>Ga0209083_1002002_pt1 | contig 20645 bp, 11 predicted proteins | sample AM7aDNAmetaG_FD_184132 | JGI IMG/M metagenome (GOLD analysis project Ga0209083, IMG submission 184132) | Freshwater microbial communities from Finland to study Microbial Dark Matter (Phase II) - AM7a DNA metaG (SPAdes) (version 3) | ecosystem: Environmental > Aquatic > Freshwater > Lake ...
AATGCAATTGTGTGAAAATAAATTAAATAAAAGTTCCCAAATTGCGAATTGTTTTGTATCTTTGTATTTTATATCGAATAAATGGAAAGAATATTTGCGAAAAGCACTTTAAGAGAATTCTGGGAAAAATATCCAGAAACCGAACAATATTTGAAAACATGGCACGATACGGTTAAAAACTCAGATTGGAAGAATCCTGGCGATGTTAAATTAACGTATGCCAATGCAAGTATTTTAAAAAGTGGGAGAATAGTATTTAATATAAAAGGCAATTCATACAGACTAGTGGCCAAAATTAATTTTGAAAAGCAATGGGTTTTTATTAAATTTATTGGAACTCATGCCGAATATGATAATATAGATGCTAATAATATTTAAAAATAAATAAATGCAAATTAAACCAATAAAAACACAGACAGATTATCTTGAAGCGTTAAAGCGACTTGATAAAATTTTCGATTCATTAGTAGGTACACCCGAAAGCGATGAAGCTGATGTTCTTGGCGTTTTAATAGATGAATATGAAAAAAAACATTACCCTATTGAAGCTCCAGACCCTATTGAAGCTATAAAGATAAGGATGGAAGAACTAAAACTAAAACAAATTGATTTGATAAATGAAATGGGTGGTAAAAGCAGGGTTTCAGAAGTGCTTAACCGCAAACGCAAGTTAACTATTGAAATGATCCGCAAACTGACAAACAAACTAAATTTATCAGCTGATATTCTTATAAATGACTATCAGCTTTTTGGCAGATAATAATTCAGCCCACCCTTAGTCATGGCTTCAACTGCTGTCCAAATGCCTGCCTGAGTGAAACCCTGACTTTCCTTCTCTGTGGCTCTTTGCGATTCCGATAAAGCCGGAACTCTGCGTCCTTTGCGGTTAAATAATTGTATTTCTTATTCCACCTTCACCCTCACACCCTCAGAATGCGATGTAAACTCTGGCGCATACATACACTGGATAGTGGTGATGCCATTGGAGAAATCGCCCTTGTGTGTTACGAAAAGAGGATATTCGAACACATAAGTTCCCTTGTTCAGATTGTTAAAGAAGAAGTTGGTAGCTGCGTCTCTGGTATTTTCATAGTAGCCCAGCCCATCCTGATACTTGTATTGTGAAATCACATTCGTAGGCTCGAAGCCGGAAGCGCGCATGTCTTTCATGTGTACAAATTCCATGTCACGATCTACACGCAATTCAATACGTACTTTTATCTTATCACCTACCTTAAGAATCGTTTTTTCGGTGATAGGCTCAATAACAGGTCCCGAGGGGGTATTTCTTTGAACAAAAAGCTTTTTTTCTAATTTCAATGGTGTTTCTGAAGGTGTTATTTTATCAAGTTGTTCGAAATACTGCCAGTACACTGCACCCCAGGCTACACCTTCATCTTTCTTGGTTACTTTAATATTACCCATTTCAGGTTTCACATCGCTCCCGGACCACGAGGTTTTAAAATATCCTGTGCCTGCTTCCACCTTCACATCATCCATTTTCTTAGGGTCAATGGTTTGTCCGCCCATATTTATTTCAACCAGCTGGTCGCTGGCGAGGACATCGGTGCCGCGCAGCAGCAGAGCATAACAGGCTTCCACGGTGGCTTTGGTGGTTTTCCAGTCTTGTGTTTGCTTTTGTTTCAGCAACCATACTTTCATATCTTCCACCGAAACTTTATCGCCTGCCACTTCATCAAAGGCTTCAATTAATAATGCCTGTGTTTCAATAGGTGCCTGATACCAATACCAGCCACCACTCATATCTTTCCAGTACATACCCATTTCATCGTTAGTCAGTGAATTATCTTTTAATGATTTTATGATATCCGATGATGTTGTTTTATCCAGGTAGCGGTTGAGCGCAAGGGCAATCATACCTTGTGAATAACGGTTGAATTGCAGCCAGTATCTTTTAGCCTGTCCTTTAAAGTAATCAAAAGCCTCCATGTTTCGTCCAGCTATATCCACATCCTTGAAATAACTGCGGGCGTAGAGATACTGGATATGTTCGTACCCCAGATGATTTTTATCCATATCTTTCGGATACCATTTTTTAATATCATCATAGTCATCAGCAATACGGTTATCCAGATATTTAACAGCGCTGCGTACCATGCTCCATGTTTTGTTGTTATTGCGGATATTTTTAATGCCCAGATGGTCCAGGTGCCCGAATCCGGTAACGATATGTTGTGTGATGTACCGGCAGTCTGGCATGCCTTTGAACCAGGGAAATCCACCGTTTGGTGATTGTGCCTTAATAAGCTTATTTAATGCTGCATCTAACTCATTGGCCATTTTGTTGAGGTCGAAGAGCAAAGCCACACGTTGTTTTCTCTGGCTTTCATCTTTAGCATCTAGCACCCATGGCGTTTCTTCGAGCATCAGCCCTTTCAACTCCTGATTTTTTTCGAGATTAGAAAGCAAGGCGTCAGGAGTAATATTTTTCCAGCTGTTGAACACTGCTTTTATCTTAGGATTTGAGTTGGCAATGTAAGAAGCTATGCTGTTGGCATAAAAACGACTGAAAGTCTGTTCTGAACATTCGTAGGGATATTCCATCAGATAGGGTAATGCCTGGATGGCATACCATGCAGGGTTAGATGTAAATTCAAGGGTGAGTTTATGACTACGTAAAGTAGTGGATGATTTTGAATTAATCAGCTTGGTAAAATTGAATTCTTTTGTTTGCTTTCCTCTGATGGGCAACGGCATTGTTTCCGTAACCAATATTCTATTTGTAAGAACAGGCAATGCCATTTCTTCCCCGTCGCTGAAATTACCTGCTTTTGCAACCACTTTATAAGTTATTGCCTGTATGCCGTCCGGTATTTCAATATCCCAGCTAAGTGAGGCACTTTGTCCTTTCTTGGCATCAAATGATTGCATTGCGTTTATATTTTTCAGCAAATCATCCACGGGCTTCATGGTGAGGGCATCAAACAGGAACAACTGAGCTTGCCCGTTAAGGTCTTTATCCGACATATTAGACACTTTAGCACTGAAAGAAATTTTATCGCCTTCTCTTAGAAAGCGGGGTGCGTTGGGTATCACCATCAGGTCTTTTTGTGTAACTGCATCTTTTTTAATTTGCCCGTACATTAAATCTTTAGTATGCGCAAAACCCATGAATTTCCATTTGGTGAGCTCTTCGGGGATGGTAAAAGCAATAAGCACATTTCCTTCGGGATCAGTCTGTAGTTGGGGAAAGAAGAAAGCTGTTTCTGCAAAGTTTGACCGTGCCTGTACTTCGGAAAGACCTTTATTCCCTTGTTCTTTGCTTTCTCCTGTTGCTGTCATGGGAATATTATCATCGGCACCAGCCCCATCTTCCTCTAATGAATCTTCTGTAGCTAAATATCCTGCGGTAGCTCTTCCTGCACCTGCGCGGGCACCAGTAACAACTTTTTTGTCGGCAGCTTTAAATCTTAAATTACTGTGTTTGGACACCTTGGTAACCACTTCTGAACGAACAGCAGTCTGATCTTCATCATCACCATAACCATAATAACTATCATATTTATATCTATACCCTCCATAATAATAAAAGCCGAACCAGTTCAGGTTATCATAGTATTTATTATAAAAATTGCTTTTAATATATTTTTGTGTGAAAGCAGAAGAGGTAGCCGTCCCAAACATGCTGTTGGTCGTCCAGTTTAAAGTAGAATAATAACTGCTGTAAATGTCGAAGAACCATTTATTTGGCTTAAAAGCGTCCAGCGAAGCATCATACATGGCTGCTATCATTTCGGCAGCTACTTTCTCTCCATTTTTACCTTTCACTTTAACTTTCCATTCTTCTTTCTGTCCTGGCAAGAGCTTGTTACGGAAAGTTTCAAATTCAATATCTAATTGTTTATTGGTATAAGGAACAACTACCGACCATTGATGACTGAAACAGGCATTGTGTTTTACAAAGGTCAGATGAACAGCGAAGTTTCCTCTGTCGGCTTCAGTAATGGGAATTTCAAGCACTTGTTGTTCATTATTCAGCTTGAGCCACTGTTTATTGATGATTTTATTTTTACTTTCAATTTCATACAATACACACACATTGGTATCTTTTGTGCCGATGACAAAAGAAGCCTTTTCGCCGGGCTCACCGTCTGCTTTAATGCTGTTGAACCAGTCAATGGAATTGTCGGAAATGATTTTTTCTTTAAGAGAATAAACAGTGAAATACGAATAAGATTCTACATCTTCATTATAGCTGTCTTTTGTCTTCAGCTCGAGAATATATTTGCCTTGTTTCCATGCGGTAAGCTGTCCTAGTTTAAGCAGGGAATCTTTTCCTGTATCGAAAATAGTTTCTAACACTTTATCTTCTTTTTCCCATTTATACATATTATTTTCATCATCGTACGCATCAAAAGGGAAAGCAGCGTAATAATCTTCTTTTTTAAGAATAAATTTATCAGGTCTTCTCCACAAACGTGTGCGGAAAATCTTTTCGGGCTGTTTTAGTTTATAAACGGTTATTGTACCCTTTGCAGGCTCTTTCTCACTGCTGAGGTTAGTGGTTTTAATTTCAAATTCAGCTTTATCTTCTCTGTTAATATCGTCAGGTATGTTAACCTGTGCGTTGAGAGCTGTATAACCCACAATCACACTTTTCTGCGCCGAATGGGTTTCACCATTGATATCGGTAACATCTACATAAAGTGTATAATTAAAGTTAGGTTTGTTTTTTTTATTGATGCTGAAATCGGGCAGGGCTTTGAAAACGATGTTATACTCTCCGTTTTCGTCGGTTTTAACCACTCCATTGGTAATTTCCATTGCAGGAGTCTTAGGGGTATAACCACTCCACCAACAGTACCAATAGGGATAAATGGCAGTACGTGTTACGCGGTATTTCACATCTGCACCGTCAATATTACTGCCTGCATAAGCTTTTGCTTTTCCTTTTACAGTTACATTTTCGTTTAACTTATAGCTTCCTCTTACAGGTTCAAATGTTACTTCAAATTTCGGACGTTTGTATTCTTCTACCGAAAAATAAAGATCTCCATAAGTATTGGTGATTCGCATCTGTCCAGTAAGTCCGGAAGATGGTGCAGTAAATGTACCGCTGAATGTGCCGTATTCATTAGAAGTCAGCGCAAGTTCACTCACTTTCTGATAGTTAGCATCGTAAAAATAGACGATAGTGGACACATTGGGTGCAATGTCATATTTGCCATCAAAATAATTCATCATGACCCCTTTGAAGTAAATGGTCTGTCCGGGTCTGTAAATGCCACGGTCAGCAAAGAAAACAGTTTTATATGTTTTTCGTTTTTCAGGTGGGTAATATTTGTATTGATAGAATTCGTTTTCTGTAGTCAGATTGTCATTCTGGTAGGTGAAATGAAAATAGAAATACCGGCTATAATCATCTTTTGAGAGTATCTCCGGAATGTGAAAATACCCGTCTTCATTGGTGGTATAATAGTCTCCTTTAACATAATCATAATCACGGGTTATATAATTATATTTTTCATGAAAGGACTGCGCCCCTGCATTTTTTAATGGCGTACCGGTTTCTCTGTTGAAAAGATAAAAATCATAACCGCCTTTTTCAGTTTTTCTGCTTATATAGCTTATATTTGAAACAAAAGTTGAATAGTAAGCTACCGTACCCTCTTTGAGGTTGAAATTCTTATCATTTGAAGCCAGTATTATATAGAAACCAACGGGTAATTCTGGCATTTTAGCTTCAAGGGCATGGTTCTGATAATCTCCGTCATCAACCAGGTTTATACTGAATTCCTTAGTCGGCGCGAGCTTTATAAGCCTTTTCACACGGTTTTCACTGTAATATTTATTAATCAGCTTTTTATAATCCTCAGGATCGTATTTGATGAGCCTTATGTAAGCAATATTGGTGTTTGAATATTCAATCAGTGTCCTGAAAGGTTTATTGGGATGATTCACGTCTTCTGTAGTAAGTTTTATAGCGGGCGTTTTAATTCTTTCCTGAAGATATTTGCAATTGTTGGCGCCGTTAGATTCAGGAAAGTGTTTGATGGCTTCATCGCAGAGTTGATAAGCTTTTTTAATCTCCCATTTGTTATCGTCAGACTGTAGCGGGTTATAGGTTGTGCCTTTGGAGTAATGTTCGGAGGCAATTTCATAAGAGACGTCTGTGGATGAAGGTGAACTGAAAAATTGTCTTTCTAATTTTATAAGTGCTTCCAGGTATAAGCTGTCTTTGTTTTCTAAAATTGAATTATTCCTGACAAACTTTAATCTCTTAATATCCACATCAATCATTGCAGATGGATCAGCGTCGCCCTGATGAAAAGCAATAAGTTTCTGAAGCAGCTGAAGGGCATAAAATTTCAGGGAAATAGAATCCCTGGTAGTGATAGATAGTTTTGAAAAAGCAGCATTGGCATTGAAATATTCTTTATTGTCAATTTCAAACTTATAAGCTGGTCTTATCAATCCGGGTTCTTCGCCCATAAAAAAGTCCACAGCACGATGTCCAAGAAAATCAAAAAGCGTAGGGCGAAATTTGGCAGAGCCAGCCTGTTTTACAACGATATCATCATACACGTTGATGGGTGTTGCCTTTAGTTTAGTTTCATCTTCGAGCGATGCCAGATAATGCTTAATGGTTTGCTCGGCAATTTTTTTCAAATCCCAGGTACGGATGTCCTCTTGTTTGAAATTGGTAGTCTCTGTTCTGTTCAGAAACTGATAACGATTGGACTGGTAATAACGCCAGTACATCTCGGCCAGCAAAGAGTGAAGTACCGGCTTGGCAGGAAAAACAGCGGTATTCACCTCTTCGTTAAGCTGATTGATGATAAGCACAAAAGAATCTTCCTGATACTGGTCCTGAAGCTTCATTTTATAAATCACCGCCTTTACAAATTGACCGGCATTGTTTTCTTTTTTAGCAGTGGTATAAATTTCTCCGACCACCTCAAGTGCTTTTTTAGTAAGCCCTTTGCCAATGAGCGAATCCACCTTTTTCCATCCTTTATCATAAGGAGGCATAGGACTTAAATTTTTTCCGAAAACAGAGCCGGATAAAAATGCTGTGAAGCACAGGACGATTGTCAGGATAATAATTCGATTTTTCATGACATCATATTTTAAATGTGTTTGTATTAAAAAAGGTAATTTTTTATATTAAAATATTTGTTTTGCCATCCCGCACCCCTTAATCCCCTAAAGGGGGCACCCGCCCTATTGGCGCGTTGGATGACCCCTTTAGGGGGAAGGGAGTAGCGATGGACAAATTTATTAAATTCATTTAAACGATATTTTTAATATATTTCTAACTTTTGAGACAGTCTCTATATTATATTATTATGTTTATTCACCTATATTGACCCGTATCCCCTCCGAATGAGATGTGAACTCAGGTGCATACATGCACTGTATGGTGGTTACACCATTAGAAAAATCTCCTTTCATCGTTGCTTTTAATGCATATTCAAACACATAAGTACCCTTGCTTAAATAGGAGATAAAAAAGTTGGTGGCGGCATCACGTGTGCTTTCATAGTAACCTAGCCCACCCTGATATTTGTAATTAGAAATCACATTAACAGGTTCAAATCCAGAGGCACGCATATCTTTCATGTGTACATATTCCATGTCGCGGTCTACGCGCAATTCGATACGCACTTTAATTTTATCGCCTAGTTTTATTTTGGTATTTTCTGTTACGGGCTCAATCACAGGACCGGTTTCGGTATTGCGTTCAATGAAAAGCTTCTTGTCAAGTTTCAAGGGTGTTGCCGATGTCGTAATTTTATCAAGTTGTTCAAAATACTGCCAGTAAATAGCGCCCCATGCTACGCCTTCATCTTTTTTAGTCACAGTAACTTTTCCCATTTCGGGTTTAATGTCGCTGCCTGACCAAGAGGTTTTAAAATAACCGGTACCTGCTTCTATCTTTACATCGTCCATCTTTTTCGGGTCTGTTTTCTGATTGCCCATACTTATTTCTACCAACTGATCGCTTGCCAGCCAGTTAGTTCCTTTTAGCAATAGCGCATAACAAGCATCTGCTGTGGCTTTGGTCGTTTTCCAGTCTTGTGTTTGCTTTTGTTTAAGCAGCCACACTTTCAGCTCTTCTACTGTGGGTTGGTCATTTGCCACCTCGTCGAAAGTTTCTATCAGCAATGCTTGTGTTTCAATAGGCGCCTGCCACCAATAGTAGCCTGCATCCATATCTTTCCAGTACATGCCCATCTCTTCTGAATGTAGTGCATTTTCTTTCAGCGATTTAATGATGTCCATTGCTGTCGTTTTGTCTCCATAACGGTTTAATGCAATGGAAATCATGCCTTGTAAAAATCGCGAATTAGCAGTCCAGTACTTTCTGGCTTGTCCCTTGAAATAATCAAAAGCTTCTTTGTCGGAACCTGGAATTTCAATTTTATCATTAAAATAACTTCGTGCATACAAATATTGAATCTGTGTATCACTTATATGGTTTTTGTCCATGTCTTTTGGATACCACTTTTTGATATAATCATAATCTTCTTTTATCCTGTTGTCAAGATAAATCATGGCATCAGTAACCATTTTCCATGTTTTACTTTCTTTGGAAACATCCAGAACACCTAATTTATTCAGATGTCCGAAGCCTGTTACAATATATTGTGTGATATACCTGTCGTCCGGCATGCCTGCAAACCAGGGAAATCCGCCATTGGAAACCTGCATGACCTGTAGTTTACGCATTGCCTTGTCTAATTCATTGCCCATTTTGTTCAGATCAAACAGCAGAGCAACTCTTTGCTTGCGTTCATTTTCACTCTTTGCATCAAGCACCCATGGTGTTTCTTCGAGCATCACCGATTTAAGTTCCTGATTTTTTTCAAGATTAGAAAGCAGGGCATCAGGTGTGAATTTTTTCCAGCTGTCGAAAACAGCTTTTATCTTAGGACTTGAATTGGCTATGTTAGAAGCTATACTATTAGCATAAAACCTGTCAAAGGTTTGTTCGGCACATTCATAGGGGTATTCCATCAGGTAAGGTAATGCCTGGATAGCATACCATGCAGGATTCGATGAAAATTCAAGTGTTAGTTTATGATTTCTTAAAGTAGTGGAAGATTTCGAGTTGAGCAATTTGGTAAAGGTAAACTCTTTCGTTTGTTTGCCACGGATAGGCAGAGGCATTGTTTCTGTTACCAGCATGCGGTTGGTAAGCACAGGGACTGCCATTTCTTCACCGTCGCTGAAGTTTCCTGCTTTTGCAACCACTTTATAAGTGATAGCTCCTATGCCTTCTGGAATGGTGATATCCCAGTTTAATGCTGTGCTCTGTCCTTTTTTAGTACTGAATGTTTTTATTGCATCAGTGTTTTTTAGCAAAACGTCAATAGGAGCCATAGTGCTGGCATCAAAAAGAAAAAGCTGGGCATCGCCTGTCAGGTCTTTATCAGCGAGGTTCGAAACCTTAGAAGAGAAAGTAATCTTATCACCTTCGCGGAAGAAACGCGGTGCATTGGGCATCACCATCAGATCTTTTTGCGTGACGATAGTTTTTTCAATCATGCCCGTTTTTAAATCTTTAGTATGTGCAAGACCCATGAATTTCCACTTGGTAAGAGCTTCAGGAGCGGTAAAGGATATGACTACATTGCCATCGGCATCTGTTTTTAAATCCGGAAAAAAGAAAGCCGTCTCGGCAAAATTACTGCGGGCTTTCACAAGGGCCATCTCACCTGAAATCTCCCTCGTCTTTCCTGCTGCACCTCCATGACCGGCAGAAACAGTGGTTACATCACCCACTGCTTTTTCTTCCTGTTTCAACAAGCCATTTTTCCCTTTGTCCCTTTCAGGCATATCGCCGTCTGTTTTCTGCTCAGCGTTAGCCATCACAGGCACAGCAAAAGCTACTTTGGAACCAAGAGCTATCGGGGAATTACCATTTCCGCGAAATGAATATTCTCCATCAGCAACCCCACTAATGTCATCAAGATACAAGTCGTTAAAACCATATCCATAGTATGTAAGCCCAAACCAATTCAACTGATCGTAATACTGGTAATAAAATTCGGGATATACATTCCACTCTGTTGCAAACAATGTTGAGGGCTTTGGAGCGAAAGCATCGGTAGTGTTCCATGATAGTTCAGAATAATAAGAGTTGAAAACGTTGAGATACCACGAATTAGAACTGAATGCATCCAGTGATGCATCATACATGCCCGCCAGTAATTCGGCAGCCACTTTGTCTCCTTTATGGCCTTTTATTGTCATTTTCCATGTTTCTTTCTGCCCGGGATTCAGCTTATCGCGAAAAGTGGAAAATTCAAGGTCGAGTTGTTTGTTGGTATAGGGTACATTAACAACGGCATCGTACTGATAGCCCCTGTTATTTTTAACAAATGAAAAATGTGCAGAAATATTTCCGCGGTAATCTTCAATAATGGGAATTTCAATTTTCTTTTGTTCACCACTTAGCTTAAGCCACTGTTTGCTTATTATTTTACCCTTGCTTTCTATTTCATATAATACAGTTACGTCTTTTTCTTTAGTACCCACAAGGAAAGTGGCTTTCTCGCCTGGTTCACATTCATTCTTCAAGCTGCTGAACCAGCCTATATCATTTGTCGGACACATTTTATCATCGGCAGAGAAAACTGTAAAATATGAAATGCCCTGTACATCCTGACCATACTTATCTTTAGATTTTAATTCCAGCACATATTTACCCGACTCCCAGGAACTTATCTTTGTAAATCTCAACAATGAATCTTTTTGTGTATCAAAATCAGTTTCAAAAACCTTGTTGCCTTTTTCCCATTTGTACATGTTGTCTTCATCAGCATACACATCGTTAGGAAAAGCAGCATAATATTCATCTTTTGTCAGAAGATATTTGTCGGCACGTTCCCAAAGACGCTTTCTGAAAAGGTGTTCAGGCTGTTTAAGTTTATACACCGACATATTTCCTTTAGCATATTCATACTGGTCGTTAGTGTTGGTGGTATTAATAGTATATTTCTCTTTTTCGTTTTTATTTACGTCGCCATAGATATTAACGCTTGCCCATAAAGCCTTGTAGGCTACATATACATTTTTCTGTGCCGAATGGCTTTCCCCGTTGATATCAGTAACATCAATATATACAGTATAATTAAATTTAGGGTCGGAGCTCTTTGGTACCGAAGGGTCAGGGATAGCCTTGAAATCGACAGTAAACTCACCTTTTTCGTTGGTTTTTGCATAGCCGTTAGTAATTTCCATCTGGGGTGTTTGTGCATAGTTACCGCGCCACCAGTACCACCAACTGGGGAAAATAGCTGTCCTTACCACCCTGTATTTCACTTCTGCCTCATCAATAGCCGAACCGGCATAAGACTTTGCATTTCCTTTCATGCTTATGGTTTCACCTAATTTATAGGTTCCTTTTAATGGGTCAATGGTCACTTCAAATTTTGGTCTTTTATATTCTTCCACAGAAAAATACAAAGAGCCATACGAATTTGCAATATACATCTGACCATTGAGAGAGCCAGATGGAGTTGTGAATGTGCCGTTAAATGTGCCATATTCATTGGTAGTCAGCTTAAGTTCACTCACTTTCTGACTGTTTACATCGTATAAAGCGACGGTGGTAGCGAAATTAGGTTTTATAATCGTTGTCTTGGCATCCCTGTCTGTCTCAAGCACTATGCCCTTGAAATAAAGTGTCTGTCCGGGGCGGTAAATAGCCCTGTCGGAAAAGAAAGTAGTGGTAACAACTTTTTTGTCCTGTTCATAATCATAATACCTATACTGATAAAAGTTCTGGTCGCTGAACAGCCTGTCTTTTTTATTAGTGAAATCAATAAAGAAATAGGAATAATCGGAGTTGCTCGGAGGGATTTCAAAAAAACCGTCACTATTTGATGTATATCTCCCACTTTTCTCATAAACATACTGACGCACTGTATAATCATATTTTTCAACATAAAGCTGGGCGGATACTTGTTTGAGGGGTGTGCCATCTGAACGTCTGAGAACAGTGATATCATAGGCTCCGTTTTCTTTCCTGCGGCTTATATAACTTATGTCTGAAACCCATGTGTTAGAATAAGCCAGTCCTTCTTTCTTAAAAGTGAAATCTTTATCGTTGGAAGCCAGAATAGTATAAAAACCTTCGGGCAATTCGGGAATTTTTATTTCAACAGCATGGACCTGGTAATCGCCATCATCAGGAAGTTTCACTATCCATTCCCTGAAAGGTTTTGTCTCTAAATAATCTTTTATCTGTTTCTCCTCGGTGGAGTAATATCTCTGCTTTTTGTAATCATCGGGGTTGGCAGTAATAACCCGCAGATATAAAGTGGAAATGTTTTTATATGTAACATAAGCCCTGAATGGTTTATTGGGTAAATTAACTGCTTCTGTGGTAAATGATAATGTTTTTGCCTTTATAGTTGCAGCCGAATACCTGCAATTCATAGCGCCATCAGAATCGGGAAATCTTTTAATGGCTTCGTCAAGAACAGAAAGTGCTTTCTTAAGCATCCATTTGTTTTCATCACCTTCCAGTGGCTTGTATGTATAACCCTTATCGCTGTAGCAGCCGGCTATCTTAAATGCAATCTTTGTGAAAACAGGGTTATCTTTGAATTTGTTTTCAAGAGCCAGCAGCGAGTTTAGATACAGGCTGTCTTTATTTTCAAAAACAGCTTTGTTTTTTACAAATTCAAGTCTTTCGAGTTCTACATCTACCAGCGCATCAGGACTTTTGTCATACTGATGAAACTTTAACAAATCCTGCATCATACTAAGTGCATAGAATTTAAGCGAAAAAGTGTCTTTTGTTGAAAGCGATTCTTTTACAAACTTATCGTAGGGCAATATATAGTTGCTGTTACTTATTTCAAACTTGTAAGCCGGCTTGATAAGGTCAGGTTCATCATTTTTGAAAAAATCGACAACCCTGTGGGCAAGGAAATCATATAATGTAGGACGGAATTTTTTTGAGTCGTGTTGTGTATCAATAATATCATTGTAATTGTCTAAAGGAACTTTTTTAAGGCTATCGGCATTTTCAACAGAGGCCATGAAATTTTTAATGGTTTCGTGTACTATCTTTTTCAAGTCCCATGTGGCTATATCATCCTGCTTGAAGTTAACTGTTTCCGTGCGGTTTTTGAAAAGGTTACGATTGGTCTGGTAATACCGCCAGTACATCTCAGCCAGAACAGAATGAAGTATAGGCTTTATAGGATATACAGAAGTCTTTACTTCACTTTCCAGTTCATTGATAGTGGACACAAAAAAGTCTTCTTTCATGTTTGCGTTCAGCTTGATGCGGTAAATGATTGCTTTTACAAACTGCGGGGCATTTTTCTCGTTCTGAGCTGTTGCATAGATAGTCTGCACCTGCTCAAGGGCAGAGGCAGTAAGCCCTTTGTCCACCAGCGAGTCTGTCTTTGCCCATAGCGTTTTATAATCAGTTTTTACGGGTGTGGCATGTACATGTACCATAAAAGTCCCTATAAAAAGGACAAAAAATAAAATTTTTAATTTCATACTTCCGGTATTTTTTAATAAATAATATTTAGGATGATTTTTTAGGAATAATTCCATAAAAAAAATCTTGTAAATGGAATCAAAATTAAAAAAGAAAGTTGAAGAAAAGGGGCAATACATAGAAAAAAAGATTATTCCCGGCGAAATGTTAGGCGTAATAAATATATGCCACAGGTTCACAGATTTAATTAATTTACTAATATGAAAATTTGTAGCTATTCTTTGCAATGTGCAACATCTATCGTTGCACCACCACTTTGCTCACATAATTTTCTTTTTCATTTTGCAAGGTGAGGAAATAAATACCGTTGGGGAATTTTGATAAATCTAAAATATGGGTTTTGTCAATTTCAACTTTTTCGGATAACAACTGTTGCCCCTGAATGTTCATTAGTGTGAGGGTGAAGGTCTTTTTTACAGTGTTGTCGTTTTCAATAGTGATGTAGTTGGTGGTGGGGTTGGGGAATACTTTTAGCTGGTTTTCTTTATAAATTTTGGATATTCCGGCATCGGGAGATAGAGGGAGTTTCCAAACACTATTGTAATACGTTCCTGCAAATAAAATACTATCATTCTCAACTAAACCGCCACCTGCAACAAATTGATTTGTTCCTGTAAAAGACCTTTGCCAATTATTTCCATGGTCGGAACTCATGAAAACACCAAATGAAAAACAGGATCCATACCATTTGCCATTGACCGCAATTAAATCTTTTGGTACATATAATACACCATTTAAATTAGGTATTCCATTAAGAGCCGGTTGAGTCCAACTCATACCTTGATCATTTGATATAAGAATTGATGAGCTTCCTGAGACTGCAATTATTGAATCTTCAAGTACATAAAGGAAATTATTCCCACCCGATGTTGTAGGAAAACAAACTAAAAATGTCCAATCTTCAGTGATGGTATTAAACTTAAAAACATAACCATCGTCTGTAACAGCAAACAATTGATTTTTATATGCTTTCAAAGCTCCTGCATTGTATGCTAAAGTACCACATGAATTGGATGATGGTAAACTTGGTAATAAGTTCCAAGATAATCCACAATTATCACTATAAAATATAGAGTCACCCGAATAATAAAGTCTACTTTTAATTACTGCTAATGAAGCACGCGACTGGTAAGTACTTATAGAAGGAGGAGGAATTGTATCCCATGTTAATCCATTATTAAAAGATATACCAATTCTTTGCCAGTCCGAGCTAACACAAAAGGCAGTGTCACCTTTAAAAGCCATACCATTTACACCATTAAAAGGAAATGAATTTTTTGGCCATGATTGCCCGTTATCATTTGTCGAGAATAATGATTGTTGTTGAGTGCTTGCAAAAATAGTATTATTATTTTTCCACAAATTAGTTATATAATGATTTGTGAAACCGGTACTGGAATTAATTGTGGTATTAGAACTTATAATATAACGAACAATATTGTCGGACCATCCACCCCATCCTAGAATATCACCATTTGATAAATCAACAACTTGATAAAAATAACCGATAGGGAAAGAGGTAGTGTTCCATGTTAAACCACCATCTTGGCTAACAATTCCGATATTAGCATATATTTTATTGTCTATATATTTATAGAGATCAACTTGATTAGTTGTAGAAGTATAAACCGTATCCCAAGTCATGCCCAAATTAGGAGAGTGAATAATGTAGGAAATATACGAAGGGCTAAACGCAACTGAGGTCAATAATATTACTGAATCCTGAATAAATGTTTGATAAACGTTATGCGATGAATCAATTTGATGCCAATTTAAGGAATCATTGTCTGCCAAAAAAATATGTGAATCCCAAACTTGCATATAGTTTGCTCGTAAAATTACTTTTTTTCCATCAGTAGATAATAAATCATAATAATCGCCATAAGGTATGGGAACCGTTTCCCAATTTTGACCATAATCATGAGTTATTAAATATTCACCCCAATCATCAACGATGATTGACTTACCAATTTTATAAAAATTTATTTCACTCGCAGAACAAGGAGTTAGACTAATAACTACTGGAGCAGCCCATGTATTTCCTTTGTTATAAGATGTTACGGAATTACAATTAATATAAGAAAACCCATTTAATGAATCATAAAGTTGTTCATCATAAGCAATAATTATCGTATCATTAAAGCTTTCAATAGCTTTAATATAAGTATTAAATTGAGAATATTTTTGCCAATTTTGTCCTTCATTCACAGAAACATAAATACCAAGTGGCGTACCTATCCAAATTTCGTTTTGAACTCTGTTAATACAAGTTACAAAACCGCCATAAGGACCATTTGTTTGCTGCCACTGAAACTGGGCATTTAAAAAATTAACAAAAACTATAAATGCAAGGAAAATTAAGATTATTTTTTTCATAATGTTTAGTACTATTAAAATCTATTATTGTTTAATAAATTTCTTTGTCATAATTTCCTTGTCTGTCAGTATTTTAACAAAATAAATCCCCTTTGATAAATTGGAAATGTCTATACTTTCAGTATTATCAATAATTTTCATGCTTTTAACGACTTGTCCCCTGAGGTTAATTATTTCTATATCTGATTTCGTGGAAACATTAATGGTTAGCTTATCAGTTGCGGGGTTGGGAAAAATATCAGTTTCAAATTCCTTTGTCTGACTAATAGTTGTTACAATGCTGGTAATAAATAACTGGTCAGTGAATTGATAAGTAGTACTTTTGCTGCATACTATTGTTAATCCCAGCACATAACAGCCGTTGGAATCAACAGGATAAACAGCTGTTACATATCCCTGTTGTGTGTTATTCAGTGAAGAAACTACCCATGTTACCGACATGCTGTCGCTGCCATTATAAGTATAATTATTTATATAGGCGCTGTTAGGTATAAAGCTGAAACAAGTATCAATGGTATTTGTAGCTAAAGTATCAAAACAATTGGTGAATACTGAATCAACTATTTCGAGTTTGTACCCGGTATATGTTGAAGGTATATACATACCGGAAGCATATATGTATATTTGCAAAGTTAAAGGATAAGTTCCAAGCTGGGCATGAGATGCTATTCCTGAAACCAAAATACAGCCTGTTACTCCCCCATGCCAGTATCCGTTTGCAGCATTAGGCAAATATGTAAAACCTGAAGGCAGACCCGTTATGCCGGTTATTCCTAGTGAGTCAATGGGGACAGTATACCCTTGAATAGTACTATCAATAGGTACAACTACGGTTATTGCTTCATTATACTGTAAATTAGCAACAGCCAATGGCAGGTTAGTGATTGTATCAGGGTAAAATCCCTGAACGGTATAGTTGCCGGGTACACAGGGTTGTGCCTGAGTTGTTTTGATTAAGGAAACTGATAAAATAATGAATAAAATGCTTTTAATCAGGGTGGGTGTTTTCATAATTTTTTTGTTTAGCTTTATTAAATAGTTTTTTTGGAAGTATTGACAGTAACATTTACTTTATGCCATCGTAAATTACGAAGGATTCATGAAGGTGTTCATTTTTTTTGGCGCCAAACCAGTTGGAAACCATTCTCATGCCGTAGCCTGGGAGTAAAACAACTAATGGCAGAATAAGTGACCTGGCTGGAGAGAAATTGGAGCCATTTTTTGAATTATGTTGAAAGCTATAAAAAACTAAGTAGAAACCACCAGCATAAGCGCCCCATTGTGCAATGTTGAATACATGTTCATAAATATTAGCGGTGCGGTATTTATTGAGATATACCATACTTTCGGAATTTGTTGAAAAAATAGGATATAAAGTCTTGTAACTGGCACGTGTTAAATGTTCATAGCCTTTATTGAAATAATTGTAATACTTCTTTTTTGTGAATAGCGCACCCTGAGTAGCTCCAGGTGCATAGGCGTTGTCAACATAGATAGTTTGCGACTCAAAAAGATTGATATCGGCCTTGATGGTTCTTTTGGCCAGGTCAGGAGCTCTCCTGGAACCGACATTTTCGACATTAGCAAAAAAACCGTTTTCAGCGTTTACAAAACGGATTTCATGCTTACTATGAAACTTTTTGTTATCTGATTTGTTGATAAAGTAGCCGTCTTCAAACCTCAAATCTTTAACATAAACAATACTGTCATTCTGCAGATACATAAAAGTACGGGATTCGTCAACCTGTGCAACTAATACTTGCATAAAAAGAGAAATACTTAAAAACGTAATTATAATTGTTTTCATGTTTTTTATTATTTGGGTATGTTGGCACTGTTGTAAATTTCGATGGCTTTTCTAAGGCTTTTATTTCTCTTTCTATCCAATTTATTAGATGCAAAAGCCAGTATAGCACCAACGCCTACTGCAATTCCGGGGATAATTAAATATTTTGAATCAAAACCACCATTGGGGTCATAAGGACTGGCATTAGTACTTTGGGCCAGACCGGTAAAAAAAACGCCAAAAGCTACTGCAAAGCATGTCACGCCTGTGATACTTGTAATCAATTCAATATTATAATAGCTTTTGGCTTTTCCCAATTCCATTATGCTCTCGTTATTACCTTGCACCATGGGGCCCAGATTGCGTGTGTTCATTTTCTGAAGGTTGTCGTATCCTTTGTTTATTAAATAATGTTTTTCATGAAAGGTAGAGGAGCCGCCTGAATTCGTCCTCATAGTTGAAACTATTTCCACTGCAAAAACATTGATGGCGCCCTTTTCTATGCGTTCAGCAATTATGCTTTTACGTTTAGTTAAAACTCCTCTGGTATTGGCATAAAACCCACTTCCCTGGTTTATAAACTTGATGTCTTTAAGCTCAAAACGGCGGTTATCTATGTTTAAATAATCTTTAAATAAACCTTGTGTTTGTGTTATTTTGTTGCTGTAAACCACTTCACCTGTTTGTAAATATAAAAACTGTTTGCTTTCGTCAATCTGTGCCAAACAATTTGTTCCGAAGAATAATAGTGTTATTGCTGCAAGTAGTAGCTTTTTTAAGAAAAAGTTTTTTGTTTTCATACATTTGGTTGTCGTGATTATAGTGCTGACACCGCACTTGATTAGGATCGGTTATTTATATTTAACTTGATTATTTTTTTAAACTTGTATATAAATTTGATATTCATTAAACAGCAGAACAGTAGAACACCTACCTGTCCGGTAGGCAGGTTTGAATAACGAATTATGAATTTTCTTAACTTCGCTGTTCTAAATTCGTTTGTTCGATTGTTCATTTGTTATTTTCTAAATTTATGAATAATAAAGGTTAAGTAACAACATTATTCCTTAATAAACTTCTTCACCACAACCCCCTTATCACTTTGTGCTTTTATAATATAAACCCCACCTGATAAACCGGATACATCAATAGTTGTCTCTGTGTCAGTGATGTTGAATGTTTTAATAATCTGGCTTTCGATGTTTGTGATTTCCAGGGTGGCTTTTTGAAAGTAGTTAATAGTAATATAATCTGTTGCCGGATTTGGAAATACAGAAAACAGTAAAGATTCATTTATTTTCTGTATTGCTGTAGGACTTTGGGTTGAAGATATTTTTGCCAGTGTGAGTTTGTTGTCAGCACCACCGGCACAACTGTACCCTGAGGCAATATATACAGAATCGCTTTCCTGTGCCACCGAGTAAGCATAATCATAATCAGGTCCGCAGTAATTAAGCACCCATTTTTCAATGCCCAGGCTGTCAATTTTACTGACAGTAAAATCAAAATTTGTTCCCTCTACCAGATGTTGCATTTTGCCGGCAACAATAAAACCGTGGTCTGTGGTGTTGTACAACGCCCATGGAAAAGAACTGTAACTGCCTGTCATAATAGAATTATCCCATATAACAGTACCTGCTGAATTTATCTTTCTTATATATGTATTGAGGCTACAACCCCCTCCGATATAATATAACAATGCATAATTATGATCAGTAGTTTCAACTGCACCCATTAATTCCTGATAACCGGGACTCTGGATAATATGTGTCCAGAGCGTATCTCCAATGGCGCTGGTTTTGATTATGTACATGTCTTGCTGGGCATTCCCCGGCAAGCTGTCGTTAGTATTAGCGCCTACCAGAAAACCACCGTCTGATGTCTGACAGACTGAATTAGCCAATGCTTTACTTAGACCGGTAAAATGTTTTAACCAGAGAGGATTTCCGGTAGAACTTAATTTTCTCAAATATAAAGTGTCAGCGTATGAATAAGACAAAATATACCCATTATCTGTTGTTTGCTGAAAGCATTTATTATTTCGGGGTAAATCACTTATAATTTTTCTTGTCCATAAGGTGTCACACGAAGAATTGGTTTTTACAAAATAACATCCCGATGAGGAGGAAGGGCTGGCAAAAAAGGCAAAACCACCATCACTGGTTTGTTGAATCTGAAAGATCTCACTTAAATATGAAAAAGATTTACTCCATATCACTGTACCCGAGGTATCTGTCTTCATCAGATAACCAGAATAATTAAGTTGGCCGCTTGCAATGTAATTATGGTCATTTGTAACTATCACACAGCGCATCTCACCGGACTGACTGGTCTGGAATTTTTTAACCCATTCAAAACCCTGCGACATTGCTTTTACACATAACAATGTGAAGAAAATAATCATTGTTGTTTTAGTTCTCATCTCTGTTAATTTTTAATTGTGTACTATTTTTAGCCGTTGATGTATTAATAGAGGGGTTACTGTTTAATAAATTTCCTTGTTATAATTTCTTTGGCAGACACAACTTTAATAATATACACCCCTCTTGATAAGTCTACTAAATCAATTGTAGTGGTTTTATTTGCATAATTGATTGTTTTAATAATCTGCCCTTCGATGTTTAATATTTCAATTGTAGAATTTTGAGGAAGGATGACTGTAATATTATCAGTTGTAGGATTAGGAAAAACCGAAATATTAAATGAATTATTCAACTCATTTATTCCGCTTCCTGCATTAGTATCTAGTTTTGCAAGGAAAATATCATAGTCTCCTGCATTCCAAATGGTGTTGCAGTCAAAATAGCTGATATTATTACCAAAGCTTAATGTGTAATAGGTTGAACCTGTAGTATAAACAGCATCACCGATAACACTTACAGCAACTCCTTCAAGTATTTGTAACGGGCAATCTTCAGTAATAACAGCTTCAGGAGCTACAACATATTCATGGATGCCCGGTTCATTATCCGGGACCTCTAATACAGTTAC
>Ga0209083_1002005_pt1 | contig 20632 bp, 17 predicted proteins | sample AM7aDNAmetaG_FD_184132 | JGI IMG/M metagenome (GOLD analysis project Ga0209083, IMG submission 184132) | Freshwater microbial communities from Finland to study Microbial Dark Matter (Phase II) - AM7a DNA metaG (SPAdes) (version 3) | ecosystem: Environmental > Aquatic > Freshwater > Lake ...
CCACCAGCGGCGGGTCAGCACCGATCAGGTTGAAGAAGGAAAAGGGCGCCGCATTGAGGTGTCCATGGGCATCGGCCGAGGTGACCAGCGCGATCGGCCGGGGAACGACCAGATTCGTCAGTAATTTGTAGCTGTTGCGGACCCCCAGCTTATCGATATCCAGGTACATGCGGACCTTTCCGAAAATGCAAATTCCACGAATTGTGCCCCAACTGTTCGCCACAGGATACCGCGGGATGGGAACGGCTGCACGAACACGTCAAGGTCCCATGGGGCCGGGGAAACGGATCGCCGGTACGGAAGCCTCGATCGCGCTGCGCTGAGACTCGAGACCCTGCGGCAGCATCAGGTGGGTGCCGAGCGCTTCGGCCGGCTCATTGAGCGTGAAGCCCGGCCCTTCGGTGGCGATTTCAAACAACACCCCGCCGGGCTCGCGAAAATAGATCGAGTGAAAGTAATCGCGATTCATCACCGGCGAAACGCGGCGGCCCTCTTTCAAGAGCAGTTCCAGCCAGTGTTGCTGTTGTTCATCGTCCGGCGTGCGAAAGGCGACATGATGCACTTGACCGGCGCCAGTCGCGGGAAGCGTTTGGGCATCGGTCACCACAACATCGACTGTTCGCGCCACGCCGGTCTGCCCGAGCACGTAGCGTACCCGCGCGCCATCAATGGCGGCCTGGTGGTAGCCGAAACGATCGACCAGGATGGCTGCCGGATCGGCGTTATCATTTTCCAGTAGCGCCACCGAATGAAATCCGCGAATGGCCCATTCGGCGGGCACTTCGGAATGATGCCAGCGGTGGAGGTCCGCCAGGTCGGGCGTTTCCACCAGCGAGAGCGCCAGGCCATCCGGGTCGCGGAAGGTCAGAATAGGGCTATCGAAGCGGGAGGACTGCTCTATCTCCGTCGCGCCCGCGCCGGCCAGGCGCTGCTGCCAATAATTTCGCCCCCCTACCGGAATGCCCAGCGCCGTTTCGGAAACCTGTCCCACGCCGGTGCGGCCCGGGCGTCCGTGGGGCCAGGCGAAGAAGGTCATCACCGTTCCCGGCCGTCCGAGTCCATCGCCATAATAAAGATGATAGCTGGAGGGATCATCGTAATTGACCGTGACCTTAACCAGCCGCAGGCCGAGGGCGCCGGTGTAGAAGTCGATATTGCGCTGGGCATCGGCCGTGATGGCGGTCACGTGATGGAGGCCGCCCACGGTGGGCTGGACGCGGGGGGAGGAAGTTGACGCGGTCGCGGTGGTCACGAAGTGATGATATGCCGGTCGCCGGCAAAAGTGTGCCCGCGCTTATTTTTTCGGTTCGATGCGTTCCATGTTGTTCATGTACGGCCGCAGCACGTCGGGAACCGTCACGGAGCCGTCGGCATTCTGATAGCACTCGATGATCGGGATCAGGATGCGCGGGCTGGCGATCACGGTGTTGTTGAGGGTGTGGCAGAAGAGCGTTTTGCCGTCGGCGGTCTTGTAGCGGAGATTGCACCGGCGGGCCTGGAAATCGTAGAGACGGCTGGCCGAGTGCGTTTCGCCGTAGCCATTGCGCGAGGGCATCCACGTTTCGACGTCGATCATCGACGCGTTTTTGACGCCCAGATCGCCCGTGCAGCACTGCAGAAGGCGGTAGGGCAACTTCAGCCGCTTGAGCATTTCTTCCGAGAAGCTGAGCATCTTGCGATGCCACTTACGGCTTTCTTCCTTGTCGTTTTTGCAGATCACCACCTGCTCGACCTTATCGAACTGGTGGATGCGGTAGAGGCCGGAGGTGTCCTTGCCATAGGTGCCGGCCTCGCGGCGGAAGCAGGTCGACACTGTCACGTACGTCCGGGGCAGGTCGGCCTCGGAAAGAATCTCATCCATGTGGAACGCGGTCAGTCCGACTTCGCCGGTGCCGGTGAGGAAGCGGATATCCTCGGCGAGTTCTTCGGGTTCGCCGACGCGGTAGGCCTGTTCGCGTCCGGCGGGGAAGAAACCGGTGCCGCGCATCGCGGCCTCGCGTACGAGGACGGGCACGCTCATCGGCGTAAAGCCCTGCTCGTAGATCATGAAGTCCTGGGCCAGTCGCAGCACGGCATTGTGCAGCAGTGTGCCGGCGCCGGTCAGAAAATACGAACGCGAACCGGCCAGTTTCACGCCGCGATCGACATCGAAGAGTCCCAGCAGCTTGCCCAGTTCGATATGCGTTTTGGGTTCGAAATCAAACTTCCGTGGCTCCCCCCATTTGAGCAACTCGACGTTGTCTTCGCTCGACTTGCCGACGGGGACATCCTCATCCGGCGGCAGCGGAATCGTCAGCAGGAGTTTTTCGATCTCGGGATCGAGCGCTTTGATTTTCTCTTCCAGGGCGACCATTTCCTGCTTGATGGCGGCCGGGCGCGTTTTGGCGGCCTCGATTTTCTTTTCCAGCTCCGCCTTCTTGGCCGCGTCCTGTTCCTTCTTGAGCTGCCCCATCAGCGGGCCGAGTTCTTTGGAGGCCTTGTTCTGCTCGGCCTGCAGATCCTGCAACTTCACCTGTACGGTGCGTTTGTCGGCATCCAGCGAGAGCAGCCGATCGACATCGACCTTCATTCCCTTAAGCTGGGCGCCCTTCTTCACGACATCAGGATTTTCGCGGATGAATCGAATATCGAGCATGGAAGCACTCTCAGTCAGAATGAATTGCTGCAAACAGGAGGGGTTGACCAATCGCCAAGGGCGGCGGGCAAGAGGCTGCCGCCTGCGCAGATCGTCCGTCAGCCTGCCGCTCAGCCATCACGCTTGGTTACGCAACGGGCTTACTGCGCCGGAATCTTCAGCACCGTGCCGAGTTCCAGGTCGTCCGGATCTTCGATCTGCTGGCGATTGGCGCGCCAGATCAGCCGCCACTTGCTTTCGGTGCCATAGGCGGCCTTGGCGATCTTATGAAGCGTATCGCCCCTCTTGACGGTATAGGAGGTGCCGATGAGGCTGGAAGAGCCGCTGCTGGTGGAGCTGGTGGAGGACCGCACCGTCGAACCGGGCCGCGTCGTGGTAACCGGGTGAGAGACCGTTGAGCTGTCCGACCCGGCGGCCGGCAAGGTGATCTTCTGCCCGATCTTGAGATGGCTGGAATCGACGCCGCGATTGGCCTCCTGAATGGCCTTGATCGTCAGGTGATTGGCCTTGGCCAGTTTGCCGAAGGTATCGCCCTTCTGAATGGTGTACGTGGTGCTGGAGCCGGTGATCGAAAGTGTGCCCAGGCTGGGCGAATGGGTGAAATCCGAACCGATGAGGCTGCCGGGCCGCGGAACGGGTTCTTCGGCGACCATGGAGCCGGGGCCCGTGGCCGGGGCCGAGGTGGTGCCGGGGCCGATCAGCGATGGGCCGGTATAACCCGGCGTGGTTGTTGCTGGGCCATTGATCACCAGGCTCGGCGTTCCGCCGGAACCTGGGGCAGTGGCTGCACCCGGCGGCAGGATCAGCGGACCACCCAGCGATGAAGGCGAGCCGTAGGCACTCGATGGCCCCAGAATGGTGGGCCCGGCGCTGCTGCTGCCCGAAGCGATCGACGGAGCCGGTGCAGTGGCGACCTCCGGGGGCGCTAGCGAGCCGCCGGGAGTCGGGGAATTTCTTTCAGGTGTCAGTGCCGGCACGGTGGGGCCGCCAGTCTCGGTGGTCTGGTTCTTGTTCTGGTGATTGCTCCAGGCAAAGATTCCAACGACGCCGAGAACCAGGACAAACAGACAGATAAAACCGACTTTCACATCGGTACGCATGGGGAATCTCCAGACCAAGCCGGGCGCGCGGGCCCAAAATAGGAATTTCACTGCCTACAGGGTATCGCAAGATTATCGGTTCATCCAGAGAACGGCCATCAAAGGTGAAAAATGGACGGCCGGAGTTCATCTGCTGTACGGGTGGGGCTGAACGGCGAAGGCACCAAGGCATCGATCCCGGATCGACGCCTGCTCGTGCGATTTCCACGCCATAAAAAAACCGCCGGAGGGTTGAGCCGTCCGGCGGTTGGAGAAAAACTCTTGAATGGGCCCGGATCAGGTGGGATCGGGACGTGAAATAAACGGATTGACCGGCTTGATCGCCATCGTTCCGCCGGCCTTTTCCTTTTCTTTCATCGAAAGGAGCGCCGGGCTGGCGATGGCCAGGGTCGAGTACGCACCAGTCAACACGCCGATGAGCATCGCAAAGGAGAACCCGCGGACGCCTTCGCCACCCCAGATGTACATGATGAGCACGACGATGAAGACGGTAAAGGTGGTCCAGATCGTGCGGCCGAAGCACTGGTTGATCGCGTCGTTGACCAGTTTTTTCGACAGCGGCAGATGACTGCGGCCGCGGAGTTCGCGGACGCGGTCGAAGATGACGATGGTGTCGTTGACCGAGTAGCCGATGACGGTGAGGTAAGCGGCGATCATGGTGAGGTTGATCTTGAAGTCGGTGATCAGCAGGAAGTTGGGATGGCCGCCGAACACCTTGTTGTAGACAAACCCTGAAAGCACGGTTGCGGCCAGAGCCACGACGGCGTCATGGGCCAGCGAAAGAATGGCGCCGATGCCGTAACGCAGACCGCCGAATCGAATCCAGACGTAGATGACGATCAGGATCAGCGACAGGACGATCGCGATCAGGGCTTGCATCTTGGCCTGTGCGGCAACCACGGCATCGAAGCTGGTGACGCCATCGAACTGGCTGGCGGACTCGAGCGCCAACTTGAGCACCTGCCACTCGGTGGCGCCCACGCGCGCCTGCCACAACGCCGCATCGGTTTCATAGGGCACCAGCGGATCCACCGAGACCATCACCGCCCGCGTCAGGGGGCGTTTGTCTTCCTCGCCGGCGGAAACCGGCTTGCCATCGGCCATCGCCGTGACGGGAATCACTTTGAATGCACGGTTGGGGATCAGATTGCTGATCTCCGGTGAAAGCCGCGCTTGGCGGATACGATCGGTGAGCTGCCCGGCACTGAGGGGCGGGCTGATGCCGTCCAGCACGATGGCCGCACCGTTCAAGTAGTCGGTCACGTCGCGGTTGGGCATCTCGGTGTAGGGCGTGTCGGCGAAAACCTGGTCCAGCGTGTTGCGCGTGATCGGCACAACGATGCTGTGTTCCAGCAGCGTGCCGATGTCCTTGTCCGCCAGCTGGCTGTCGCGCACCGTCAGCCGCGGCTTGACGTTCAGCACATCATGGAATTGTTGGGCGAGGAGTTCGAGGAAGCGCGTCTTGATTTTCACCGTCGAGGTGTCGGCAATGGTCGTCTGCAGTTCGAACTTGTTGCCCTCGGTGCCGATGCCGTAAACGCGTGCCTGCGCCACGTCCTTGAGCTCGTCGTGCTCAGCGGGAGTCAGATCGGGCAGATTGGGGATCTCGTAGACCCGCTTGCGGACCTCGTCCACAGGCATCTTGATGCCTTCCTTGAGCTGGAAGGTCACCTGCGTGCCGCCGCGGAACTCGATGTCATACTTGTCCTCGCCGCGAACGACGAAGGCGGCGATGCCGGCGATCGTAATGACTGCCGAAACCACCCAGAAAATATGGCGTTTGCCGATCCAGTCGAAATTGGTGATGGTAATCACCCGCATGAACGGCCAGTGGCCGCGGCGGAGCCAGGTGAGCGTGAGAATTTCGCGCAGGTATTCGGCGATCGAATGATCGTCGATGGCCCGCAAGACTCCCCACTTGATCGCCGCCATCATCAACGTCCGCGTCACGAACAACGCGGTGAACATGTGAATCACCAGGCCGATCAGCAACGTGATGCCGAAGCCGCGGACTTCTTCCGATCCCACGTAGATCAGCACGATGCTGGTAAGACTGGTGGTCAGGTTGGCGTCGAAGATGGTCCAGAAGACCTTGTCGTAGCCTTGGCGGACGGCCATCCAGAGCGATGCGCCCTTGTGGATTTCTTCGCGGATGCGCTCGTTGATCAGCACGTTGGCGTCCACGGCCATGCCCAGGGTCAGAACCAATGCGGCGATGCCGGGCAAGGTAAACGTCCCGCCGATGAACGCCATCACCGCCAGCACCAACAGCAGGTTCACCATGAGCGCCAGGTCGGCAAACACGCCGGTGATGGTGTAGTAGACGAGCATGAACGCGATGACCGCGATCAGCGCGTAGACGGCGCTTCGCGTGCCGGCTTTGATGTTGTCTTCGCCCAGGTCCGGCGAGATGCGCTGCACCGAAATCGGATCCTTCTGCAGCGTGGCCGGCAGTGAACCGGCTTCCAGGATCTGCACGAGCGTGTCGGCTTCCTTGCGGATCAGTTCAATGGGGCGCGAACCGCCCGAGCCGAGCGTGATTTCACCCGAATCAAAAATCGCCGATTGAATCCGCGGCGCCGAAATGGCCTTGTCATCCAGGAGGATCGCCATCTGGTGTTTGAGGTTGTTGGTCGTCAGGTCTCCGAAGTAGCCGGCGCCGATGGCATCGAGTTTGAAACTGACCGCCAGATCGCCGTTGGGCGTGGAGGTCTTGCGTGCGTCGACGAGTTTCCAGTCCTTGCGCGTCGGGCTGTGCGTCAGCGCGCGGCTGGGATCGTCCCACAGCAGCACGTGCGGCTCGCCGGCCCATTGCGCCATCACGTACCCGCGGGCGAAGCTCTCGCGGCCGTTCGGATCGACCTGGAACCAGCGCATGTTCTGGTACGACTTCCGCGGCCCATACTGCTGCAGGCTGCGAACCGCCGCATCGTATTGATCCTGATTGATATCCGTCGGATCGACGGTGATGCGGAAATCGAGCACGCCGGAGGACGTCACGAGCCGCTGCAACTCCGCCGGATCGATATAACTGCCGCCGCTGGTGGCCTTGAGCTTGTTATAGGCGGCAATGACCTGATCGATCTCGGTTTTCTGCGAGGGATATTTCGCGGGAAGATCTTTCAGTTCGTCGATCGCCGCGGTGTTCCGGACGTTGTCCGACGCGGCGAGCAACCCGAGGAGCTTGTTGACGTCGGCATTGGTGCGGTCGAGGTCCGTCTGCGCGACACGATACGCCTCGCGCGTCTTGGCAAGGCGCTCCACCAGGGGCGTCGGCAGGTTCATCTGGTCGGGGAAATTCTTTGCTTCGTCCTCGGCGGCCTTCCGGTCGTCATAGGCTGTTGCCAGCTTCTGCATCAGTTCATTCCGCGGCGCTCCCGGCGCCGCCAGCGCGTTGATCGCGGCGGTGCGGGCCTCGCCCGTGTGGCTGATGGCGGAAAGAACTTCGGAATTGCGCAGCGTGGTTTTGGTCAGTGACTCAATGGCATCATCGTACTGCGCGCGGGCGTCGCGTGTGGCCTTGTCCGCCAGGGGCATCTGAATCTGGATGCGCTTGTTGCCCAGAACGCGCCAGATGAGATTTTTCTGACTGCCCGGGTCCACGCGTTTCTTGAGCACGTTGACCACGCGCTCGGCCAGTTCGGAGGAATTGTTTCCTTCTAGATTCTTCGTGTCCAGTTCATACAGCAGGGATGTGCCGCCGGCCAGGTCGATGCCCAGGTGCAGCGGGAACAGCCAGACGATCACCGCGGCCACCAGAACGGTGCTCAGGATGATCGTCAGTCGCCAGGATAGAGATTGTTTCATTATTAACTGGAGTAGACGGTAAACAGTAGACGGTAGACAGTAGCAATTGCCTGAAGCATCTACCGTCTGCTGTCTACCGTCTACCGTCTACTGCTCCTCCTTACTTCGCCTTTTCGTCGCCGCCAAGAACCTGCTGGATCGACGATTTCTTATACGTTGCCTTCACATTTGCCGATTCGTCGATCTTCAGCACGACTTCCTCGCCATCGATCGACACCACGCGTGCCACGAGGCCGCCAATGGTCATCACCTTGTCCCCCTTCTTCATTTCCGACACCATCTGCTTGCGGCGCTTTTCTTCCTTCCGCTGGCCGCGGAAGAGGATGAAATAGAGCACCACGAACATCAGAATCAGCGGCAGAAAGTTCAGAATCCCCGAAAACGGACTCGGGGGCGGACCTTTGGGCTGACTGGCGGCGGCGGCCTGCGAAGTCGGGGCCGCGCCTTCTGTGGTGGCGGTCATCACGGGGCCGCCCGTGACAGGGGGAGCGGCGTCGGTGGTGGGAGCCGGCCCTGTGGTATTCGCATTGATCTGTCCCAGCGGCAATAGAGAGAGAAACTCCTGCATTGCGTTCCTCGTGTAAAACAGTGAACTGGTAGTTGCGGTTCCGGCCCGCACACAGCTGCGCAAGCTGGTTTTGACACCCGCAAAGACCCGGCATTCTCCCTGATCCCCCGCGCCATGTCCAGCCATCCCCAGATGCTGACGGGCTTTGTGACTTTGGTTTATGAATCCCTACTATTCCTATATGGATCAGGGGGAGATTGCCAACCTATTACACTTGCTTGGCAATCTGCCCCCCCCACCTCCCCGGCCACTGAACACCGATCCCGGACCACGACGCTATGGACTTCTCCCCCAAAATCGCCGATAAAACCTGCATGTCACAACTCCTGTGCTTCCAAGAGGACCCAAGATGGAAAACGAACTGCTCATTACCCCCTACAAAGATGTCACCGTCGTCAGCTTTCAGAATCTTTCGGTCCTCGACTCGGCAAACATCGAAAGCCTCGGACGAAACCTTCTCGACCTCATCCAGAAGCAGGACACCCGCAAACTCATCCTCGAATTCACCGCGGTCCGCTTCATGTCCTCGCAGGCTCTCGGTGTGCTGCTGCAGCTTAAGAAAGCGATGGATCCGCTCAAGGGCCAGATCGTGATCGCCGGCATCCGCCCGGAACTCTACAAAGTCTTCAAGATCACCAACCTCCATAAACTCTTCATCTTCCACGATGACCTCGACAAAGCGCTCACCGAATTCAACGTCTATATTCCGAAGAATTAGTGCACCCGGCAGCGTTCATAGCCTTGGCATGTGAAATACGCTGAGCCCGGACCCGGTGCCTTAACTCTCGCCGCCATCAGAGTGGAATGATAGAATGGTTTAGGTCCTATGTTGAGGGATTTAGTATGACTGCCGGCACGCTCAAGATTGAAGGTAAAAAGTTCCGGATTGTTCCCGAGGCAGACTATCAGGCCATGCGGACCGCGTTGCGCCGACAACAACTGCAGGCCGCCGAAGACCACGCAGACGTAATCGAAGCCGTCCGGCGATTGGCTGATCCCAACGAAAAACGTATCCCTTGGACCCAGGTGAAAAAGCGTGCGGGCCTGGCATGAGTTACCGCATTGAATTCACGTCATCGGCCCAACGAGAGTACCTGCGTCTGCCCAAGCCGGAGAGACAGCGCGTCGGCCAGCGCATCGATTCATTGGCTGAGAATCCGCGTCCCGCCGGTTGTGTGAAACTCGCAGGAGCCACGAGCCTCTGGCGCATCCGTTGCGGGAATTATCGTGTGGTCTATGCCATTGAAGACTCTGCGCTGATTGTGTCGGTGGCCAAGGTCGGGCACCGTCGCGACGTGTATCGCGGGTTGTAATTCCCAAACCCGAGCCACTGCTGCACTGGCGCCACCTTGGCCCTCCCCGCACTCCGCTTTATAATCATCCTAATGAAGATGACAAAGACCGTTTCACCTGCCGCGCCCGCACGTCCCGATCCCGCACAACTCAAGCTGGTGGTTTATCCCGCGCCTGTGCTGAAGAAGGTTGCCAAGGATGTAACGCTTTTCGATCCGTGGCTGGGGGCGGTGGTGGCGCGGATGAAAGAGGTCATGGTCGAGAACAAGGGCGTCGGCCTTGCCGCACCGCAGGTCGGCCTGCAGCTTCGCATCTTTGTCGCTTCGCCGGAAGGTAAGGGCGAAGAAGCCAAGGCTTACATCAACCCTGTGCTGACAGATGAGGCCGGCTCCGAGGAAGGTGAAGAGGGCTGCCTGTCACTGCCCGAGATACGCATCAAGGTGACGCGATTCACCAAGCTGCGCATCGAAGCCGTCGACGAACACGGGACGCCATTTTCGGAAGACCTCGAAGCCTTTCACGCCCGCATCGTTCAGCACGAGAACGACCATCTTGAGGGCATCCTGCTTCTGGACCGCATGAGCCCGGTGGCCAAACTTGCCAACCGCAAACAGATCAAGGAACTTGAAGCTGCCGCCCCGCCGCAAGCCAAGCCGAGCAAAAAGAAATAGATTCCGATATCGCGCGGCTACGGATAACATGTGTATTGCATCGTGGCAGCAGGTCGGGCGGGCAGAACGACAAACAATCTGAAAATGAGGTTCACAATGGACGGAATCATCATTCTTGCGTTCTTCGGGATCTTGATTTCCATCGCCATCATGGCGTTCTGGATCCCACAGTTGGTCGATCTCATGGGTCGCCGCGACGATGACTTCCCAGGCCGATTCGACAAACTCGTTTGGGTGGCGATCATCGTCTTCATTCCGTTGGTAGGCGCCATCGCTTATTCGATTTCCCGCAAGCCGCGAGTATTCACGGACCGGGCGTCTTCCAAGCTTGAACAGGAATGGCTTGCCATCCAAGCCGCGCGTCGAAAATCGAGCCCCACTCCCGACCAGCCTTAACCTTCTCGTTTGCCTGATTCAACTCACCCCACCGTCCCCTTGTGCCGTGGGATCACCGTGATCTGGCCGCTGTTTTCCAGCACTGCCACCAGCACTTCCTCCGGCGACGTGCATCCGCCGGCACGCAGCGATGCGTTCAGCTCATGCGTTGTCATCTTCACCTCCTGCATCGCCTTGTGAATGATCTTCCCGTTATGCACCAGCACCACGGGCCGGCCTTCCACCAGGGCCTCCAGGCGTTTGCTCTTGAAGGTGAACCAGCTCACCAGGAAGTTGAGCCCGACCAGCGTGGTTGCGGAGATCACTCCGCCCAGCACCGTATTGTCGCCGCCGTTCATCGAGTTCTGCACGGCGTTGCTTAACACCAGCAGCAACACCAGATCGAACGGCGCCAACTGCCCCACCTGCCGCTTGCCGGTGATCCGCAGCAGTACCAGCAAAAATCCGTAGACGATTCCGGCTCGCACCACAAATTCCCACCACGGCAAACTCAGCATCCACATGATCAGCTCCTGTTCGTTTCCCGAGTGTCACCCCACACAGCCCCATTATTCCCGGCGCGGCAAGAAATGCGAACCGTTACTCATCGCCATCCATCGCCAGCAGGAAAATGAAACGAATCAGGCCCAGGCTGAACAGGATTTCCGCCGCCAACGTGATCATCCCGCGCGACAGAATATCCCAATAGCCTGTGATCTTCAGCGCCATCACTGTTCCACCCGCCGCCATCATCAGGAACGGCCAGCCAAACGCCCGCAACCACCCCGGCAGATTGAGTTCCCCCGGCTCGCGCCGCGTCATCCACACGGCAGACGCATCGAACGGCTGATCGCACCGCGGACACTTCGTCACTCGCGTATCTATTTCATCCAGCGAAAACTTACAGTGCGGACACCGGCAACCCGTGAACGTAGTGGGATCTCCCATGACTGGCTCCCGCGGACTACTCCGCCTCTGCCCACACCCGCGGCTCATCCCACGCAGGATCGAACTCAATGTGAATGATATTCGGATGGCAGCACACCGGACAGTCTTCGACGTACTCCTGCTGGCGGCCTTGTGATGCATCCAATGGAATGACGATCTGCTCGCCGCAGGATGGGCACACGTACCCGCCTTCATCCGCCCCCCTCCGCCGCACCTTACCCCGCTTCTTTTTCATGCGCTTGCTCCCTTGCGCCATTCCCCTGTCGATAGTGTAGCCTCAACAGAGAACGCCCTTCGAATCCGTCCAAGCGTACCCACCCATCTGCTACCTCCCTCTAGCCTTGCATGGTCCTCCCCTGCCAACGCGGCAGTATCGGAAGGTGATTTGGCAGGGATATCCGATAAATATCCTTCTCGATGAACGATTCTATCTACTTGCCATTGCTGATCTTACACAAATACACAATCCCGAACACCCTTCGGTACGGACCTTGCATTATGCCTCGCTGTTACGGCTCTCGCCCTGCGGCGAAAGCCTCACATCGACGCTCAAAGGGAGTTTCTCATGGGAAGAATTATTGGAATCGATCTCGGCACCACCAACTCGGTCGTCGCGCTGATGGAAGGTGGCCAGGCCAAAGTGCTGGTCAATTCACAGGGAGCGCGTCTGACCCCGTCCGTGGTGGCCTTCACGGATAAAGGCGAACGCCTCGTCGGCCTTCCCGCCAAGCACCAGCAGGTGACCAACCCGGGCAATACGGTCTTTTCGATCAAGCGTTTCATGGGCCGCCGGCATAGCGAAGTCGGCTCGGAAGAAAAGCTCGTTCCGTTCAAAATCGAAGGCGGGCCGGAGGAACTGGTCAAAGTGAACATCCGCGGCAAGCAGTACACGCCGCCGGAAATTTCCGCCATGATCCTGCAGGATCTCAAAAAATCCGCGGAAGATTATCTGGGCGAAAAAGTCACCGACGCCATCATCACGGTGCCGGCGTACTTCAACGATTCCCAGCGCCTGGCCACCAAGGAAGCCGGTGAGATCGCCGGGCTCAATGTCAAACGCGTTCTGCCCGAGCCCACGGCCGCGGCACTCGCCTACGGCATGGACCAGAAGAAGGGCGGGAAGATTTTCGTTTTCGATCTCGGCGGCGGCACGTTCGACGTATCGGTGCTCGATGTCGGCGAAGGCGTTTTTGAAGTTCTCTCCATCAACGGCGATACGCACCTCGGCGGGGATGACTACGATCAGGTCATCATCGACTACATCGCCGAGGAATTCCGCAAGCAGCAGGGCATTGATCTGCGTAACGACGCCATGGCCCTGCAGCGTTTGAAGGAATCCGCGGAAAAAGCCAAGATCGAACTGTCCAATGCGATGGAGACGAGCGTCAACCTGCCGTTCATCACGGCCGATGCCAGCGGTCCCAAGCATTTGCAGATGTCGATCACGCGCAGCAAGTTTGAATCGCTGACCGCGGCACTCTCTGAGCGCTGCCGCCAGCCGGTGTTCAAAGCGCTTGAAGACGCCAAGCTCAAAGCCGGACAGATCGACGAGATTCTGCTGGTCGGTGGTTCGACGCGCATGCCCCGCATTCAGCAGATGGTCAAGGAAATCTTCGGCAAGGAAGGCAACAAGTCGGTCAATCCGGACGAAGCGGTGGCCGTCGGCGCCGCCATTCAGGGCGGTATCACCACGGGCGAAGTCAAAGACATACTCGTGCTCGATGTCACGCCGCTGTCCATGGGCGTGGAGACCTACGGCAACGTCATGACCACCATGATCCCGCGCAACACCACGATTCCGACCAGCAAGAGCGAGACCTTCTCCACGGCTGCCGACAACCAGACCAGCGTAGAAATCCACGTGCTCCAGGGCGAGCGCGAGTTTGCCAAGGACAACCGCACGCTGGGGCGCTTTGAACTCAAGGGCATCCCGCCGGCAGCCCGCGGCACGCCGCAAATCGAAGTGACGTTCGACATCGACGTCAACGGCATTCTGCACGTCAAGGCCAAGGACAAGGCCACCGGCGTGGAGAACAAGGTCGAGATCAAGGGCCATTCGGGTCTCTCGAAGGATGAGATCGAGCGGATGAAGAAAGATGCTGAGGCGCACAGCGCTGAAGACAAGAAACGCCGCGAGTTTGTCGACCTGCGCAATCAGGCCGAGGCACTGACGTTGCAGGTGGAAAAGGAATTGCAGGAGCACGGCGGCAAGGTCGGTCCGCAGGAACGCGGCGATATCGAGCAGGCGCTCAACCGCGTCAAGGAACTCATCAAGGGCGAAGACAAGGAGACGCTGCAGAAGGGCGTCGAGGAACTCAACAAGGCCCGCATGAAGCTCGGCGAGGCGATCTACAAGGCCTCTGCCGCCCAGCAAGGCGCTGGCGGCCCCACCGCCACCGATGCCCGCGCCGCAGGCGAACAGCCCCCCACCGACGGCAAGAAGCCCGGCGGCGACGATGTCATCGATGCCGAGTACGAGGTGAAGTAATAAATCTAACTCCGCCCCCCCACTGACTCGGGGCCGCGAGCAATCCCCCGCGGGCCGATGTTTCAACGCATCGGCCCGCTTTGTTTTGGCGAAGAAGCTCCCACGAAGAAGCTCCCGCCTCTTGCACATCCGGCCCTTCGACCGGAACATACCGGCTTTCCTTTTTCTCCGGAGTTCTTGCAATGGCCCAGCGTTTCCCCGCCCTGAACCCGACTTTTCCCGTCCTCCTGCACGGCGGCGATTACAACCCCGACCAGTGGCAGAAATTTCCCGAGGTACTCTCGGAGGATCTGCGTCTCATGACCCTCGCCGGGGCCAACGCGCTTTCCGTGGGCATCTTCGCGTGGGCGGCGCTCGAACCGGAGGAAGGTCGCTTCACCTTCGACTGGCTGGATCGCACCATGGATTCCCTTGAGCGCAATGGGCAGAAAGTCATTCTTGCCACGCCTTCCGGAGCCAAGCCGAACTGGATGGCCGCCAAGTATCCGGAAATCCGCCGCGTCAACGATCAGGGCCGTCGCGATCTCCAGCAATCCCGCCACAATCACTGCTATACCTCGCCGGTCTACCGCGAAAAAGTCACCATCATGAACTCCAAGCTTGCCGAGCGCTACGCCAAACATCCGGCGCTGATCATGTGGCACGTCTCCAACGAATACGGTGGCGATTGTCATTGCCCGCTGTGCCTGGCCGCATTCCGCGAATTCCTCAAGGCCAAGTACAAAACCGTCGACGCGCTCAATGATGCCTACTGGGCCCGCTTCTGGTCACACACCTTCACGGCGTGGGAGCAGATCGAGGCCCTCGATTCCTCAGTTCACGGCCTCAAACTGGACTGGATGCGCTTCATCACCCGCCAGACCACCGACTTTCTCGACCACGAAGCCCGCCCCCTGCGCAAATTCACCCCCAACATCCCGATCACCATCAATATGATGGGGACCTACTACTTCCTGAATTATCCCGCGATGGCCAACCATATCGATATCGTCTCCTGGGATTCCTACCCCAGTTGGCACGAGTGGGATCACGATACCAACGTGGCCATGAGCACCGCCTTCACGCATGACCTCAATCGCGGCATAAAACAAAAACCGTTCCTGCTCATGGAATCCACGCCTTCGGCGGTGAACTGGGCGGGGGTCAGCGTGCCCAAGCGTCCCAACCTTCATCGCACCGCCAGTCTGCAGGCCATCGCCCATGGCTCCGATGGCGTGCTCTACTTCCAATGGCGCAAGAGTCGCGGTTCATCGGAAAAATTTCATGGGGCCGTGGTCGATCACGTCGGGCATGAAAACACCCGCGTCTTCCGCGAAGTCGCGAAGCTCGGCGGCGATCTGTCCAAGCTTTCCAACGGACCTGCCAACGGCGTCATGGGGATGGATACCCCGGCTGAAGTCGCGTTGCTGTTCGATTGGGAGGTGCGCTGGGCCATCGACTTTGCCCAGGGCCCGCGTAATCAGGACAAGAATTACGAACCCACCGTCCAGCAGCATTACCGCCCATTCTGGAATCGCGGCATTCCCGTCGATGTCCTCGATTCGACGCGCGACATCTCCCGCTACAAGCTGGTCATCGCGCCCATGCTTTATATGCTGCGGCCTGGCGTGGCCGACCGTCTCAAAGCGTTCGTCGCCGCGGGCGGCACACTCGTGTCGACGTATCTCACCGGGATCGTGGACGAAAATGATCTGGTCCATCTCGGCGGGCTGCCGGGAGAAGGGCTCATGGACCTCTTCGGCATCTGGGCGGAGGAAATCGATGTTCTGCCGCAGTGGATGAAGCAGAGCGTTGAAGCCGTAGCGGACAATCCGCTCGATCTGGCCGGCAGTTTCGCCGCACGTCACTACGCGGAAGTGCTCCACCTGCGCGGCGCCACGCCCATCGCCACCTACACCAAGGAATACTACGCCGGGACGCCGGCCGTCACCGTCCACAAGCACGGAAAAGGCCGGGCCATCTACATCGCCTCGCGCAATGATGATGCCTTTACTGATGCCCTCATCGCCTCGCTGATTCAGCAGCACGCCATCCGCCCCACGCTCAGCGCGCCGCTGCCTCCCGGCGTTTCTGCGACTTACCGAACCGACGCGCAACATGACTACGTCTTCGTGATGAACCTGACCACGGATGAGAAATCCGTTCCCCTCGACGCACATCCCTACCAGGATGCCCTCACCCTGGCACCGGTGTCCGGTCCACTGAACCTGGCCTCTTACGAGACCCGCGTCCTGATCCGCCCTTCCCGAAAATGATGCGGCCGGCCGGGCAATTTTCGGTCACTGGCTTCCATCCGTGGCCATCTGGTAAACTCCATGAGCGCTTGACCCGAAGAAGAGCCCATGCGCCGATGTAGCTCAATGGCAGAGCAACGGTTTTGTAAACCGTAGGTTGCGAGTTCGACTCTCGCCGTCGGCTTTCCTCTTTTCCCCCGACAAAACACATAAACCTCACATTGATGGAGACTTCTGCGTCTTCACCGGCACGGCCAGTTTGTCCGCCCGACACCGCCGGATTCCGTATTAGGCCAACCCCTGTCCTCTCATGGATTCCAACCTAGAATGGAGGGGGCACTGTAAGGAGGCAGATATGCTGCGGATGATGAGCGTGGCGATGTTTGTACTGCTATCACTGAGCGGATGTTCGACCTACCTGCCGGATTATCATTACTTGCCGCAGCCGGCGTTGGTCGTGATTCCACAGGGATTCCCGCCAGCGGCGACACAGCCCGTGCAAACTTCGACGACATTGCCGACCGTCGCTGTGGAACCTCCCGCCATGAATGTGCTGGGCACGGTGTTGGGTGTGCGACGTGGAGACGAATGGCACAACATTCCCGAAGCGGTGGAGATCCGGTTGCGGCTGGAGAACGGACCGACGCCCGCAATGTTTGATCCGAGTCAGATTCAATTGATGACGGCAACGCTTGTTCCGCTGGGGTCTGGTCAGGCCACTCCCAAGCAACCGGTTGAACTGTCGCCCGGCCAGGATTATGGCGTAACGGTGATATTCCCACTTCCGGCGGGTGCTTCAGAGGACACGCTGGATCTGCGAGGATTGCGGCTCAGCGTGCCGCTCACGATCGACGGACACCCCGTCCAGGCGGCCATGAATTTCCAGCGGATTCTGACCTATACCATCTATACGCCGATGTACGAGAGACCCTACTATGAACCCTATTACCACCGTTATCCGACGTACTATGGGCGGCCGTTGAACCGCTTCAGGTAATCACCCTTTAAGCCTGGCTCATGTCCCGAAAATGGTGGCAAAAGGGAGCGACTACACTAAAAAGATGACTGGATAGAGGGCGCTGCCCACCTGTTTTGCGTCATGATCTCAGAATTTTTTTGCGATCAACCGTTGGCCACGATCATCGCTTGATGCGCGCTATAAAGGTACCGGACGTAGCCCCATCGAACGACAACGAAGCCTCAACGAATAGCGGTTTCAATCTGTCTGTCAGACCGAAAAACCACGCTGGAAGGCATTCCAACGCGGATGCATAGCCATATTATGGACAATTTAGTCGTCTATTATGCTGGACTGCCCACACCGCCCTGTCAATTCGTGCAAAACTTCACAACCTCAAAAACCATTACCTCATATAGCACAGATAGTTACATTAAAAACTATGTGAAAAGATTCCCAATGTATCCACTTGTAAAAACTATATCTGGATTATACGATCCGAATATATCCATTGCGGCTCTCACTCGGGAATACACCTCCAGCGTTCGAAAAACCCAAGTATGGCCGCCAGAAAAATCGAATCGCCTGGCACCTTGGATATTCAGCCTCAGCACCCTCTATGTCATGCGAAGAGTTGGGCAATTGGCAGTGAAATCTCACGTCGAAAGGGCACTTTATATGAGCGACATTGTTTCTGTGGCCACCGCATCGGAGCACAATTCAGCGCTGGCTGCTACCGTTCCCGCCAAGCACCTGCAATTGCCCGTTTACGTCGATCTGTTGCCGCCATGTAACATCACCTGTCCGGCCGGAGAGAACATCCAGGAATGGATGGGTCTGGTGCAAGTCGGGCGCTATGAAGAGGCCTGGCGTGCCTTGGTGCGCAATAATCCGTTCCCGGCGATCCATGGCCGCGTCTGTTACCATCCGTGCGAGAACGGATGCAACCGCAAGCGGCTCGAGCAGCCGGTGAGCATCCATGCCGTCGAGCGATTTCTAGGAGACATGGCCGTTCGTGAGGGCTGGTCGATTCCTGCCGGCAAACCCACGGGCAAACGGGTGCTGGTCGTCGGTTCAGGCCCGGGTGGGCTTTCGGCAGCGTACCATCTGGCACTGCTGGGCCATGAAGTCACGGTGCATGAGTCGAGCGCCAAGCTTGGCGGCATGATGCGTTATGCCATTCCCGAGTACCGGCTGCCGCGTGACGTGCTTGACGTGGAAATCGGACGCATTGCGCGGATGGGCGTCAAATTCCAGACCAATACCAAAACGGAAAATCTCGAGGCGTTCGTCAAGGAACAGCGGTTCGATGCGGTGTACCTGGCCTTCGGTGCGCAGAACAGCAAACGCATCAATATTTCCGCGGCCGATCCCAGTCGCATTGTGGATGCCCTGGAGTTTCTGCATGACGCGGCCGAAGGGCAGGCGTCGGCGTGTGCGGGACGACGCGTAGCCATCTACGGCGGAGGAAACACAGCGATGGATGCGGCGCGCACGGCGCTGCGTCTGGGCGCGCGGGAGGCGTTCATCGTTTACCGGCGCAACCAGGCGCGCATGCCGGCCCATCATTCAGAACTCGAAGAGGCCCTGCTGGAAGGCGTGGCCGTACACTGGTTGCGCACGATCAAGCAGTTCGACGAGAATGCCCTGCAGGTCGAAGTCATGGAACTCGACGCCAAAGGCAGTCCGCAGGCGACCGGGCAATCGGAAACCCTTCCGGCGGATATGCTCATCCTGGCGCTCGGTCAGGAAACGGAAAGTGAATTTCTCAAGGATGTCCCGGGAATCGTCGTGCGCGACAGCGGCGAGATTGAAGTCAGCGGTTCCATGATGACCGGACATCCGGGCATCTTCGCCGGCGGCGACATGATTCCCGCCAACAAGACGGTGACGACGGCGGTCGGGCATGGCAAGAAAGCCGCACGGAACATTGATGCGTACCTGCAGAACCAGACGTACACGCCGGCGCGCAAGCATGCGCCGGCCCGGTACGACCGTCTGCACACGGAGTTCTATCGCAGTGCATCCCAAGTCGCACAGCCCGTGCTGACCACGGCGGTGCGACTCCAGAGCTTTGCGGAAACCGTGGGTGGGCTCGATGAAGCGTCCGCCATTCAGGAAGCCGGCCGATGCATGTCGTGCGGCAACTGCAACGAATGCGATGCGTGTTACAGCGTCTGTCCGGAGCATGCCATCATGAAGCTCGGCCCCGGCCAGCGTTATCAAATCAATGCCGCGTACTGCAATGGGTGCGGCCTATGTGTCGAGAACTGCCCTGCCGGCGCCATTGACCTGGTGACTCGTTCGATCGAAATGGGCGCGACCCACGCCGCAACGCCACCGGTCACGCGCGATGTTCTCTGTGCCCCGGTTGCGAAGGTCTCAGTCGTCGAGACGGCTTTGCAGACGACAATGCTGGCGAAGCCGGAAAGCAACACTGCACCGAGCGACAGCGCGGCGACAGTGCGTTGGGGGATGACGCCTGCTGAAACGCGCGCCGCGCCATCGGATTTCTGGGACAAGTGCGGCTTGCCGGAACTGATCGACCAGATCGAAGCCAATTATCACTCGCACCTCAAGAAAGAATTGCCCCGGCTGGAGCGATCGCTGGAGCGTCTGGCGAAGAAGCATGGTCAGGAATTTCCGGAGCTCGTGAAGCTGCACGAGTTGCTGGGCCAGTTCAAGGCGGATTTGATCGTTCACATGTTCAAGGAAGAGCATGTTTTGTTTGTGCTGTGCCGCCGGCTATCCGAAGCAGCCAACTCGCCGCTGACCAGGGCGGGCTCGGTTCGCCGTCCGGTGGAAGCGATGATGCTGGAGCACGATCTGGCCTCATCGGATCTGGCCCAGATGCGTCAACTGACGAACGGCTTTACGCCGCCGGCAAAGGCGCGCAAGGCGCATCGCACGATCCTGGCGTCGCTGGCGGCTCTGGATGTGCAGATGCAAGCCCACATGAAGAATGAAAACGAGATCCTGTTTCCTCGGGCGCTGGCCGCGGAAGCCGAGCTGGAAAAACGGGCGAGTGATCCGCCTTCCGTAGCCCTCTGACATGATACAAGCCGCGGGAACGTTGATCGCGGGCAGTTGCCCGGTGGGGCAGGCCTGCGCCCCTCGACAATCGGCGGCATTTCTGAAATGACCTAAGAGCCTATCCGGATAACGCTCGCACCGTCTGCTGGTCTGCCGACCCATCTGCGGCGTCCTCGGACCTCCGAATATTGTCGAATATGCGTCGGTCCTGCGTCCTAGCATCTGGGCCGGCATCCTGCGCATCCGGACGCGACGGTTATCCGGATTGGCTCTAAGCCAAATTATCGAACGATAGAAATACGCTCATCCGGGCACAAGTGGGCGACTTCGAAATATTTCCGGAAATGCGACTAATAATCTCGACTTCTGCGGCGTTGACCGCATAATATTCGGGTACACCAAGTCCATGTTGCTCAATGCAGGATTGAAATAATCCGGATCACATTTGATTTCCGCGCATTGCGGTGTCGGCACAAACGGACCTGACCAAGTCGGGCACGAGGCAGATCCGCCGCCAACCAT
>Ga0209083_1002006_pt1 | contig 20617 bp, 25 predicted proteins | sample AM7aDNAmetaG_FD_184132 | JGI IMG/M metagenome (GOLD analysis project Ga0209083, IMG submission 184132) | Freshwater microbial communities from Finland to study Microbial Dark Matter (Phase II) - AM7a DNA metaG (SPAdes) (version 3) | ecosystem: Environmental > Aquatic > Freshwater > Lake ...
TTATTTTACTATACAATATATAAACAGTAATAAAAGTGCTGCTCTTGATGAATATAAAAGTGAATTACAAGAAATTGAAGATGAATTCAAAAATGAAATAAATTCATTAAAATAATTATCACTAACGTTGGTGCTATGTTTGCGGTTTGCCAACACCACATTTACAAGCACTTTAAAGGCAAACTGAAATATAGCACGTGTTATGGTTCGTTTATTATTAACATAAAAAAATATGAAAACACTTATTGTAAATACAAAGAAAATGCCTAATGGTAAATGGAGCTGTTTCACAACTTACAAAGGAACTGATATGGCTTTTGTTGGAAATATATCGGTTGTATCTCAAATGGCTGCAAAAATAGCATGGTTAAAAGATGAGCCTGTAAATATTATCTGGAATGAACCTGTTATTCATTTACCAGCTAAAAAAGACAATTATAAATTTCAAAGACCAAGAATTGACGTGGGTATGGTTTAAATGCACCATAACGATTACAGCTATGAGTAGTGGCTGATTAGAATTACTCACTTTAAATATAAAACAAAATGAAATTAGAAGCAGAAAATTTGAATGAACCACAAAAACAGCCATTACTTATAGCTGATGTTATGTGCCGTTTTTATATCAAATTCAGAAAAGGTAGTAGCACAACTAACGATAATGGAAGATGGTGGATTGCTTTGGATTACGCTTTGTGTAAAAAAAGAGGTAGTATAGTTGTGCTACGTGGTAAAATTGGCAATGGTGATACAGGTGATAGAGTGTGTCGGTAAAATGGCACATAACGGTCACAGATATATTTAGGTTTTCATTTTTAATATATACATAAAAACAATTTAATAACATGAAAAATACAAATAACATAAAAAGTTTCAGAGAGTTCAATGAAAACTTGAATATATCTGATGTTATAAGTAGTAAATTAATTAAATCCGCAAAAGTTATGACAGATGATGAAATAAAAAACGCAGAAAATTCACAAAAATATAATATTGAAAAATTCAAAGATATATTTGATAAGATTAATGAAGTATCTAATTTTAAATTTGTAAATGAAGATGAAAAAAATGGTGCAATAAAATCTTTGAATATTTTGAAAAATTATATTTTGAATAGGGATGTTGATTAATTAATTAATTTATTACTTATAACGTATGGCGGTATGTTTTCGGTTTGCCTTGTATGGCTTATCGAGTTACCACTACCGCTTTTGGCAAACTGAAATATACCGCTTGTTACCTGCTGGGCGGTTTAATTAGCAGGTGAATCAAATAATAATTAAAATGAAAGAAGTAATTGAAAAACTAAATGAGGGATTGAAAGACCCTGAGTACAGACAAGGTTGGATTGCAAATATAGCAATGGCACAATTAGACAATGAAAGATGGTACAGAGAAAAGCACAACAAAGTTGGTAAGTATCTAAATTACAAAGATAGACACGCCATTGCAAATTTAGGTGCTGAATACTTTCTCGAATTGCTATCAAAGTAGCCTTGCAGGTAACGGTTGCAGATATAACCAGTTTGAGAAAAGAAAAATTAAAAAAAATTAAATTTTTTAATGCCAAATAATTATTGTATCTTTGTGATCTAATCAAATATAAAAATATGAAAGCAATTATCAGAAGTATATTAGACTCAGACCTTTATAAGTTTTCGATGCAACATGCTGTAATTAAGCATTTTCCTAGATTAAAAGTTAGATATAAATTTACTGATCGAAATAATACCGTCTATCCTAACGGATTTGATAAGTTAGTTATGTCCGAAGTTAAAAAAATGGAAGCATTATATCTTACTGTAGATGAAAAAAAATTTTTAACTGAAAAATGTGGTAATTACTTTCCACCAACTTATATTGATTTTTTAAATGGTTATAAATTTGATTCTAGTGAAGTATTAATAAAGTTAGATAATAAGAATAATTTAGATATTTTAATTGAAAGTTATTGGTATAGAAGCATATTATGGGAGGTACCAATTATGGCAATTATTTCTGAATTATATTTTAAAGAAACTGGACAGATTGTTGATATTCAAAAATTTGAATCACAAGACATAAATAAAATTCAGATTATGAATGATCATAATGCATTTTTTTGTGATATGGGTGCTAGAAGAAGATATTCTTTTGATAATCAAGATAGAATAGTAAAATTATTTTCCACTATACCAAATAATGTATTTGTTGGTACATCAAATGTTTATTTAGCATATAAACAAAATATAAAACCAATTGGTAGCATTGCACACGAATTTTTTATGGTTATTGCATGTATATATGGTGTTCAGCAGGCGAATAAAATTACAATGGACTTATGGCTTGATACATATCAATATAACCAACTCGGTACAGTATTACCTGATACATTTACTCTTGATTTTTTCTTAAAATCATTTGAATATAAATATGCAGCTAATTTTAATTCTATTCGTCATGATTCTGGAGATCCATATATTTTTGCTGATAAAGTTATAAGACATTATAAATCATTAAATATTGATCCTATGACAAAAACAATAATATTTTCAGATGGATTAGATATTGAAACTGCGGTTAAAATAAAAGAATATTGTGTTGGCAAAATAAAATCTAGTTTTGGAATAGGAACAAATTTAACAAATGATATAGGTGTAAAACCTTTAAATATGGTAATAAAAATATCAGAAGTTTTAGTTGATGATAATTGGGTGGGTGCAGTTAAATTATCTGACAATAAAGGTAAATATACAGGTAAAATAGAAGACGTAGAATTATATAAAGGTATTTTAAAAATTAAATAGAATTTATATATTTTACAACATCATCAATATCTAAATCATAGAAATCAAACCATTCAGTATAGCCACCATGTGTTATTGGATGTTTTTTTCTATATTTACTGTATTTACTTTGAATTTTAAATTCATTCTGACCGAAATTTTCTTTTATATAAATCACAATTATATTTTTATTTACTATTTTAATATGGCCTAATCTGTTTTTATAATTTTTAGATATTCCTATTTTATATAAATTGGAAATATTATCATAAAAGATATATAACGCACATTCATTTTTTCTTTTTTTATTACTACATATGGGGCAACCTCTATGTGCTAAATGTTTAGCAGGCGATTGTTCAAAATCACCGTGTATTGGACAAGTTATTGATCCTTTGGTGTGAAAGTTGATATAATCAAATTTATCGTATTTATAAAAATTGTTGTGTAATATTTTAGCATCTTTTGTAAAAATATTTTTATTACCTTTTAATTTTTTATTTGTAATTAATTTAGAACATTTAGGACAACCATATTTAGATTTAAGATGCATACTTGGTGTCTGTTTAAAATATCCATGTATAGGACAATATATAATACCTTTTTTACTTGCACCATCATAAATAAATTTAGAATAATCAAATTTATTATTAAATTTAATATTACATTCATTTGAAAAAGACTCTGATGTTTTTTTAATATTTGATTTTTTTATTAAACTACTACATTTTTGACAATTACAACCCATTAAATGATGATCAGGAGTTTGTTCAAAAATACCATGTATATTACAAATAATTTTAACTTTGATTGATTTGTGTTTATATTGTGATAAAGTATAATCATATATATCACCATGTATTTCTTTTGCTTTTTTTATAAATGCTTCTGTTGTTGATATCCTACACATAATCATTTTATTAATTTTAATAAATCTTCTTTAAAATACCGTCTATGACCACCTGGTGTTCTTTGAGATTTTATTTTACCTTCTTTTTCCCATCTTCTCAATGAAGATTTAGAAACATTTAAAAATTTACTTGCTTCTTTTATATTAAACATTTTTATTTTTTATTATATATATAAATATTTTATGGTTATATTTAGGTAATTTTAGATATATTTTTAATAATTATTTTTTATACTTAAAATATTTACTTATATTTGTAATTCAATAATTAAAAACAAAATTTATTTATGAAAAAATCAATTCTTTTATTGTTTATTTTGATGTGTTTTTTTAAACTATCATTTTCTAAAAAGCATTCAGCGGAAAATACAACACAAAAATTAGAATTAAAGTGTGATATTGAACAAGCTTATAAACTTTCTTTTAATACTGCTTTAGAATTAAGTTGGGAAATTAAAAATTCAGAGCATAGTATGTTTAATTTTTCAGCAGTGACACCAGTATCAATGAAAAGATGGGATGATATGGTTAATGTTTTTGTCATTTCAAATGATAGTACATCTATAATAACTATTAAATCAACACTTGGACATAAACCAAATGTAGAATATATATCATTGTATTTAGATACTATTTTAAATAAATTTAAAAAATTAAAATAATTTTTTATGGTGATCAAATTGACAGAGATTAATGGTGTACCTGTTGTTAAATTGTCAGATAGTCCTGGTAAAGCAATTGGTGATGCTAAGATGGTTGAGATTATGAAATATATTCACTTTGACAATTATAAAAAATAATAATTAAACTTATTTAATAATGAGTAATATAAAAGAAGATACAAAAACTTTAGAAGAAATTTTAGCAGAATCTGGAATTGCTTCTAGTACACAAGAAGAAAGTAAACTCGTTTTATGGAACGATGATCATAATTCATTCGAATGGGTTATTTATTGTCTAGTTACAATGTTAGGTTTCACATTAGAAAAAGGCGAAACAACCGCCTGGAATGTACATCTAAAAGGTAAAGATATAATTAAGTCAGGATCAAAAGATGAATTACTACCATACAAAAAACTTTTGGAAGAAAGGGGACTAACTGTCTCTATAGAGGATTAATATGAAAAGATTTATCGCAAAGTATATGTTATATATTTATCTTAATTTTATAAAAGAAGAAAATTTAACAATTTATAAAAAATGGGCTCTTCCTATTATAAAAATAATGAGATTTTTAAATAGCATTTATGTTTGGACTGCATCAGTATTATTTTTTCCAATTTTCGTAATTGGTATGCTTATTGAAGAAAAAGAAAATAATATTAGAAAATAATAATATATACACAAACAAATAATTTAATATGGGTAAGGAAATAGAGTATTCAAAAGAAGTAGCGAAATCAATAGATATTAGTAAGGATATTGCAAAGAGTATTAATTCTAAAACAATTAGATCTGAACATTTATTTTTAGCAAATCTTCAAAAAAGGGATGATAGAGGAAATTGGATTAATGATGAAGAATCTGATATTTATCAATTATTAAATGATATGCAATTAAATGTTGATGCTATTAGGCAAACATTAATGGAGTGGTCAATCCATTTTGAGAGTAGACAATTAATTACACTTAAAACCACTGCAATAATTGCACTTGATGTTGAAACAAAAAAAATATTAGAAAATGCAAAAACGTTCGCTCTTTCATTAGGTGCAAAACAAGTTACTTCGAGACACGTTTTTTACTGTATTTTAGATAATAATAATAATTTAGTAAATGAATTATTTAATAAATCTCTTGATACTAAGAAAGAATTGATTCGAAGATTAAAGAATGAGAATGAAGAAGATGATTTTGATATGTTTAATAATGATACAGATATGGAAGAACCAAAAACAAATAAGAATTCAAAAATGAAGTTGATAGAACAGTTTGGTACTGATCTTACGAAACTTGCAAAAGATGGTCAGTTAGATCCTGTAGTTGGTAGAAAAAATGAAATAAAAAGAATTTCACAGATTTTATCAAGGAGAAAAAAGAATAACCCAGTTCTTGTTGGTGAACCTGGTGTTGGTAAATCAGCAATCGCTGAAGGTATTGCTCAACTTATTGTTGATGGTAAAGTACCCGAAAATTTAAAAAATAAAAGAATCATTACACTTGACATGGGTTCATTAGTCGCTGGCACTAAATATCGTGGTGAATTTGAACAAAGATTAAGAGGTATAATTAAAGAAATGGAAGAAAATAGAAATATTATTCTTTTCATTGATGAACTTCATACTATTATTGGTGCTGGTTCAGCACAAGGTTCTCTTGATGCTTCTAATATGTTAAAACCAGCGTTATCACGTGGAACTTTCCAATGTATTGGTGCTACCACACTTGATGAATATCGTAAATATATTGAGAAAGATGCGGCATTAGAACGTAGATTTCAAAAAGTTATTGTTGATCCAACGACAAAATCTGAAACCTTGGAAATTTTAAAAAATCTTAAAGAAAGATATGAAGATTTTCATCAAGTTATTTACACAGATGATGCATTAAAGGCTTGTGTAGATTTAACTGACAAATATATGTCTGAAAAATTTATGCCAGATAAAGCAATTGATGCTATGGATGAATCTGGTGCTAAGGTACACGTTAATAAAGCTATTGTATTACCTAAGAAAATTCAGGACTTAGAAAAGAAAATTAAAAAAATCAATACTGAAAAAGAACAATTTGTTGAAGAACAAAAATTTGAATTAGCGGCTGAAAAAAGAGACGTTGAACGTGAATTAGTTAAAGAACTTGAAGCTGAAAGAAAAGTATGGGACGCTGAAAGATCTAAATTCCGTGAGACAGTAACAAAAGATGATATTGCTGAAGTTGTTGCTTTAATGACTAAAATTCCAATTGATAATGTATCAACTGATGAAAATAATAAACTAAAACTTATGTCAAATAAAGTTAAAGGTATTGTTATTGGTCAAGATGAAGCTGTTGATAAATTAGTTCGTGCCGTTAAAAGAGCAAGAATCGGAATTAAAGATCCATCTAAACCAGTTGGCTCATTTATCTTCTTAGGACCTACAGGTGTGGGAAAAACCTGGCTTGCAAAAGTATTAGCAAAAGAACTTTTTGGTTCTGAAACATCAATGATTCGTATTGATATGAGTGAATATATGGAAAAGCACACAGTATCTAGATTAGTTGGTGCGCCTCCAGGATATGTTGGTTATGAAGATGGTGGTGAATTAACTGAAGCTGTTAGACGTAAACCGTATTCTATTATTCTTCTTGATGAAATAGAAAAAGCACATCCTGATGTATATAACATTCTTCTTCAAGTTTTAGATGATGGCGTTTTAACTGATAATAATGGTCGTAGAGTTGATTTCAAAAATACTATCATAATTATGACTTCAAATGCTGGTTCAAGAAAAGTAAAAGATTTTGGAACAGGTATTGGATTTAGTTTAAGTACCGATAATTCAGAGAAAGATAAAAATGGTGTTATTAATAAAGAATTGAAAAAAATATTCAGTCCAGAATTTTTAAACCGTGTTGATGAGGTTATTGTGTTTAATTCTTTATCAAAAGAAAATATTGGAAATATTGTAGATGTTGAAATAAAAACAACTATCAATAGACTAAAAGATATTGGTTATGAGATTAATATTACACCATCACTTAAAGATTATTTATTCGAACAAGGATATGATCAAGAATATGGTGCAAGACCTCTGAAAAGAGCTATTCAAAAAAACATTGAAGATCGTATTACAGATGCGATTATTAATGAAGAAATTAAAATTGGTGATAGAATATCACTAAGATATGATAAAACTTTATCAGAAATAAAATTGGTTAAATTATCTTCTAAAGAAGAGATTAATCAAGATTTAACACAAGATTCAGAATTAATCAATTAATTTTATAAATATTTTTTATAAATTACTTTTTTATGTGGAAAAATATATTTATCTTTGTTTCATCGAATGAATAAATATGTTTTTCCACTTTAATTTAAACAAAATGTCAAAATTATTACTTGCAGTATTCGCAATTTTTGCTGTATTCTTTATTGCTAATTATTTCCTATTAGCAATAGTTTACAGTCTTAGGTCATTACTCTTCTTGCTCGTTTTCGGGCTTGTATGTTATTCTGTTGGTCGTTTTCATAAACCTTCTAAAAACTAATTTAAATGAGCCATTTGGTGCATTAGATACAGTAACTAGAAAAGAAATGCAAATGTTAGTTCGTTCTATTTATGAAAATGCTAAGTTTGACCCAACCATTATTCTTGTTACACACTCTGAAAGTGAAGCTGTGTTTCTTTCAAATAAAATTATTATCTTAGATTCTGGTCCTGCTACAATAAGACATGAATTAGAAATTGATTTACCATTAATTCGTGAAAATTCGTTGAGATTTACAAATAAATATACTGATTATGTCAGTCATTTGGGTTCGTTAATGGATGAACTAAAAAACAAATAAAAAAAATAAAAGCCTCAATTTGAGGCTTTTATTTTTTTTATAAACTTTATTGCTTTTTCTTCTAAATCTTTTTTATCACCATCATTTTCAATTATATAATCATAAATAAAATCTTCAACATTCTTATCTGATTCATTATCTGGTATTTCTATGTTATTTCTTTTTACTAAAAGTGTAATACATCTATCACCAAATTCATTCTGAAATTTTTTTATTTCAAGTGGTTCTCTACAATGAATAAAATATACGATGTTGGTTTTATGATTTTTTTCTAAATTTGAATGATGTTTAAGTATTTTCTTTTTCATATGTATGAAAGGTCCATTGTTAAACTCCGTCCATATTCTCTTTATTTCTGATAAAAATTTTCTAGCTTCATCTGTTTTATCACCATTCCATCCAAAATTATTTTTTGAAATTTTTTTTACTTTATCTATTGTTGACCAATTGTAACATTTATTTTGATAATTTTTCTTGAATAGATTAGCAAATTCATCTTTACCAACACCTGAACTACCATTTACAATAATTATTTTCATATTTAATCATTTTCATTATTTTTATATTTCCAAATAAACCCTCCACCAGTTTTGTTTTTACCTTTAGCGCATTGACAAATAGAAGATTTACTAATATTTAATGCTTTTTCTGCTTCTGCTAATGATATCCAATTTTTAATAAATATCATTTTTAAATCATATTGAATAACTTCCCTTTCTTTATAAGATGTTTTGTTTGATATTAATTTTTTAGGTTTTAACCATTCAACATGTTTTTTTATATCTTGATCTGTCATATTTAAGTACTCTTCCTCGTACAAAAAAGAATAACCTTTAGATGTCTTCCTACTTTTAGATATAGAAGAAAAAATTGATTTTGAATTTAATTCTTTCTCCGCATCTATTATCATATTAAATGTTCTAATATAAACTCCATTTTTATCTAACATTACAATTTTTCGACCACCTTCTCCTTTTTTATATGAAGTTTTATTTCCAAATGTACAACCATCACCACCTTCAGTATAATTCATCAAAATACAACCTTCAACAATATATTTTTTTATATACATTTTTTCATACTCTTTCCATTTATCTATTGGAACTTCTTCTAATATTTCTAATATAGGTTTTAATTTTTCTTGTCTTAAATTATTTATCCAATTTCTTTTATGTGTATTTTTATCCCTACACTTATTAATATGGTTACTATATCTTTCTTTGGGATCATTTGCTTTACCAATATACCGAATTTCATTTGTTCTTGGGTCTTTTAAAGCATAAATAAAAGTTGTTTCTCTCATAATTTTTTTTTATATTATATATAAAATTATGATGAGCCTATTTAATCAAGTCCATTAATTATTATTATCTTCATTCGCCATTATTTTTTTTAACTTATCACTTCTCATTTCTTTTTCTGATAATTTATGATTTTCATATAGAATGGAATCGTATTTAAATTTCACTTTAAGCACGCTGAAATCACAATTATCATTAAAATTTAGATTATTTTCAATTTTTATAAATTGTAAATTTGTATAACATATTGATAATATATCAGAAACATGAATTGTAACAGACATTTTATTTTTTTGATTTATTAATTTCATTATAAATTCATATGGTTGTATTCTATTTCCGTCATATTGACAATTAAATAAAAATTTATTTTTTCTAATACCTTTAAGGTTACCTGATAACATATCATTTTTATCAAATTCAAATTCTGATGAATAACTTAATTCTTTTAATAAATTAAGTGGAGTTGCTATATCTTGAGCCCAAATATAAGGTGATGCTGTTGTTCCATTTGAACAATATGGTGTCGTTGTTATTCCAAGTGTTAATATACCACCAGCACTAGTATATGGCTGAAGGTTAGATGCTATTGTAGATGTAATGGAGGAAGATGAAGTTGTGGTTAAATTAGCATATCGAGACGCAATATTCAATTTAGGTGAAAAACTACTTGGCATAACATAATATTATTTTTTAATTTTTATTATTTTATTAACATAAAGTTTATTTTTTTATATATAGAAAAAAAGAATTCAAGATATGGCTAAAGTATCAAAATTTATAAAGTTAAATCCGAATGTCCTAATGGAATGGATATTTGATAGTGAACATTATGTAAGTGAAAATTATAACGTTATAACAAACTTAAATGAAAATAAAAAAAGAAGTTTTCTTTCTACTACAAATCAAAATAATATAAATAATAATTTATTTCAATTAGATCCCGTATTAAAAAAATATGCAATTGTAAATCCTAATAAATATAACTTTTTACAAAAACAAGTTTATAATACAGCACCTGCTCAATATGACACTGTAAAAATATATTTACCAAGTAGTTATAATTTCGTTCAGAATGGTTATGTTGGATTATATCTAAAGATTTTTGCATACGGTTATTATAACCAAAATATGTATGAATTATCTAATATCTTTTTTGACGCAACCAATACAAGTAATTCTGGTTTAACTAATTTAGCAATACCATTTTTATATGACGAACAAGAATGGGGAAAATATTATACATTTGATATTCCATCTGTAGATTATTTATCTAATCAACGATTAATATCACCAACAGGTAATACTGTTTGGTTAAATAGTCTAAATGACAACTTAACTCTAGGTGAAGGGTTAAGTCAAACTGGTCCGATTTTTATAAATTTTCAATATCTAAACGCAAAGGAAGTAGTTTTAGGTACTACATATTATTATTCTTCAGAAACTTATAGATCATCATTCACAAAAGCGCCAGAATATAATTCATTAGCTGTGACAATACAAGAATCAACAGAAGGTGATTTCTTTGAAATTTTTGGAACTTATGGTGAATCAAATCAAAACCTAGATAATTTTGTTCGTGAAATGGAAAACAAAGGTCGTAAGATAAGGATAGAATATGATGTTTATTTATTTGAAGAGAATATTCAAACCAATATGCAAACATTTGTTGTTACAGGTGGTATCAATGATGATTTTACAAAGAAAATTTTATATAGACCAGTATTAACATTTTCAAATACCACAGCAGCTATCCAAGTAACAATGAGAGTTATCGATTTAGTTGATGTTAGTACAATTGAAAGAAAAACAACAATAGGTTTAGATGCCAATATTCAAAAATATGGTAAAAAATTGATAAGTCTAAACGTACAAAATCTAAACAAATTAAAAATCTATAATTCAAAACCAGATGAAATAGTTCTAGGTAAAGATTATTTTTCTGGTAATTTAATGACAGAAATTATTAAAGTTAATTCACCACAATTAATAGAAGTTGGAAAGATATTAGTTAATAGTCCATCATCTTCAAGTGATTATAAAGGAATGGGGTTATTAAATTTAATTATTACACCATTTGATAATATTATACAATTTAGATTAGCTACAATTGCACAAACAAATAGTGCTTCATCCAATCAAGTAGAACTATATGATTTATCAGCAATATTAAATAACTCCCAAATATTATTAACATTTAAATCTGACACAGAAACAGTTGAAAAATCTATATATAATGAAGCTGATAATGATTATAAGAATGGTATTATAAATTTCAAAATTGTAGAGAATGATTTACAAGTTTTAAAGAAAATATATGATAAGGGATTTACTAATTTTTATTTATCAATTATTTCTAATAAAACTCAAACTTTATTATATTCTGGAACGTATTCTTTCTTTGAAGATGTTACATTTGTAGATAATGGTTCAAGTATAAATCAATTAAGTAGTAATGTTGTTCAACCACCTAGTTCAACATCAACAAATACTACAACTGTCAGTGCACCAGAGTGGCCAAAAGCTGGTAGAACCGTTATTATATATACAAAATATAAAGACACTTCAATAATATCAAAATAAAAATTAAATATGACAACAGGCTCAACAATAGATGATTTATTACAATTATTAAATGTTTCAGATAGTATTTTAAGATATAATTCATCTATCGAAAATAATATTAGACTAAATGGCGGTACAGTTCTTTATTCTTATAATAATATTATTATTGCTTCTGAGATAAGTGAAAATCTATATAATCAATTAAAAATAGATTCAACTATTGATTTTATTGAGTCATTACCATTAAAATCATATGGTGAAATAGATACTAGTTTAATTGATCAATTAAATGTTGTTAAAATTAATCCATCACAAAATTCAAATGTAGTAGCAAATATAGTTAGTGGTATTACAACAATTGGTACAATTGGAATTGCACCTGTAATAACAAATCAGATTTTCACATTAAGCGCATTAACGAATAGTAATTTTACCTATAATATCACCGCAGATGGTACAGTTCCAATTACGTTTAAATTTGTTAAGCCTTCTAATTATATCGGAAATTTAGTTTTACAAAATGTTAGTAATATAAATGGATCATCAACTAGTATTGGAACATATAATATTGAATTTACAGCAACTAATAGTTATGGTAGTGACACTAGAAATTTAGTATTATCAATTTATGATGTTGTAATTATTACAAATTCTAATTTGCAAACATATAATAAATTTGGTACTATTTTTTCATATAGTATAGAATCTTCTGGTTTACCTCCAAAAGCATATTCTGTTGCTGGGTTACCGCCTGAATTGTCATTAAATAATAATATTATAACTGGTATATTTTTATCAGCAGGAACATATAATATGATAATGACAGTTGATGGTTTAACTTCATCAGATTCTAAATACTTAACTGTCTATGTTGATTCTGTGCCGATTATTACAAGTGCAAGTAGTATATCAATAGAAGAAAACACCTATTATATTTATGATGTAACTGCATATAGTTTAAATGATATTAGCGGTATTAACATAAAAAGTATTATATCTGGTAGTTTACCAAAAGGTATGACACTTAATTCAAATAGAATAACTGGTTCACCATTAGAAACAGGAATTTTTAATGTGAATATAATTTCATCAAATTCAATTGGTCGATCTAGTAAGCAACTATCTATAACCGTTTATAAAATGGGAAGTTAAAATAAAATATAAAAATGGCAACATCAACAGAAAATTCAGTATTTACAAATTTAACATATATTGATGATATTAAACAACAAATTCTCACAAGTGGTGGTACTATTGTTTTTATAAAAGATAATGTATTGGTGGCAACAGAGGTTTCAGAATCTCAATATAGAGAATTATTAAATAGTCCATATATAGATAAAATAGATGTATTGCCATTAAAAAGATATGCCAACACTGGTATACAATATACTCAAAGTGATACATTAGGTACATCAGGCACAAGTGGAACAAGTGTGTTATGAGTATAAATATTTTAAATTTCCAGAGTCATATATTCTAAAAATTTTTCTTTCTAGCATTATTTCATGCTCTGTTTTATTTGAATCAAATCCTTGTTTAATTAAAATGTCTTTTCTAAAATTAAACCTGTGCTTTTTTATACCATCAATTATATAATAATAATTTGGTTGTGTTTTTCCTTGTAGTTTAAATCCAAGTGTTTCATACAATTTACCTTGGCTAAAACTTCTATCTGCATATGTAGTTATTTCTTCTGGTTTGTAATTATCTATAAAATATTTAAATAGTTTACTAGCACCACCTATAATATTAGTATTCAATTTATTACAAAATCGTAGTAATTCAAACTCACCTTCATTGGTTGACTTCTTACCCATTGCAACTCTACGATTACCAAATGTCATCAAACTAACTAATTCATCATCATAAAATAATCCAAGTTTTACTTTTGAACCAACAAATCCTTGAATGTGATTTTTATCTAAAAATTCTCTAACTAATTTATTGTCAGTTATTTCTTTGATTATTGTTTTTCTAGCATATATTTTGTTAGATGTTTGATTTAATTTATTTAATATCATAGATTTAATTATATCTTGTTTGTATAACCAATCATCTTCATAAATATGAATTAATTGTATTCCTTGCTGTTCACATAATTCTGTTTTATTTAAATGATAATTTTTATCTTTATATAATTCTGAGTGCCAATATATACCATTAAATTCAAATGCTAATTTTAATTCTGAAATATAAATATCTAATTCATATGGGTTTATAATATTTTTAGTGTTTATTAAAATTTCATTGTTATAATTTTCTTTTATAAAATTGTATAATTGAATTTCGATTCCTGATATTTGTTTTGATATGGGATTACAATTTATACATAAAATTGTATTATATTTTTTTCTAGCGTAAAATAGGTGTTTATTAATTAAAAAATCATTCTTACAAATATTACAATTTATTAAAAAATCATTATCAATAATATTAATAATTTCAATATTATTTGATATTGTTTTTTGATTTAGTTTTAAATATCCCTTCTTTCTTAATTCAGTAGATTGTAATGGATTTTTTACTCCATATTTTTCTAAATTCGTTTTTTCAATTTGTATTTTTATTTCATTATTTTGAATTGGAAATTCCACTCCAAGTTTTTTCATATTTCCATTTTTTCTAAGTTCCATATCTTGAATAGGTGTTGAATATCCATATTTTTCTATATTTGTGTTTTTTTGTTTTAATTTAAATTCTTCTAGTTGAGAGGAATGTTCAACACCATATCTTTCTATGTTGGTTTCTATCATTTTTTTAAAAACTTCAGAGTTTTGTAATGGTGCTATTGTTCCATATTTTTCTAAATTCGTTTTCTCTACTTTTATTCTTGAACATTTGTGACAATAATATTTTTCATTTAAATTTTTTGTTATTTTAAAATATACTCTATATTCCATTATCATCTCTTTGCCACATATATCACAAATAACATCTATTTTTTTATGACTACCTTTTGTTAAATTTATAGTATTTTCAGTTAATATCATATAATTTTTATTTTTTAACATCATAACAATCAAAGAGATTGTTTTTCTTATATATAAAAATATAAAGGTTGTTTTTTTAATATATACAATAAAATATTTTAATATATGAGAATAAGTTCACAAAATAATCAATTTTTATTTAATTTTCCAACAGATTTCATGTCAAAAGAAGTTAGTGATAGATTAGTAAGGTATATGCAAAAAAATTGGATACCTTATACCAGTCCAATAGAATATATTAACTCCACTATAAAAGAAATAGTTTTTCCTAGTATATCATATGAAGGTTCTGAGCAAACTCATAAGTTTGGAAAAAAAATAGAATATAAGCCAGCAACAAATATTTATGATACTTATACCAATACATTGGATATTACATTGAGAAGTGTTGATTCTCATACAAATTATTTTATGTTACAACAAATTTTTGGTGAATATTATAATAATACAAGAGAGTATTATCTTCCTTGGATGAGTTTATTTATATTAGATAAAGACGGAGATTTTTTATATTCTGTAAATTTTAGATCCTCACTACTTAAATCCTTATCTGAAGTTAGATTAATGTATCAATCAATGGATGTGTCAGAATCAACATTCACAATAACATTTAAATATAATTTTATGGATATTTATTGGGAATTAAGTGATGATCCATCATACAAGAAAGATAATATTTTTTACTCTCAAACTTGGGATCATTCAAAAGAGGTTTTACCTGCTCAACGACCTCAGAATAACTATAATTTATGATTATAATTTATAAATTGTTAAATAGATTGTTTAAAACTAAACTTTTAGTTATAAAAAATCTATAACTTACAAATAAATAAATTATCGTTTAACTTTTTAAAAACAATCGTATGATTAAAGAATTAATTGAAGGGAAAAACATTGGTAGTCTACCAGATCCATTCCCATTTTTAAGTAATAACAAAATACCTAAATCTAAGTCTTCAGGTGATATTTCCAAAGAATACTTGGAGATGTACTTACAAATGGAGCAATCTTTTTTATCTCTTAGAGAAATTAAAGAAAATGAAGTTGTCACTGGTGTTATTACTTCTATTACCGAAAAAGAAATTTTTGTAGATTTTGGCTACAAAGATTGTATTTATGTTGATAAACCTAGAAAAAGTAATTTTTCAACAGAATTAAAAATTGGTGATTCTATCGATGTTCTGATAACTAAAGTGTCAGACAATCCATTTCTTATTAGAGGTTCTATCACAGAACTTATTAAGCAAAATGTTCATAATAAAATGAAAAACTATTTTGAAAATAGTTTGCCTCTCACCTCAACAGTAAAATCAATGATACCAGCTGGTTATATGATGGATATTCATATGGATAATATTACCGTTGATGCTTTTATGCCTAACACATTAGCAGATGTTAATAAATTATCAGATTCAAATTCTATTTTAGGATCAACATTTGAAGTAATGTTAGAAACCTTACAACAAGAAAAGGGCGTTTACGTTGTATCAAGAAGAAAATATTTACAATCTTTAATTCCAGAAGAAATTAAAAAATTAAAGTATGGTGAAGTGTATAAAGGTGAAGTGACAGGAACAACACCATTTGGAGTTTTTGTACAATTTAGCGCAACACCTGATGGTCCTACTTGTTTAACTGGTATGGTACATAAAGCAAATATAGATGAATCTTGGCACGATAGATGGCACCAAATTGTACCTGGAATGGTTATTGAATTCTATGTTAAAGAAGTTATTAAAAACTTTAAAATCATTCTTACACAAATTCTTAAAGAGTCCTTATGGGACACAATTAAAGTTGGTAAAGTAATGAGTGGTAAGATTAGAGATATTAAAAACTTTGGTGCTCTCATTGAACTTGATGGTGAAACTACTGGCTTAATACAAACAGCTTACATCAATAAATATAATAAAAAACTAAATGTTGGTGATGAATTAAAAGTAAAAGTTATTTCTCTAATCAGGGATGATAGAAAAATATATCTTAACTTTGCTGATGCTAGAGATAGAAAAGAAGAATAATATTGAGTTTGGTACTCATAAGTTTATGTATTCTTTAAAAATATATAGTTAAGTTCCTCTATAACTTAAAAATGAGGAAGGGAAGGATAAAAAGGGATGTAACAAACCCTCCACCTATGTTTGACTTTTTTAAGGTGAAGCAGCCCTGGGTTTTCAAGATGAAAACAAGAAAATGCTAGATTCTATACCTCTAGAATTGAAAAAATCATCTATTTAATTATAGATGATTTTTTTGTTTTAAATATAAACAATATCTTTGTTTTTCAATATAAATTATTAATGAAAAGTTCAATGTAAAAAAACAAAAACAGTTAATAATTTTATAAAAGTATTTTATCTAGGTGGAAGAGCAGAAAATATTAACAAAAAAGTCCAAAAATAGAATTAATATATAAAAATAAATATCTATGACAAACGAAAAAAACACAAAAGAGGTGACAAATTGGAAGAAAAATGCCTATTGTAAAGGTGTTGCTTCTACAGCAGTAGTAATCGTTAATAGTAAATTTAATAAAAAACAAATCACAACATGGAAAAATTGGTCAAGGTAAAACACAAAAATACTTTCAGAAGTTGGGCTATATCAACCTTTGTTGCCTTAGCGGTTATAGTTATAATAGATATTATAAGTGTTATTTTTGATATTGAATTAACTTTTGCTAAAGGTTGGTTTTCGTGCGCTACATATTTTATAGTATTAAAATATGAGCATAAGATTGAAAATGAGATTGAATTGGAAGAATTGAAAAGTAATAATAAAGAATTAGAAGAAAATAATAAATATCTTCATATTCGTGTTGAAGCATTAAATTCACAACTTACAACAGAACGTTGTATGGGTTATAAATAATTTTGATCATTAAGAAATTGTAAATTATATGTTAAAAAATGTAAAAAATTACAACTTTTTTGTAATGTTAAACTATCATACTAAACTTAAAAAAATTAAAAAAGAAATGATTATGAAAAAAGTACTATTAATTGTATTATTGGGTGTTGGATTGTTATTTAGTTCTTGTGCTAAATATCCTCAAGTTGAATTGGATGCTGCGAAAGCTTCTGTTGTTGATGTAAAAATGACTGGCTCTGATTTTTATGCTCCTGTAGAGTTTCAATCATTGAATGATTCTGTTACAAAAGCTTCTGTATTAGCTGAAACAGAAAAAGCTAAATGGTTTTCAAGTTACAAAGAAACGAATTTATTATTAGCTAATGTTACTAATCAAGTTGCAGTTGTTAAAACTAAAACTGAAACTCGTAAAGCTGAATTAAAAGCAGAAACTGAAAAATTACTTGTTACTGTTGATTCTTTGGTAAATGCTAATAAAGCATTGCTTGTTAAAGCACCAAAAGGTAAAGATGGAAAAGCTGCATTAGAAGCTATTAACACTGATATTAATGTTGTTGCTGAATCTGTTAATGAAACAAGAGTTCTTTTAGCTAAATTAAACTATCTTGAAGCTGATAGTAAAATTAAAGCAGCTAATGACAAAGCGTTATCAATTAACGCAGAATTAGTTAAAGCTACTGCTAAGCCAGCTAAACACAAAAAAAAGTAATAATAGAAGATTATTTTTATAAAACCTCTCATGCGAGAGGTTTTTTATTTTAAAACTTTTTATAGAAATATGAATATATTATTTGGTAGTATCAAAAAAATGTAGTATATTTTTGATACTTGCTTACATTATTGGTTGGATTATTATTCCTGAAAAAAGATAAATTTTTTTGAAAAATATTAAACTTTTTTTGAAAACGACATTATAAATATTGTAGGTTAGGTTTCAACTTAACAACAAATTTTCTGACGAGATTAATTGTTTGAAATTTGGACTTACAGGTTTCATATCACAGTTATCCGAAAACTGAATAGTCAAACTGAAAGACTAAAAAATACAGAGGCGTATGACCATATACTCATACAGACCACACCTTCTATATAGGTGTCGACGAAAGTCAGCTCTTAAAAGTAGCGTGAAACTTTAAAGGTTTTTGATTTTTTTTAACCATAAAAAACATCGGTGTTGGTGACCTACCAAAGTTATCCAGTTTCAAACAGAGTTTCTATATTACTCTTGGCACGGAAAAGCCTATTTCCTACTTGTTTACTTCACAGACTGTTAAGTTCTTGTAATCAAGTAAAAAATAGAGATTATACTACGGGACTGTCTCTGTTCAAAAGCATCTTAGAGAATATCTAAGGTGCTTTTTTTATTTCTATAAACTTTTTAAAATAAAAAAAGAGGTTGAAACCCTCTTTTTTATAGAGCCGTCAAAGAAAACAACTACATCTTTAGTGTAGTTTGATGAATTTGACACCAAACCCTTTAATCATTTTAAACCATTTTTAAAAATGAAAAAAAGTGATATATTTTTAATTATATATAGTTATGTTAGAAAAAAGTTTTAACATAAAAATATGAATATACATATAAGTTCAGGTTAGAACCAACACAGGAACAAAAAACATTACTGAATAAACATTTTGGTTCTGTTAGATGGACTTATAATTATTTTTTAAATCAAAGAAAAGAGGAATACCTAAATAACAAAAAATCATTAAACTACTACGACCAAGCAAAAGAACTAACACAAATAAAGAAACAAGAAGACAAAAAATGGTTGAAGGAAATAAACTCACAGACATTACAATTCTCTTTAAATTGTTTAGATACTGCTTACGATGGGTTTTTTAAAAAAAGAACACAATTTCCTAAATTTAAATCAAAGAAATCAAAAAACTCATTTACTATACCCCAATTCGTTTCTGTGAAGAAAGATAAACTAATCATACCAAAGTTTAGAAAAGGAATAGAAATGATAATGGAAAGAAAAATTAAAGGAACAATCAAACATTGTAGTATAAGTAAAACTCCTACTGAAAAATACTTTGTATCAATTCTAACAGAGCAAGAATATATACCTTTAAATAAAACAGGATTATCAGTAGGAATAGATTTAGGATTAAAAGATTTTTTAGTGTTATCTAATGGAACGAAAATCAAGAACCATAGATTTTTAAGACACTACCAACATCAATTAAAATTAAATCAACAATCTCTATCCAGAAAGATCAAACAATCAAATCGTTATGAGCAACAAAGAATAAAAGTTGCTAGAATTTACGAAAAGATTACTAATTCAAGACAGGATTTAATACAAAAAACAACCACTAATTTAATCAAGAACTTTGATATAATATATCTGGAAGACCTTAATATAAAAGGAATGTCTCACAGGTGTAAAGCAAAACAAGATGAAAATGGGAAATATATACCTAACGGTCAATCAGCAAAATCAGGATTAAATAAATCTATTCTTGATGCTAGTTGGGGAACTTTCATAGATGTTTTAGAATACAAAGCACTATGGAACGACAAGCAGGTTATACATATAGATAGGTTCTTTCCTTCAAGCAAAACCTGTTCTAAATGTGGTTGGATAAACAATTCTTTAACACTTAAAGATAGAACTTGGATTTGTCCTAAATGTGGTGAGAAACACGATAGAGATTTTAATGCGGCAATCAATATCCTCAGCGAAGGATATAGGAAAAATATATCAGTTGGAACG
>Ga0209083_1002007_pt1 | contig 20590 bp, 14 predicted proteins | sample AM7aDNAmetaG_FD_184132 | JGI IMG/M metagenome (GOLD analysis project Ga0209083, IMG submission 184132) | Freshwater microbial communities from Finland to study Microbial Dark Matter (Phase II) - AM7a DNA metaG (SPAdes) (version 3) | ecosystem: Environmental > Aquatic > Freshwater > Lake ...
ATTTTTAGTCTGTCATTGTTTGAGAAAACTCCTATAAATGAACTATTTATAAAACAAGAATACAAAAACCAAACTATTCAAGATTATAATCAACTGACTATCTTTGATTTATAACCGGACAGTAGTGTTTTCAATTAAAGAAATTTCCAATTTCCAATAAAAGATATTGAAAATTGGAAATTAAATCATTTGCACATTGGGATTATTCCCACTCTATCGTTGCAGGCGGTTTCGAGCTAATGTCATACACCACGCGGTTTACACCTTTTACTTTATTGATAATTTCGTTGGACATTTTGGCCAAAAAATCATACGGAAGTTGTGCCCAGTCAGCCGTCATGGCATCAGTAGAAGTTACGGCTCGCAACGCAACTGCATTTTCGTAGGTACGTTCGTCACCCATTACACCTACTGATTGAACTGGAAGAAGAATCACACCAGCTTGCCAAACTTTGTCGTAGAGATTCCATTCACGTAGTCCACTGATGAAAATATCGTCAGCTTCTTGTAAGATACGGATTTTTTCAGCAGTAATATCGCCCAGAATTCGTACAGCCAAACCCGGACCCGGGAATGGTTGACGTTTGATAAGGTGATGCATCATTCCCAATTGAGTTCCTACCCGACGCACTTCATCTTTGAATAGCAGACGTAATGGCTCACATAATTTCAGATGCATTTTTTCGGGAAGACCACCCACATTATGGTGCGATTTTATAACTGTTCCGGTAATAGAAAGCGATTCAATTATATCGGGATAAATGGTGCCCTGAGCCAACCATTTTACATTTTTAATTTTATGAGCTTCTTCGTCGAACACATCAATAAAGCCGCTACCAATGATTTTACGTTTTTGTTCCGGGTCGGAAACTCCGGCTAAAGCTTTGTAAAAACGTTCTTTTACGTTTACCCCTATTACATTCAGACCTAAATGTTCATAATCGCGCATCACGTTTTCAAACTCGTTTTTGCGCAGCAAGCCGTGGTCAACAAAGATACAAGTCAGGTTTTTTCCGATTGCTCTATTGAGCAATACAGCAGCAACCGAGGAATCGACACCTCCCGAAAGTCCGAGAACAACTTTGTCGTGACCCAGCTGTTTTTTCAGTTCAGCAACAGTCGATTCAACAAAAGAAGCCGGTGACCAATTGCGTTTACATTCACAGATATTCAGGAAGTTTTCAAGCAATTGCGTACCATCGAGTGTATGAAAGACTTCGGGATGAAATTGCACGCCCCAGGTTTTTTCGCCTTCCACTTTGAAAGCAGCCAATTCTACATCGTCGGTACTGGCAATCTTTTTAAAACTTTCAGGGATTTTGGTAATGCTGTCACCGTGTGACATCCATATTTGAGATCCGGGTTGAATATCTTTCAACAATAAATCATTTTGATCGATATAAGTCATATTTGCACGGCCATATTCGCGCGAACCGGCTGATTCCACATTTCCACCACACGTATAAGCCATAAACTGAGCTCCATAGCAAATACCCAACACCGGAAATTTTCCTCGAATCAGACTTAAATCTGTTTTAAAAGCTGCGGGATCGTACACCGAAAATGGGCTTCCCGAAAGAATAACACCTTTTATTTTCTCAGTGTTTTCCGGGAACTTGTTATAAGGCAAAATCTCACAATATTCGTTGAGTTCGCGAAGGCGGCGACCTATTAACTGAGTGGTTTGTGAACCAAAATCGAGGATGATAATTTTTTCCATAAATAAGAAGAAGCCCCCTAAATCCCCCTTCAGGGGACTTAAAGACCTTTTAAAATAAGTTTATTTGTTGTGCAAAAGTACAAAAAAATATCTTCATTTCATAAGTGGTATTAGTGCTTTGCAATCATTTTGAAGGATTTCCCCCTATAGGGGGTTAGGGGGCAGATTCTTCCATCAATAACGAACCATCTCCATAACTCAAAAAACGGAAATCGTTTTGGAGTGCATAGTCGTAAATTTGTTTCCAATTCCCATCTACAAAAGCTGAGACAAGCAACAGTAAGGTACTTTTGGGTTGATGAAAGTTTGTAATCATGCCATTTACTATCCGGAACTTGTAGCCGGGCTTAATCATGATTTGAGTTTCGGCATGAAGAGTTGTAAGCTTATTGGCATCGAGATAATCCAATAAACTTTGTAATGCATTGTAGGTCGAAATCTCTTCATGTTTCTCGTATGGCGCCCATTGTGAAACCTGAAATTTTGCACTTAAGCTTTTTGAATTGCTCTCTCCCTCTCCTTTGGAGAGGGCTGGGGAGAGGTAATACAAACTCTCCAATGTCCGCACCGAGGTCGTTCCAACAGCAATAATATTTCCAAGTTTCTGCTGGATATTTTCAATTGTATTGCGATGAACCGATATAACTTCGGTATGCATGTGATGCTCAGCAATATCGCGTGTTTTCACAGGTTGAAAGGTTCCTGCCCCAACGTGGAGTGTCAGTTCTTCGGTCCTAATATTTTTCTGTTCAAGTGTTTTAAACACTTCAGGCGTAAAATGCAATCCTGCTGTGGGTGCTGCTACCGAACCTTTTATTTTGGAATAAACGGTTTGATAGGATGTCAGGTCGCTTTCTTCTGTTTTTCGGTGCAGGTATGGTGGAATTGGCAGTTCTCCGGCTTTTTCCAAAATATCTGCAAAATGAATGTCTGTATTATTCCAGCAAAAGTGAACGTTATGTGTATTTCCTTCTGAATGAAGTAATTCGACATTGAACGTGCAGGCTTTTCCGGCAATTTCAACCTTTTTACTAAGTATTTCTCCTTTCCACTTCTTCAGATTTCCCACCATGCATTTCCATACACATTCGGTAGTCGAGCCAAGGGATTGAGCATAATCAGAAGGTCTTAGCGGTTCGAGACAAAACACTTCAATCCGCGGTCCGGTTTCTTTATAAAAAACTAATCGTGCCTGAATTACGCGTGTATTGTTATAAACCAACAAGGCATTTTCGGGCAAAAAATCGGTTATTGACGCAAATTTGCTTTCGTAGATTTCTCCATTTTGATAAACCAACAATTTTGATGCATCACGTTGTTGTAAGGGATATTTGGCTATACGTTCATCAGGCAAAGTATAATCATATTCATCAATAAAAATCGGCTGGTTTTGGTCTTTATTATTCACAGAAATACAGTTTAAAAAAAGAAAGACAAAAGTACTAAAAAATCGCTTTATATCTGAATTTGCGGATTTTAGCTTCAATCTTTATAAAATCTTTATATATCTCTAAAACATCTTTACGCCAGATTTACAAAATATGTCGGAACTTTGCAGCGTGGTATTTATGTTCAATTTTTAAGGTATAAGATTATGACAAATGTTATTGGAAAAGTAAAGAAGACTGTTATTGGAAATCCGCTGGATTTAAAGGATAGCTCAACATTCAGACACATTTCATTGATTGTGTTTTTTGCGTGGGTAGGGCTTGGCTCTGATGCGCTTTCATCCTCGTGTTATGGGCCGGAAGAAATCTATAAAACACTGGGTGTTCACGTCAATCTGTCTATTATTGTAGGATTAATAACCATGGTGACTATATTTATTATCAGCACCAGTTATTCGCAAATTATTAAATTATTTCCTCATGGTGGCGGTGGCTATCTGGTAGCCAGCCGATTGATTTCGCCTAATGTAGGTATGATTTCGGGGTGCGCTCTGTTAATCGATTATGTTTTGACTATTTCCATATCAGTTTCCAGTGGTGCTGATGCAATTTTCAGTTTTTTACCCATTGAATATCAGAGTTATAAAGTAGCATTTGCATTATCTATATTATTTGTTCTTACAATTTTAAATTTACGTGGAGTAAAAGAATCGGTAACTGCTTTGACTCCCATCTTTGTAATTTTCCTACTTTCACACATTTTTCTGATTGCGTATGCATTTACAACTCATGCTTCGCAAATGCATTCGGTGGTTACTCAAACCGGTCACGAATTGACAGGAACAGTAAAGAGTTTGGGTATTTACGGAACAATATTTCTGATTATGAAAGCCTACAGTATGGGTGCAGGAACTTATACCGGCATCGAGGCAGTGAGTAACGGAATTCCCAACTTGCGTGAACCACGCGTAAAGACGGCAATTAAAACAATGCGTTTGCTGGCCATCTCGCTGTCAGCAGCCGTTCTTGGTCTGATTATTTCTTACTTCCTTTTCGGAGTTCATATTCAGCCCGGAAAAACTATGAATGCAGTATTGATTTCAACTGCTATTGCAAATTGGAATCCTGTATTTGGTCAGACATTTCTTTATGTAACACTGATTTCGGAAGCTGCATTGTTGTTTGTAGCCGCTCAAACCGGCTTCCTTGATGGACCACGCGTCATGTCGAACATGGCTCACGATTCGTGGTTACCACGCAGTTTCTCTATGTTAAGCGATCGCCTTGTTTCGCAAAACGGAATTCTAATTATGGGAATCGCCGCTTATTTTGTTATCTGGATGTCGAAAGCATCGGTTGCTTTTCTGGTGGTTCTTTATAGTATCAATGTGTTTATAACCTTCTCATTATCACAGTTTGGTATGGTAAAACACTGGTTTCAGGTACGCAAGGAAGAAAAGGGTTGGTTGGGAAAACTCCTGATAAATGGAACGGGATTTCTGCTTACTACATTTATTTTATTTACTGTAATTGTAATGAAATTTGACGAGGGTGGTTGGATTACTATCCTTATTACCGGGGCTTTGGTAGGGCTTGCTCTTTATATAAAAGGGCATTATAATAAAATTGGAAAGGAAATTGGCCGGATTCAGAAAATTATGAATTCAAAAATGCCTGAAACCATTGCTGAACTAAACAAGAACATGACACGTAAAACCAAAACCACAGAAGTTGATTTCAGCGACATGACGGCTGTAATTCTGGTAAATGGTTACAGCGGAGTCGGATTATATTCGTTGTTTAAAATTTTGAGTAAATTCAAGGATGTATATAAAAATTTCGTGTTTATTCAGGTGGGAATTGTGGATGCGGATAGCTTCCATCATGATGCAGTAGTAGAGACAATTACAGAAAATATTCAGCAGAATTTAAGCAAATATGTATATTTAATCAATCAGTTGGGTTATAATGCAGAATATCGTTACGCCATTGGAACCGATGTGGCTGAAGAAGTGCTCAAAATAGTACCGGAAGTTACCGAGAAATACCACAATACAACTTTTATTGGTGGACAGTTGGTATTTAGCGGAACATACCGGGCATCCAGATTATTGCATAACTTCACCATTTTCTCCATTCAACGCAGGTTGTATAAATTAGGTCTGACGACTATTATTATTCCAATTTCGTTGAGAAAAGCGTTACAGGTAAATAATTATAAATAAATTTGCAGATTGCACAAAAAAAAACAAAGCCATGAAACTTGATTTTTTTAAACAAAGCATTTTCAAACAATTTGTTGTAAGCAACTTATCAGTCATTATAGTGGCATTGCTTTGTTATGCCAGCGTTGATTATATTGGCTATCGAAGTGTTGCATTGCTACTTTTGGCCACTGTATCCATCTTATCCATGTTTTTTACACTGTATCCTGTTCTTACAGCAGCTACATTAAGTGCTTTAATTTGGGATTTTTTCTTTATTCCACCCCATTTTACTTTTCATGTTAGCAGCTCGGAAGATGTTCTGTTATTGCTAATGTATTTTGTAATTGCTTTGGTAAATGGAGTATTGACATCCAAAGTAAGAGCGTTGGAAAAACTGGAGCTACAAAAAGAAGAACGCAGTAATACGCTAAAGCTCTACAAAACGCTTTTCGATTCTATTTCGCATGAATTACGCACACCGATAGCTACCATTGTAGGTGCTTCCGATAATTTGTTGGAAAAAGACTCACATGTTTCGGAAAATGATAAAACAAAACTGATAGCTGAAATTTCAATTGCTGCCTTCCGGTTGAACCGTTTGATTGATAATTTGTTGAATATGCAACGGCTCGAATCCGGCATGTTAAGTATTAATCGGGACTGGTGCGATGTTAATGAATTAATAAATAGCCCTATAAACCGGCTAAAAGATGAACTTTCAACACATAATCTGCAGGTTCAGATTCAGGATGATTTTCCCATTATTCGACTCGATTTTGGGTTGATTGAACAGGCACTTTTTAATTTGCTTCACAATGAAACCTTGTATACACCGGCTGATTCAACTATTATCGTTACGGCCGGTTATGCTAAAGGAAACCTTATAATTAGTATTTCGGATAATGGAAAAGGATTTTCGGATGAAGAATTGAGAATGTTATTTACCAAGTTTTATCGTTCAACTGTCAAAACGACAGGTGGAACGGGCTTAGGATTATCTATTGTTAAAGGTTTTGTTGAAGCACATGAAGGCCAGGTTAAAGTGGAAAATAACAGTCCAAACGGTGCAAAATTTACCATCGAAATTCCTTCAGAAATTTTGGAACTAAATGGTTCTATGGACTTTACTGATTTTGTTATCAAAGAAAATGTTGAACACGAAACGCTTTCCGATCAGTATATTCCAAAAAGAAAACACAAAGAAATAAGTTCAGACGAAATTTGATTTTCAAACGATAAGAATATGAGTAGCAAAATGAATATTTTAATCATCGACGACGAAGTTCAGATTCGTAAATTGCTCGAAATTACACTCAACAGCAACGATTACAATACTATGTCGGCTGCAACGGCGAAAGAAGGTATTATGATGTCAGTGGTTCACCCACCCGATTTAATCGTACTCGATTTGGGCTTGCCCGACGAAGATGGACAGGAGGTTCTTAGGAAATTGCGTGAGTGGTATCTGGGTGCTATTATTATCCTTTCCGTTCGAAGTTCGGAAGAAGATATTATCAAAGCACTGGATAATGGTGCAAACGATTATCTGACTAAACCATTCAGAACCGGAGAGTTATTGGCACGAATTCGCACCGCATTACGTCAGACCCAAAACACTGCTACAATTCAGAAACTTGAATTTGATAATCTTTCTATTGATTTGACTGCCAGAACAGTAACTATTGATAACGAGCCATTGAAACTTACAGCCACCGAATATTCCTTACTCACTTTGCTGGCCAAAAACGATGGAAAAGTATTGACTCACCAATACATTTTAAAACAAATATGGGGACCGGGCTACACACAACAATCGCAATATCTCCGTGTTTTTGTAGGACAATTGCGCAAAAAGATTGAACCAAATCCGGTTAATCCCAAATTTATTCTCACCGAATCAGGCATTGGTTATCGTTTCTGCACCAAAGTGGAAGAGTGACCAAAAATTGCTTACCTTTGCCACTATAAAAACAATAAGTAAGCAATTCAAAAATGATAAAAAAAGGTGATAGTGTGCGTTTTCTGAACGCTGTGGGCGGTGGTGTGGTTGTTCGTGTGGATGAAGCTAAGAAAATGCTGTATGTGGAAGATGCTGATGGTTTTGAGATTCCGGTTTTTGAGCGGGAATGCGTTATGGTGGGTGTGGTAAACGAAAAAACAAACTTTCCGGTAAAAGATTTCAAAACAAATTCAACTATCACTCCAGTAGTTAACCAATCAACCAGTCAACCAATCAACCCGCTCGGTTCTACCGCTTGGCGCAGCCAAGAATTAACTACAACTCCCGAACCTGTCCTGGAGACTCCCGAAGGCGAAACCCTTAAAGCCCTTTTGGCTTTTTTTCCTATCGATATTAAGCAATTGCAAACCAGTTCCTACGAATGTTATCTGGTGAATGACAGTAATTATTTCCTTTATTACAATGTGATAAATAGCGAAAATGACCATTGGAAAAGTATTGCCAACGGCCTGATTGAACCCAATATGCAGGAATTGCTGGCAGAAATTTCGAAAGAGCAATTAAGTGTCTGGGAACGAATTCGGGTACAACTGATTGCATTTAAAAAAGAGAAAAACTACAGCCCGCAGGCTGTTATTGATGCCAGTCTGAAAATCAATGCAGTGAAATTCTACAAGCTTCACAGTTTTACCGAAAATGATTATTTCGATGAGCCGGCCATGATGATTGACATTTGTTCGGAAAAAGAAAAGGAAGCTGAAATTCAGAAAATGACTGACATATCGCCTGAAGAAATCAAGCAGGCCATGTTTTCGAAAGAAGAAAGCGGTCGACCACGTATTATCAAACGCGCACAGATTGCCGAAACCATTGAAATTGATTTGCATATAAACGAATTACTCGATACAACTGCCGGACTATCGAATGCAGCCATGCTTCAGTGCCAGTTGGATAAGTTTCATGAAGTATTTAACGAGAATAAAAACCGGAAAGGACAAAAAATCGTATTTATTCACGGCAAAGGTGAAGGTGTGTTGCGAAAAGAAATTGAAAAACTACTCAAAACCCAATATAAAAGCTATTATTTTCAGGATGCTTCGTTCAGGGAATATGGGTTTGGAGCTACTATGGTAACGATTAAGTGATTAATGATTAATGATAAAAAAAGACGATTTACAATTACTATTAGGCAATTGTAAATCGTAAATTTATAAATTGTAAATGAGTTCTATTTGTTTACCCTGAATTGTTGGTTTCCGTTTGCTAGAAAATCAACAATTTGTTTGGCTGCTGCAATTCCGGCATTGATATTAGCTTCCGAAGTCTGAGCACCCATTTTCTTTGGAGTTGTAAAGTAACGTCCAGCCAGTTTTTCTGTCATTTCGGTATTATTTCCCGGTTCTATATCAGTAACGTATTTAAAATCAGGACGAGCCACCATAAAATCAAGAATCTCCTGTTCGTCAATCACTTCCTTGCGGGCTGTATTTACCAATACGGCGCCTTTCGGCATACGACCAAGCAGGGCTGCATTGATTGATTTTTTGGTTTCAGCCGTAGCCGGAATATGTACCGAAACAATATCACAGCTTGCATATAATTCTTCGACTGACTTCAATGGTTTTACTGCATCGTTAGTCATTACTATTTCAGGACAATAAGCATCGTAGGCAAACAGTTCCATTCCAAAACCTTTGGCAATTCGGGCTACATTACGACCAACGTTTCCGTATGCATGAATACCCAGTTTTTTACCCATAAGTTCAGTTCCGGAAGTTCCATTGTAAAAATTACGAATAGCAAAAACGAGCATTCCAAAAACAAGTTCTGCCACAGCATTTGCATTCTGCCCCGGTGTGTTCATCACACAAACTCCGGCGGCCGTAGCAGCATCCAAATCCACATTATCATAACCGGCACCAGCACGAACCACAATTTTAAGTTGTTTGGCAGCTGCAATAACTTCTGCATCAATTATGTCGCTGCGAATAATAATAGCATTAGCATCTACTACAGCATCAAGCAATTGTTGTTTTTCGGTGTATTTTTCAAGCAAAGCAAGTTCAAAACCCGCTGCTTCAATCTCCTGTCGAATTCCGTCCACTGCAATCTTTGCAAATGGTTTATCGGTAGCAATTAGTACTTTCATAATTTTTATATCTAAGGTCTAAAGACAAAAGTCTAAGGACATTGGACCTTAGACTTTCGACATTTGACTGTTTATTAATGTTGTTTTTCAAATTCATGCATACAATCGACAAGCGCCTGGACACTTTCAATCGGCATAGCATTATAAATAGATGCGCGGAAACCACCAACCGAGCGGTGACCTTTAATTCCATCCATTCCGGCTTCTGTAGCAAATTTCAAGAAATCAGCTTCCAGTTCAGCATATTCCGGTTTCATTACGAAACAAACATTCATGCGTGAACGATCTTCTTTTGCAGCTGTTCCGACAAACATTTTGCTGTTGTCGATTGCATTGTAAATTAAATCAGCTTTAGCAATATTTTTCTTTTCCATTTCAACCAATCCACCATTTGCTTTCAACCAACGTAAGGTTTCCATAGCACTGTAAATTGGCAAAACGGGTGGAGTATTGTACATCGAACCTTCAGCAATATGAATTTTGTAATTCAACATACTTGGAATATAGCGTGAAACTTTTCCTAGCAATTCGTCTTTTACAATAACAAATGCCAATCCGGCTGGTGCGAGATTCTTCTGAGCACCACCATAAATGATGCCGTATTTTGAGACATCCAACGGGCGTGAGAAAATATCAGAAGACATATCGGCAACCAAAGGCACCGGCGAGTCTAAATCAACCAATAACTCAGTTCCGTAAATGGTATTATTGGTTGTGATATGGAAATAATCTGCATCCGAAGGAATTACATAATCTTTAGGGATAAAGGTATAATTGGCATCTTTCGAAGAAGCAACTTCAACTACTTCACCAAAACCTTTGGCTTCTTTCATCGCTTTACTTGCCCACACACCGGTGTTTAAATAAGCTGCTTTCTTTTCAAAGAGGTTGAAAGGAACCATGCAGAATTGCATACTAGCACCACTTCCTAAAAACAGTACAGAGTAACCTTCAGGTATATTCAATAATTCAATGAATAATTCTCTGGCTTCAGCAATTACTGCTTCAAAACCTTTTGAACGGTGGCTGATTTCCAATACAGAAAGTCCTGATCCATTGAAATCTAACACTGCCTGAGCTGTTTTTTCGATAACTTCGCGTGGCAAAATAGATGGTCCCGCACTAAAATTATGTTTCTTCATACTATAAAATTATATATTTAGTTTGAAAGTTTAAATGCTGATATTGAAAGGACAAAAATACTAAAATTTCGGCACCTAGAATGTTAATAATACAGGTTTTATAAACTTTTGGGTTTGACAGTTTATAAACATGCAATATCAATTCAAAAACAGCATGATTATGCACAACCTTAAAATATGTGTGCAATATATATGAGGAAAATTACTTCCCAGTAATTATTCTTTTAACTTCATTTAACTTATTGAGTGCTTCAACCGGTGTGAGGTTGTTAATGTCGAGATTTTTGATTTCATCACGAATCTGTTCCAAAACGGGATCATCAAGCTGGAAAAAGCTGAGTTGATAACCTTCGCGATTTTCGGCAATTTCTCCAATTGGTTTGGATACGCCCGACTGCCGGTTATCGGTTTCTAATTGTTTGAGAATCTGTTCCGAACGCTTCACTATGCTTTGCGGCATTCCGGCCATTTTTGCTACATGAATACCAAAGCTGTGCTCACTGCCACCCCGAACGAGTTTCCGCAGAAAAATCACTTTTTTGTCCACTTCTTTTACCGAAACATTGTAGTTTTTGATACGATGAAACGATTTTTCCATTTCATTCAACTCGTGATAATGCGTTGCAAAAAGCGTTTTGGCTTTGCAGCTTCCGTGCTCATGAATATACTCCACAATTGCCCAGGCTATAGAAATGCCGTCATACGTACTGGTGCCACGACCAAGTTCATCGAAAAGAATCAAACTCCGGTTCGAAAGATTATTGAGGATGCTGGCTGCCTCGTTCATTTCCACCATGAAGGTCGATTCACCCTGCGAAATATTATCACTCGCACCTACGCGGGTAAATATCTTATCTACAACCCCGATTTTAGCACTCTCCACCGGCACAAAACAACCGATTTGAGCCATAAGTGTTATTATTGCCGTTTGGCGGAGCAATGCGGACTTACCAGACATATTCGGACCGGTAATAATGATAATTTGCTGCGTTTCGCTATCGAGATATACATCGTTAGCAATATAGGTTTCGCCGACGGGAAGCTGTTTTTCAATCACCGGATGTCGTCCCTGTTTGATATCCAGCACATCAGTGTCAGATATTTCAGGACGAACATATTTATTTTCTGCTGAAACTTTGGTAAACGACAACAGACAATCAAGTTGCGCTATCAGATTTGAATCCAGTTGAATAGCCGTGATATAATCCACTAAACTCAACACCAGTTCATTGAAAAGTCGGGTTTCAATGGAAAGAATCTTTTCTTCCGCACCCAGAATCTTTTCTTCATACACTTTCAGTTCCTGAGTAATGTAACGCTCAGCATTCACCAGCGTCTGTTTACGAATCCATGTTTCAGGCACTTTGTCTTTGTGCATATTCCGCACTTCGATATAATAGCCAAACACATTGTTGAAACTGATTTTCAAACTTGGAATGCCTGTTTCGATACTTTCACGCTCCTGAATTTGTTGCAAAAAATCCTTTCCTGAATAAGCCAACCGACGCAATTCGTCCAATTCTGAATCAACACCGTTGCGAAGCACATCGCCACGATTAATCATAATCGGCGGATCATTGCTTATTTCCTTTTCAATTTTATCTGAGATAACTGCACAAACATTGAGTTGATCGGCAATTTTCTTCAACGTCAGATTATCACATTCGGTACAAGCTTGTTTTATTGGCTCAATAGCTTTCAAAGCCACTTTCAACTGTACAACTTCTCGCGGATTTATACGACCAACAGCCACTTTGGAAATAATACGTTCCAAATCGCCAATCAAGGCTATATTTTGTTCGAGTAGCAGACGTAATTCCCGATTTTTGAAGAAATATTCCACCACGCTGAGACGCTCATTGATTGGTTTTACATCTTTCAGCGGAAAAGCGAGCCAGCGTTTCAGCATTCGCGCACCCATTGGACTTATCGTCCTATCTATAATGTCTAAAAGCGTTTTGGCACCTTCATTAATCGAACCATAAAGCTCCAGATTACGAACTGTAAAGCGGTCAAGCCATACAAAACGCTCTTCCTCAATGCGCGAGAGTGTAGTGATGTGACCGGTCTGTTGGTGATGAGTCTGATCGAGATAATGCAGAATCGCTCCGGCAGCCACCACCCCATTGGCTAAATTATCAACGCCAAAGCCTTTCAGAGTTTTAGTTTCAAAGTGTTTTAGCAATCGTTCATTGGCAGAATCAGGTGTAAAAGCCCAATCTTCAAGCGCATAAGTGAAGAATTTAGTGCCAAATAATTCTTCAAAATCACGGCGCTTACTCCGATCGAAAAGCACTTCCTTTGGACCAAAACTATTCAGTAATTTATCAATGTATTCGCCCGTTCCTTCGGCCACCAGAAATTCACCGGTAGAAATATCAAGAAACGAAACACCAATTTTAGTCTTATTGATATATACACTTGCCAAAAATGTATTTTCCTTGTGATTTAGCGTGGTATCGCTGTAAGAAACTCCCGGAGTAACCAATTCAGTCACACCACGTTTTACGATTTTCTTAGTCAGTTTTGGATCTTCAAGCTGATCGCAAATGGCTACACGCCGACCTGCACGAACTAGTTTTGGTAAGTAAGTATCCAAAGCATGATGGGGGAATCCAGCTAATTCAATCGTTTTACCTGAACCATTTGCACGTTTGGTAAGTGTAATGCCTAAAATCTGAGAAGCCTGAATCGCATCGGTAGAGAAAGTTTCGTAGAAATCACCACAACGGAAAAGCAGGATAGCATCAGGATGCTTTCCTTTTATCTCATTGAATTGCTTCATCATCGGGGTTTCTACTATCTCGGAGTTCATAAAGTTTTAAAAGTTTATAAAGAAGAAAGTCTGGAGTTAAATTTGATCAGGGAGGAATACATTTTTTCAAGTGAAAAGTAAAAATTGCAAATTAGAAAACAGAATAGAAAACTTTCAACTTTATGAACTTTATAAACTTTCTAACTAAATAATCCATCAATCGCAGTTGTCATACGTGACCATAGGAATTTTTTCTTTTCGACTTTGATATTTCCTATCATTTTAGCCGCACGATCGTTTGCAAAAAAATCGACAAGCGAATCGGCAATTTGTTTAGTATTTTCAACATCAATCACATAACCAACCTTTCCATTCGGAATTGTTTCGGCAAGTCCACCCACATTGGTTACCAGCATTGGTTTTTCAAAATGATATGCAATTTGGCTCACACCACTTTGTGTAGCAGTTCGGTAAGGCTGAGCTACCAAATCACTCAAACTGAAATAATTTCTCACTTCATTATCCGGAATAAATCCGGTGCGAAGTTCGACAACACTTTCCAGTTTCAGACGAATAATTTGTTCAAGATAGGGTTGGGGATTCTCATAAAATTCACCGGCTACTATCAATCTAACCGGTAATTTACGCAAACGGTCATCAGCAAAAGCTTCGAGCAATAAATCCAATCCTTTGTAATGACGAATAAAGCCAAAAAACAGCACATAATAATTTTGATCAAATAAACCTAGTTTCATGGCTGCTTCCTTTTTATTCAAAGCATCGCCATAATGGTCGTAAATAGGGTGAGGAGAAACAACCTTTGGTTTGTTTTCTTTATCGAATTTATTAATATCTACAACCACCGATTCGGCCATAGCTACGAAGCCATCCATGGCTTTCACAAAATATGAAGGGAATAATTTATCCAGAATAGTTGGTTCGTGTGGTATCATGTTGTGAATCATACCAATCATTTTGGTTTTTGGAGAACGGGCTATGCGCGCAATTGTACCAAAACACGGTGCTATAAATGCCATCCAATAACAAAAAATTAACCTGTCAGGAGCTTTTTTCTTAATTTGCTGACCGACTTTAATCCAGTTCATCGGATTCATAGAGTTAATAGTACGTGTAATCTTTAGATCTTTTGGAGCAAATTCGGCAGAATATTGCGATTTTCCGGGGAAAAGAAAAGTCGGATATTGAAGAGTAAAAGTAATAATTTCAACATCATGTCCCTGTTTTACATATTCACGTGCTAAACGTTCATTATACGCCGCCAATCCGCCACGATAGGGAAATGCTGTACCAACTATGATTATTTTCATACACCAACATTTAATATTATATTGATAACAGAAAGTTAATGGCAATTTCTCGTTGCTATAAATTCTGATTTTTTCATTCCATTAAGGAATGGAAATAACCATTCGGTTACTTGTTTATTTTCTGCAAAAGTACGAAATTATTTGTTGAAGGTGGAGTTTTTGGAATAAAATTTTATTTGTCTAACTAAAATGAAAAGTTACTTTCCCGAACACCTACTTTCACATTTCCTTTCGTTTCAAAAACTACAAAATAAAGTCACTAAAAATGGAACCGTAAAATCCATGATAAACCCGTGGTAAATTGATACAATGGAGAATTCCTTGCCAGAAGTCCGGACGATAATGGGAAAAGTGGTATCCATGGTAGTAGCTCCACCTGCAGCAATTGGCGAAAGTTTACCAAAGTATTTCAGCATCCAAGGTGCAAGCAATAGGGTGATAATCTCCCTCATTATATTGGAAAGTAAAGCGATAGTTCCAAGCTCAATGCCTTTATATTGAGTTATCAGAATACTTGAAAGCGAATAATAACCGAGGCCGGAACCAACTGCCAGCAAATCAGATACTGAATGTTTGAATAAAAAACTCACAGCTAACACACCTGCATATGTTCCAATTATAGTTGTAAGTGGCAAAAAAAGTACACGTGAGTGTATTCGTCGAAACTGTTTAACAGTATCCGGTTGATGACCAATGCTGAAGCCTACGAAAAACATTAAGCCACATAACACAAAAAAGCTTACATCAGTACTTGCCCAGGACAGAGGAACGCACCGAAAGACCCCCAATAATAATCCGGTGGCAAAAAATGACAATATAATCAGACTTCCTTTCATTGTTTGTTGTTTTTAAGACTTCCCCACAACAATTTCGCACCAATCACACTTCCCAAAGTTGCAGCAACAGCAATAACAGCCGCTTCCAAACCAAGAGACGCAAATTTTCGAACCACATTATCGTTCATCCCAACTTCCAATCCAAGCAAAAACAATAATACCCAGATAAGTGTTAGAATCAATGCATTTATAAAACGAACTTTTCGCTTTCGAAAAAAATAACCGCTAATTATTCCTGCAATGATAAAGAGTAGAACGCTATACATTGTAAAATTTAAATTTTGAATGCAAAGATAGTCTTTTTGACATAAAAATACAGTCTTATTATCAGTATATGATTAGCAAAATTATATGGCAAACAGAATTAAAATGTGCAAATAAATGAGTAATTTTGCAGCCCGAAAAGAAGAGCTATTAGATTCAGTATAAAATTATAAAATTCAGCATAATATGAGCAAAAAAGCATTATTAATGATTTTGGATGGTTGGGGAATTGGAAGCAAAAACCATTCAAACGTTATCTACAGCACACCAACACCTTACATCACGTCGTTGGTTGAAACTTATCCAAACTCTCAACTTTTAGCATCAGGCGAAGACGTTGGTCTTCCTGAAGGTCAAATGGGTAACTCCGAAGTGGGTCACCTGAATATCGGTGCCGGACGTGTGGTTTATCAGGATTTGGTAAAAATCAATATTGCCTGTCGTGATAACAGCATTTTGCAAAATCCTGAAATTATCAACGCATATTCTTATGCCCGCGACAATAAAAAGAAAATCCATTTTTTAGGATTGGTTTCTGATGGAGGTGTTCACAGCTCATTGGATCACTTGTTTAAATTACTCGACATTGCCAAGGAATATGGCATTTATGATGCTTTCGTTCATTGTTTCATGGATGGTCGCGACACAGACCCACGCAGCGGAAAAGGTTTTATTGAACAATTGGCAGCACATACAGCAGCTACAGATACTAAAATTGCTTCTATTATTGGTCGCTATTACGCCATGGATCGTGACAAACGTTGGGACCGAGTAAAAAAATCATACGATTTATTGGTCAATGGCCTTGGCGAAGCAACTACCGATGTGGTTTCAGCTATGCAAGCATCCTACGATGGAGGTATCACTGACGAATTTGTAAACCCAATTGTTGCAGTAGATGCAGCCGGAAAACCATTGGCAACAATCGAAGCCGGTGACGTGGTGATTTTCTTCAATTACCGTAACGACCGCGCCAAAGAATTGACCGTAGTTTTGACTCAGACTAATATGCCGGAGGCTGGAATGCATACTATTCCATTGGATTTTTATTGTATGACTCCTTACGATTCTAGCTATAAAGGATTGCACGTAATGTTCGACAAAGATAATGTGCAAAACACCCTTGGTGAATACATTTCAAATCTTGGATTGAAACAATTACGTATTGCTGAAACCGAAAAATTTGCTCACGTCACGTTTTTCTTTTCCGGTGGTCGCGAAAGTGAGTTTGATGGTGAAGAACGTATTTTGGTGGCTTCTCCAAAAGTAGCGACTTACGACCTTCAACCTGAAATGAGTGCTCCCGAAGTCGCGGATAAATTAGTTGCTGCATTGAACACACAAAAATTTGATTTCATAGCCTTGAATTTCGCCAATGGTGACATGGTTGGTCACACCGGCATATATGAAGCGATTCAAAAAGCTGTAACTACGGTTGACAACTGTGTAAAAGAAGTGGTAGAAGCTGCAAAAGCAAACAGATACGAAGTGATTATCATTGCCGATCACGGGAATGCCGACTTTGCCGAAAATGCTGACGGTTCACCAAACACAGCTCACTCGTTGAATCCGGTTCCATTTATTTATGTAACTGAAAATAAAAATGCAAAAGTTGAAAACGGTATTCTGGCCGACGTTGCTCCTTCCATTTGTCAGATTTTGGGCATTCCACAACCAAAAGAAATGACTGGAAAAGGACTGATTAAATAAGAATTGCCCCACAAACCTCCCAGAAGGGGAGGCTTTAGGAGCTGAGATATAAACATTACTAACTAAAAAGTCCCCTAAAGGGGGATTTAGGGGGCTTTAATGAACTTAAGAACAGAACTTGAACATCGCATTTTGGTCCTTGACGGGGCGATGGGAACTATGATACAACGCCACAAACTGACCGAAGCTGATTATCGCGGCGAACGTTTTGCACAGTGGCCAAGCCTTGTGAAAGGCAATAATGATTTGCTGGTGCTTACACAGCCTGAAATTATCAAATCTATCCATGATACATACCTTGAAGCCGGTGCTGATATTATAGAAACCAATACTTTCAATGCGCAGGTCATCTCTATGGAAGATTACGGAATGGCATTGTTGGTTCGCGAAATAAACCTTGAAGGTGCAAAGCTTGCGCGTCAGGCTGCCGACGAATTTACAGCTAAAAATCCGGCAAAACCACGTTTTGTTGCCGGTGCCGTTGGTCCAACCAACAAAACTGCTTCTATGTCACCCGACGTAAACAATCCGGCCTTTCGCGCGGTAAGCTTCGACGACTTAGTGGTTGCTTACAAAGAACAAATACTGGCATTGATAGAAGGTGGCGTTGATGCACTGTTGATTGAAACAATTTTCGACACATTGAATGCTAAAGCTGCTATTTATGCCGCCGAAGAAGCCATGGCCAAACTAGGCAAACGTGTTGAAATAATGCTTTCGGCAACTGTAGCCGACACAAGTGGTCGTACGCTTTCAGGACAAACCATTCGAGCATTTTTGGCATCAATTGGTCATGCCAATTTATTATCCATCGGACTTAACTGTTCGTTTGGTGCAAAAGATTTAAAACCCTATCTCCAAGAAATCAGTGCTCACTCACCCTGGTTTGTTAGCGCCTATCCAAATGCAGGTTTACCAAACCAGTTTGGCGAATACGACGAATTACCGGAAATGATGGCCGTTCAGGTAAAAGAATATTTCGACGAAAAACTCGTCAACATTATTGGCGGTTGCTGTGGAACTTCGCCCGATCACATTGCTGAATACCAAGCATTAATCAAAGATGCAGAAGTTAGAAAACCCGGAATTGCATCAACAAAATTAGAACTTTCGGGACTGGAAGAAATTGAAATAGACAATTCCTCTTTATTCGTCAACATTGGCGAGCGCTGCAACGTAGCAGGCTCGCGTAAGTTTTTACGTTTGATCAACGAGAAAAAGTACGAAGAAGCACTCAGCATTGCCCGCAAACAAGTGGAAGATGGCGCGCAGGTGATTGACATTAACATGGATGATGCCATGTTGGAGTCGAAGGAGGAAATGGTCACTTTTCTACATTATGTGGCTGCAGAACCTGAAATTTCGCGTGTGCCGATTATGATTGACTCTTCGAAATGGGAAGTTATCGAAGCCGGACTAAAGTGTGTTCAGGGAAAATGCATCGTAAATTCGATCAGTTTAAAAGAAGGCGAAGACGATTTTCTGGCAAAAGCCCGCAAAATTCGTGCATACGGTGCAGCTGTCGTGGTTATGGCGTTCGATGAAAAAGGTCAGGCTGACAGCTTTGAGCGCAAAACACAGATTTGTAGTCGCGCTTATCATTTGCTGGTTGATAAAGTAGGTTTCCCACCGCAAGATATCATTTTCGACCCGAACGTACTGGCTATCGCGACCGGAATTGAAGAACACAACAACTACGGCGTTGATTTTATCAATGCTACCCGTTGGATTAAGCAGAACCTGCCGCACGCCAAAGTAAGTGGTGGAGTGAGCAATCTCTCGTTCTCGTTCCGCGGAAATAACGTAGTGCGCGAGGCTATTCACTCCGTATTCTTGTATTATGCCATCAAAGAAGGCATGGACATGGGAATTGTGAATGCCGGAATGTTGCAAATTTATCAGGATATTGAGCCTGAATTACTGCTTCATGTTGAAGATATCGTACTTAATCGTCGTCCGGATGCTACTGAACGTATGATTGAACTGGCTGAAAAAGTCAAAAATCAGGCTTCGGGAGAAAAAGAAGTGAAAGTGGACGAATGGCGTTCACGCCCACTACAAGGCCGATTGGAATATGCATTAATAAAAGGTATCAGCGAATTTTTGGAAGAAGATTTAGCTGAAGCGTTGACTCAATTCGATACGGCTATTGAAATTATCGAAGGTCCGTTAATGAGCGGTATGAATATCGTTGGTGAACTGTTTGGTGACGGAAAAATGTTCCTGCCACAAGTTGTAAAAACTGCTCGAACGATGAAAAAAGCGGTAGCAGTTTTGCAACCGGAAATTGAAAAGCAAAAAATACCGGGGCAAAGCTCATCAGCAGGCAAATTTTTGATCGCTACTGTAAAAGGTGACGTTCACGATATTGGTAAAAACATAGTAGCGGTAGTATTGGCTTGTAATAACTTTGAGGTGATTGACCTTGGCGTTATGACACCTACCGATAAAATTATAGAAACCGCTATTCGTGAAAAGGTAGATATTGTTGGCTTAAGTGGTTTGATTACACCTTCATTGGAAGAAATGACTATCGTTGCAGCAGAAATGCAAAAAGCAGGTTTGACAATTCCTTTGTTGATTGGTGGTGCTACAACATCAAAAATTCATACAGCCGTAAAAATTGCGCCAAACTATAAAGGACCGGTTGTTCATGTCAAAGATGCATCTGTAAATACCCATGTGGTGGCTCAACTAATGAGCAAAGCAAACCATGTTGCTTACGAAGCTCACATTGCTACTGAATATCAGGCCTTACGGGAAAAGCAAACAAAAAAAACAGATTTATTAAGTTTAGACGAAGCAAAAAAGCGTAAACCAAATTTGTTCTGATTTTATTTTCTGCAGCTCTTCAGTTATCAAATAATCACCCTGACAAAATTAGGATTTGTCAGGGTGATTATTTTTATATTGTGATTGAACTTGTGCTACAATATCTAATACTTAACATACCCACTGAGTCTACATTCTGCTATTAATGTTTCATACCAGTATTTCATGGCTCTATTACCCCAACAAAAAAATCCCCGACTACAATTAAGTAATCGGGGATTTTAAAAAACGGCGGCTATCTACTCTCCCACCTTGCGGCAGTACCATCGACGTGGACAGGCTTAACTTCTCTGTTCGGA
>Ga0209083_1002009_pt1 | contig 20560 bp, 21 predicted proteins | sample AM7aDNAmetaG_FD_184132 | JGI IMG/M metagenome (GOLD analysis project Ga0209083, IMG submission 184132) | Freshwater microbial communities from Finland to study Microbial Dark Matter (Phase II) - AM7a DNA metaG (SPAdes) (version 3) | ecosystem: Environmental > Aquatic > Freshwater > Lake ...
CAGCTTCACACCAGCTAATTGCTCAGCCTGCATGTGCCGGTAGGGCCAACTGACGGCACAGTTGGTTCTGCAAAGAACAATTCAATTACGCGACTTCACGTCGCACCATCTATATTAACACATAGGGTGATGCACAAAATGTTTCAGCAACAATCAAATCTCTTGCAGAAAGAAACATCGAAGTTATCGTCCTACAACTCGGCAAACTCAATCTAACCAGTCCAGCAGGAAAACTGATGCTGAATATGCTGAGTGCAGTTGCAGAGATGGAAAGAGATTTACTTATCGAACGTACTCAAAGTGGGCTTCAGAGAGCAAAACTGCAAGGTAAGATTCTTGGAAGGCCAGTTAAGACTAATGATGTTCAACGTAATGAGATTATCATGCTGAAAAATGGTGGTAAGACAATCACAGAACTCTCGAAAGCCTTCAATGTTTCCAGAGCAAGTATCATGAGAATAACAGGCGACCTCTCTTAACCATGGAAATTTTTTATGCTACTTAAGTATCTTCTATGTGCAAAGCTAAAAAATTCTCAATCGCAGAAATCATATTATTAACATCGGCCTTTGTAAAATCATTTTTGCCATGTGCAGCACTATTACGTATCCCAGCCAGCGCTGTAATCTGTTTCTGTACGATAAGGGAATAGACCCCAGATTTTGCAAGATCGGCATTCATTCTATCTAATTTTCCTGCATCTATCCCGGCTCTGTTGCAGAGTTCTCTAAGGGTAGTTTCTAGAACTACTCCGGCTATTATAGCAGCTGCTACGAAATAGCTGTGTTGTAGTAATTCTTTGGCTTGTTCAAGCTCTAAGTCAAAAACTTCAGCTTGAACCATAGATTTATATGATGATAAATAACCACCTTCAAAATCTTCTTTTGTGGCAAGAAAAACGGATTTTAGGTTTTTAAATATTGATGCATTACCACTCATCCAGCCTCCCGGATTTTCGTGTTTAATAAAGGCTTTATAGTGTTCAGAATTTTCGTCCCCAATCTTTAGTATGAGGTTTTTGACTTTAATTTGCCATTCGAGAAGCATCTGGCTATCAACATTATGATATGTGCCAAACTCACCGTGTTCGGTGCCTAGAGTAGTGGCAATTTTTTGCATTTGATCGTTAAGTTCAGAGAACCTTTTTGCCAATTTTTTATTCAATTTCAATTGACTTTTATGTGACGGCGTAACTCGTGCCCAAACGAAATTTATTTTCTAATGTAAAAAAATAGCAAGACTGTTAACAGCCGCTTGCCTGATCGGTGAAAATAAGATGCTTCTTGCAGCCTACCGCTTTGAGCGCATCGAGCTGCAGATGCAATTCCTGCTCAAGCGTTGAAACGCGGGCATAGCCGATCAGCCTTGCTCCCATGGTGAAATTCCCGTTCGCTTCTGCTTGTCTTAGAAATACCCTGTTTTTATGAGTTAATGGCGTATAGATATTTGAGACGGGTTATTCACACAGAAAAAGGCTGGATATGCAGAATTATGCGAAGTATTTGGATTGTCTCATCAAACGACCGTTTATTGAGACAAACGGAAAAATGGGTACAAATCTTTCATGTAGCTCAGCGGTTGATGGCAGCCCAGCGTTCAGGTTATGCAATCATAATATTGATTTATGTTCAAATATTTATTATGTTCAATATAAATGAACAAAGAATTTATTGAACATAAATTAGCTGAGGACAAAATAAATATCCTTCGGCAGGCTATGGAAGCCCTTAATACGATCGCTCCACTGGAATACGCGATTGAGCATATTCACGTCCTTCAAAACCAGAAATACGACTGCATGGTAAGAGGAAAAGTTTTCGGGCAAGAATTCGTTTGGTGCGTAGAGGTAAAAAAACATCTTACAAAAACCGGAGAGCTCCAGTTTTTGATGGACATGGATAAGATGCCGCATCCAGTTCTAATAGCGACAAGATACATTCCCCCTGAGGCTGCGGTAAGATTGCGCGACGCAGGCATTCAGTTCATCGACACGGTCGGAAACGCCTTCATCAATCAACCGCCACTATTGATTTTCGTAAAAGGCAATAAAGAGGAAAAAGATGAAATCGCTGCTCCTACAGCTCGTCTCTTCAAAGGGGTCGGGCTGAAAATCGTCTATCTCTTTTTGTGCCAACCGGAACTCGTCACGAGACCCTATCGTGATATTGCCGAAATGGCGAATGTCGCATTGGGGACAGTGAAAAGCACCATGACTGATCTGATCAAGAAAGGCTTCATTGTCGAGATGGGCAAAAAGGGGAAAAAGCTTCTGGACAAAAAAAAGCTTTTTGAGCGCTGGATTGAAGCGTATCCCGACTACTTAAAACCTAAACTGTTGCTGGGAAGATTCCGGGGTGATGGGGAGTGGTGGAAGGATATCCAACTGGATCCCACCTTCGCCCAGTGGGGTGGAGAGGTTGCCGCAGCAAAACTGACCGGATACTTGAAGCCGGGCACTGTCACTCTCTATGCGGACAAGAATCATCTCGGAGAACTGGTGATCGCTAACAGGCTAAAAAAGGACCCGCAAGGCAATATAGAGATTCTCGAACGCTTCTGGCCGCTCGGCAATGGCCTCGGTGCTGACGAAACTGTACATCCGATCCTCATCTACGCTGACCTTGCAGCAATCGGCGACCAACGAACCATGGAAACAGCAAAGGTACTATATGAGCAACATATCGATCAATATTTCAGGCAGGATTGACCCTGAGAGAGTATCTGTTCTCAGTGTCATCAATGACGTTGCCAAGGAACTTAAGATAAATTTCTTTGTAGTGGGGGCTTTTGCACGCGATGTGATCTTTGAACATATTCATCAGATTTCCGCTCCTCGAATGACAGAAGACATCGATATTGGCATTGAGGTGGCAAGTTGGGAAGAATACACGCGTCTGACTGACACGCTGATCGAGCGCGGACTTTTCACCGCGACAAATTTTCCACATCGCTTCAGTGCCAGTTCATTTTCCACTCTTATAGATATCGTGCCTTACGGAGGGATTAGCGACGAGAATAAGCGAATTAGTTGGCCTCCGAACCATGACAGGATCATGAGTATCCTCGGGTTTGAAGAAGCATATCGATCAGCATTGAACGTGCGATTAAGCAACGAACTGCCAATGGATATCCTGGTTCCTTCGGTGGCTGCACTGGCACTCCTGAAGATCATCTCTTGGGACGACGCGTACCCGGAACGCGAGCGTGATGCCCTTGATCTTCTCTTCATCCTGGAAAAATACAACTCGATTGATGATATCCAGAATAAACTCTACGATACCCATGTCTCCTTGCTCACAGAGGAAGAATTCGATCTTCAGCTTGCTTCTGTTCGACTGCTCGGAAGGGAAATCGCGCAGTTGGGCAGCACTGAAACGGTAGGGACTGTAGAGGCAATTCTTGCCCGCGAAACCGACGAAGACCGGGAGTTACGAATGCTCACCCATATGCTCAAGGGCGCATCGTTTCAAAGTACCAGGTTTGAGAAGTCTCTGCAACTACTGAAAAAGCTCTTGAAAGGAATTCGAGAGGGAATCTAAAGCAATCGTTTGTGATACATGACGTTCCCCTTCCAGGTCAAGGAGTTCCGCCAATAATTTCAAACGAACGAAGAGGAGCAAGATTGCTGGAGTTGTTGAAAGGTTGCAAATACACAGGGCAAGTTTACGCAAGGACTAAGGTTTATAACGATGCATCCGATGACTCAGCGGTTGATTGATGAGTATCTTGAAGCAGCCGGTCACTTTGATGACCAGAAAGGGATCCGAAAAAGGATCGGTGAACAGCATCAATATCAACCACGGTCAACTGCTGGTCGGCACTGAGCAGTAAAGTCGCATAGGTGTGACTCTCTCTCGGATTGCGGGGATCAATTTTAAGTTCTATCTTGAGTAATTTCCTGCGTGTCACTTTGCCGGTTATCGGGTAGGGTACTTTTTGGCTCCTTTAGCCTCCCTCTGACTAATTACGGAACGTGCGGCGGAGAACCCCAATAAAATAGCGGGTTATCGGATTATTTCGGAATACGGGTGAAAGCCTTCAAGACTATCTTTTTGTACATGCTTATTACTTTTGAGGGTATTGATGGCGCAGGCAAGTCTACGCAGATAAAAAAGCTGGCCGGTTATCTGGGCAGTCAGCAGCGGGAGGTTCTGGTCTTACGGGAACCCGGTGGCACTGAGGTTGCTGAGAAGATTCGCGCGATCCTTCTTGATAGTAAGGGCGAAATCAGCCCTGTAGGTGAACTGCTTCTTTTTTCGGCAAGTAGGGCAGAACTAGTTCAGGAGGTGATCATTCCGGCACTTGACGCTGGCAAAATTGTCATTCTCGACCGTTTTTTTGACTCAACGACCGCGTATCAGGGGTATGGACGCGGAATTGACTTTTCACTGCTCCAGTCGATTATTTCAATTTCCACCTGCGGGATTGTTCCGGATATTACTTTTTATCTTGATATAGAGCCTGAGGAGGCTATGAGAAGAAAGTTTTCCAAAACCTCCATTCCTCTCTCATTTGAGCATGCTGAGCTTGACCGTATGGAGCGGTCAGGGGAAATATTCTACCGCAATGTTCGCGAAGGATATCTTAAGATGATCAGCTGCAATAAAGAGCGCTTTCTGAGCATCGATGCCTTGCTTCCGGAAGCGACAATTCACGGTAAAATCATTGCGATTCTTAATGAACGATTCCCTCGGTGACCTCAGCTTTCTTATCCTCTGGAATATTTTTAAACCGGAGTTGCTCGTCGTAATAAGCAATCTGAAACTATCACAATAATGCGGCTATTATTTGTATAAAGTTTTCTAGAGTTTTTGCCAAGATTTTGCTTAAATTGAAGAACATATTACTTCACCATCACTTCCTTACTGACAACGCATGCACGATAGTATTCTTAAAGAACGTCAGCTAAGCACATGCGCTACTTCGATCACGTTACAGGATATCCGGACTCTTAAAGAGCTCTACCAACTGAAGGCGGAAACTCGTGAACTTCGCGAGCCTGTTGTCAGAAACATAATCAAGCAGAGAGTTGTCGGGCAGTCGTGTGTAGAATCGCTTAAAAACGCGCTCTATTCACTGGAGACAATCTATATTGACGATGATACAGGGCATCGTCTGCTGCGTCTTGACGGCATGAAGCAGATAGAGGTCGATCTGACGTATGAAATCAGGGAACTCCAGAAGGACATTTACTATCTCGAATATGGTGAGGATAAGTTCATTGATTACCTTGCAAAGTTTATTCCTGATTTCCGGGCCTATGTCAATAAAGGGGTTAATCTGCTCAGAGGAAAGCACTTTAATGCCTTTATCACTGACCGGGATGGAACCACAAATAACTACTGCGGACGATACCGCTCCTCAGTTCAGCCCATCTATAATGCAGTCTTTCTCACCCGGTTTGCCAAGAACTGCTGCCAGTATCCCATTATTATCACCTCTGCTCCTCTGAGAGACTTCGGCATATTGAATGTCTCCATCAACCCGAGCAACACCTTTGTCTACGCTGGCTCCAAGGGAAGAGAGTTTATCGATATCAACGGTGAATTCAACAGTTTTCCCATTGAAGAGAAAAAACAGAAACTGATACGTCTGTTGAACGACAGGATGCTGGTACTTCTCCAGGATCCGAATTTCGAAAAGTTCAATTTTATCGGATCAGCCTTACAGATAAAATTTGGCCAGACCACTGTTGCACGGCAGGATATAAGCCACTCGATCAAAGAGACCGAATCTGCTGCTTTTCTGGAAAAGGTAAAAAGCATCGTGCGTGAAATTGATCCGAGCGGCAAAAATTTCAGAATTGAAGATACCGGACTTGACATTGAAATCATTTTAACAATCGAAGGGGCGACCGAGAATGTACCGATCAAGGATTTTGACAAAGGTGACGGGCTCTCCTTTATCTGCAGCAAGCTGAACTTAAACCCTTCAAGGAGCGCAACGCTTGTGTGCGGTGATACACCTTCAGATATTCCAATGCTGAAAAAAGCAGTTGAAATGTTCGATGATGTCTGGGCTGTTTTTGTGACAAGGGATGAGAAGCTTCAAAAGCAGGTTGAGGAGATCTGCCCGAACAGCTTTACTGTCCCCTATCCGGATATTCTCCTGACAATCCTTGGACTGCTTTCTCTGTGATAACAATCGTCTTTATATAAAATCTTTTAACCATTGGTATGAGTAACATTTTCAAAGGAGCAATTTTTGATCTTGACGGAGTTATAACCGGTACGGCTAAAGTTCACAGCCTTGCCTGGGAGTCAATGTTCAACTATTTTTTAAAGAATTACGCTGAAGTTAATGACGAACCCTACGTTCCTTTTGATCCTGCTCATGACTATCATAAGTATGTAGATGGCAAACCTCGCATGGAGGGAGTTAAAAGCTTTCTTTTGTCACGGGATATCGATCTGCCCTATGGCGAAATGGACGACATTCCTGAGAAAGAGACCATCTGCGGGCTTGGAAACCGGAAAAACAATCTTTTTTCGGAAATTCTCATCAAAGAAGGTCCCGAGGTCTACGCTTCTTCGGTTGATCTTATCAATGAGCTCATAAAGAAAGGTATCAGAATCGGTATCGCCTCATCAAGCCGCAACTGCAGGCTTATATTGCAGCTTGCCAAGCTTGAGCATCTTTTTGAAACCCGTGTTGACGGAGAAGTCTCCATTGAACTCGGCTTGAAGGGCAAACCAAACCCTGATATTTTTGTAAGAGCAGCCCAGAATCTCGGACTGGAACCTCATGAATGTGTTGTTGTAGAGGATGCTATCTCAGGGGTTCAGGCTGGTTCGCGCGGTAATTTCGGCATGGTGCTTGGCATTGCCCGTGACATCGAAGGATCAAAATTGAGGGAGGAGGGCGCTGATATTGTTGTCAGGGATCTTGCAGAAATCACTATTGCCGATATCGAACGATGGTTCAGCGAAGGCCTTGAGTTTGAGAGCTGGAACCTGAGTTATACTGAATTTTCCGCCAAAGATGAAAAACTCCGTGAAACCCTAACCTCAACAGGCAACGGATACCTTGGTGTAAGAGGCGCCTATGAAGGTTCTTCAATTTCCCAATACCACTATCCCGGCACCTATATTGCAGGGGTTTTCAATAGAGTCCCTTCGGAGGTTCACGGCCAGACCATTTTCAATAATGACTTTGTCAATACACCGAACTGGCTCTCGATTGAGTTCCGGATAGGTGGCGGAGAGTTCATCGATCCCTTTGATCAGACAATACTCAGCTACCGCCAGAACCTCAATCTGCGTAACGGCCTGATGGAACGTGAGCTTGTTATTCAGGATAACCTCGGAAGAATAACCAGCATCCACACCCGCAGATTTGCAAGCATGGATGATCCGCACAAGTGTGCTCTGACGTTCACGCTGAAGCCGGTCAACTACAGTGCTGAAATTGAGTTCCGGTCGGCGATTGACGGACGGGTGAAAAACAAGAATGTTGCGCGTTATAATGGACTCACAAACGACCATCTTGAGCATATCCAAAGCAGTAGTGAAAATGGGATAATATTGCTTAATGTCGAAACCAATGTTTCGCATTACGGCATTGTAACCGCTGCAAGAACAAGGGTTTTGAGCCATGGAAAACTTTTGAAAATCGAGCGTTCAACAATCAGTGATTCACGATATATCGGTGAGTCGTTCAAGCTGGGGCTGACTCCCGGCAAAAGCTGCACCATTGAAAAACTTGTCTCTATACATACAACACTCGACCAGAAAAGTACCGATCCGGTAAGAGCTGCTCGACAATCTCTTGAAAGCGAGGAATCTTTCGATTCCCTGTTCAAGACGCATGCTGAAGCATGGGAAAAAATATGGGATAAAGCTGACATTGTTATTGAAGGTGACCGGTTCAGCCAGAAAGCGCTCAGACTGCACACCTATCACATGATGTGCACAGCATCGCCGCACAATGCATCCATTGACGCCGGCATGCCCGCGCGCGGTCTTAACGGCGAGGCTTACCGTGGTCATATATTCTGGGATGAAATTTTTATTCTGCCGTTTTTCAACCGTCATTTCCCGGACATTTCAAAAGCTCTCCTGATGTACCGCTACAACCGGCTTGATGCAGCCCGGGAGTATGCGCGTGACAACGGGTACAAGGGAGCCATGTTCCCCTGGCAGACTGCCGACGATGGCCGTGAGGATACACAGATCCTTCATTTCAATCCAAAAAGCGGCTCATGGGGTCCGGACCTCAGCCGACTGCAGCGACATGTTTCGATAGCTGTATTCTATAATACCTGGCGCTACATTTACGACACAGATGACACTCAGTTCCTTAATGAATATGGAGCGGAGCTGATGTTTGAAATTGCAAGATTCTGGGCATCCATTGCCACATATTCACCTGACACCAAAAAGTATCATATCGAAGGCGTAATGGGCCCTGACGAATTTCATGAAGCCGTGCCTGATAGTGGAAAAGAGGGATTGAAAGATAATTCCTACACCAATATTATGGCGGTCTGGCTTTTTGAAAAAGCAGCTGAAATCGGTGAAAAAATAGACCCGACCATTCTCCGGCACTTGATTTCAAAAATCCATCTCGGGTTTGATGAACTGAAGCACTGGCTCGATATCAGCAGAAACATGAATATCCTCATTGATGCTGATGGTGTCCTTGAGCAGTTCGAAGGCTACAAGAGTCTCAATGAGCTTGACTGGACTCACTATCGTTCCCGGTATGGCAATATTCACCGAATGGACAGAATCCTGAAAGCCGAGGGAACGACACCTGATCTTTACAAGGTTGCCAAACAACCTGATGTCCTGATGACATTCTATACGCTTTCACCAGGTGAAGTGGCGGAACTTCTGGAAAAAATCGGCTATAAAATCCCTGACGACAAGACTCTTGTCAGGAATAATTATGCTTTCTACGAACCAAGAACAAGCCATGGCTCAACGCTGAGCAAGGTGGTTCACAGCATCATCTCCAGTTATCTTCATGATGGTCATGAGATGGCATGGAAATGGTTTTCAGAAGCTCTGAAAAGTGATATTGAGGATACCCAGGGCGGCACAACCCAGGAAGGTATTCATTGCGGCGTTATGACGGGAACACTGGATACGGTTATCCGTTATTTCGCAGGCATCTCGTTCTACAATGAAAAGCTTAATGTGCACCCCAACAGACCGGCTCACTGGAAAAAGCTCACTCTTAGCATCTGTTTCCGAAAAAACCGCTATGAAATCACCATTGCAGAGAACGATATCATTATAACTCTGCTCGAAGCTGAGGGAGATGAAGCACCTGCATGCATTGCCGGAATCCATCTAACGCTGAAAAAGGGAGTTGCCTATCACTCGGCGTCTGTCTGAACTCCCGTAATGGCTATCGCGATGCCTTCATTTTTTGTATTTTTGCGGTTATAACTTATTATTGTTTTTTTGCATCATTTTTTGTTTACCCATTCGATATCTCTTTATGCGCCTGTCAAATTTTCGATACACCCTGCCAAAAAGCAAAATAGCCGAAGAACCATCCGTACCGAGAGATCATTGCAAAATGATGGTTCTGAACCGGAGAAAAAAAGACATCGAGCATAAAGTTTTTGAAGATATCGCATCCTATTTCAAGAAGGGTGATCTGCTTGTTTTAAACAACAGTCGGGTATTTCCTGCTAAAATATTCGGGCAGAAGGAGAAAACAGATGCAAAAATAGAGGTATTCCTGCTGAGAGTCCTGAACAAGGAAGCCGGGCTTTGGGATGTGCTCGTTGATCCTGCAAGAAAAGTACGGGTAGGAAACAAAATTTATTTCGAAGAAGATGTGGTTGCCGAAGTCGTTGACAATACTACTTCCCGTGGCAGAACCATCAGATTTCTCAATCCTGACATTGATGTGTTCAGTCTTGTTGAAAGAATCGGCACAATCCCCCTGCCCCCTTATTTTACCCGTTCTCCCATTGCTTCGGACAAGGAAAACTACCAGACTGTCTATGCAAGTCAGACAGGTGCTGTCGTCGCGCCTATGGCAGGGCTGCATTTCACCATGCCGCTCCTCCAGAAAATCCAGAAGCTCGGGGTGAAAATTCTGCCGATAACCCTTCATCCGAGTTTAAGTACCTTTAATGCCATTGAAGTCGAAGACGTTTCGAAGCACAAAATGGATTCGGAATATTTCAATATTCCCTATCAGACGGCAATGGAAATCAATGAAACCAAGCTCAACAAAACAGGACGGATCATTGCGGTCGGAACAACAACATGCCGGGTTCTTGAAGCCAATGCTACGGTTGATGGAAAAATAAAGTTCGGAAGAGGCTGGACAGACAAGTTTATTTATCCCCCATACCAGTTCAAGGTTACCGATGCTCTTGTCACCAATTTCCAGCTCCCTGAAACAACGCTGCTCATGGCCGTCAGTGCATTTGCCGAACACCGGCTCCTTATGGAAGCCTATAAAACAGCACTGAAAGAAGATTACCGCTTTCTGGCATACGGAGATGCCATGTTTATTTATTAAACCCCCGACGGGATTGACCATCTCACTATGAATGCCATTGCCATTATTGCAGCAAGCGGTATCGGAAAACGAATGCAGCTCAAGAACGGGCAGAGTAAACAGCTGCTTGAAATTGCAGGATTTCCTGTTGTTCATCATACCTTAAAGGCATTTCAGGCAGCCTCGTCAGTCAGAGCCATCTACATAGCTACAAAAGAGGAAAACATAGCAACACTGGAGGGTATGGCGGCTTCAGCGGGCTTCAGTAAGGTGCAGGCAGTTATCGAGGGCGGCAAAGAGCGTCAGGATTCGGTAAACAACTGCATCAAGGCTATTGAGCATGAAATACGCTCGTCCGGCAACGTTCCTGATACGATCCTTGTCCATGACGGAGCCCGTCCGTTTATCCAGCCTGAAGAAATCGACGAAATTGCACGCCTTTCACTGGAGTTTGGAGCCTGTGTCCCGGCAACAAGACCAAAGGATACAATCAAGTATATCGGATCCAATCCTGACTTTTTCGGAGAAACGCCTGATCGCAGCCGGCTGCTTCAGGTACAGACACCTCAGGGTTTTCAAAGCAGGCTTCTCATTCAGGCTCACGAACAGGCTGAGCTTGAACGCTGGTATGCAACAGATGATGCCGCGCTGGTAGAACGTTTTTTTCCTGAACAGCCCATAAAAATTTTTGAAATGGGTTATCACAATATAAAAATCACAACCCCCGAAGATATCCCCGTTGCCGAAGCCATCTTCAGTCAAAAGGCATCATGGTCTTAACACGCTGAAAAGAAGAGACTCCAGCCTCTGATCGAGCAGTTGATTCAAGATTAAAATCAATAATATCTTTGCCGAGAGCAACCTCAAACTCAACGATTGTTTTAAGCGTTGGATTTGACCAGCCTGCCAGTATTTTGCTGACATAAGACTCTTGCTTCCCAAGCTTCTCCGCCAACTCTCGTTGCGTCATACCCGTTTGTTCAAGTATTTCATCAATTTTAGCAGCGAACTCCCCCTGCCTTTTGACAAACTTTCTTTTATCGGGAGATATACTCTCAACAACCCGTTTTAAAAGTGATGTAGTCATTATCAATCATCCGATGTAAATACAAGATCGCCATCTATGATACCTGTATTTGGATTAATGATTATTTCCTAAAACGTAACCCCTATGTAGGTTGGGGTGATTCCTGAACCCCAACAGGAACTATCTCACACTGAAGTTTCACTTATAAGTTAAGTTTTTTGGTTCAACAACAAATAATAAATACTCAGTGTTTTATCTATAGGATATATGATGAAATATATAAGTATGTTAACTGCAGAATACGAACTATAAGCAGAACGCATTGTTGTCAGTAGAGATAGCAGTTAATAAACTCTGCTTCAAAAAGCTGAAAAAATGTACATCCAAGAGCAAATAAAACTTTCCGATAGCTTGTTTATTCCTCTCTGCTATGGTATATTTTCAGCCCGGAAAAAAGGTGAGGTAGCTCAGTTGGTTAGAGCACAGGATTCATAACCCTGAGGTCGAGGGTTCAACTCCCTCTCTCACCACCCTTAAAAAAGCGGGTGTAACTCAGTTGGTAGAGTGTTTGCTTCCCAAGCAAAATGTCGCGAGTTCGAATCTCGTCACCCGCTCTTTTGTGGATATAATTCTTTCTCGTGGACACAGTATCTCTCATGACTCAATCCTCTATTTTCTATACCCCGGTCAGTGTTGAGGATATCAACACCACGCAAATCATTGATGGCCAGATGGCCCGACATCTCGGCATTGAAATGACCGAAATCGGCCCGGATTTCATGACGGCAAAAATGCCCGTCGACCACCGTACAATCCAGCGTATCGGAATTCTGCATGGAGGAGCCTCACTGGCTCTGGCTGAAACGGTGGGAAGTATTGCCGCATCATACTGTGTCGATAGAGAGTCGTACTACATTGTGGGGCAGGAGATAAACGCCAACCATATTCGTCCGGTAAGGACAGGATTTGTCTATGCAACTGCTACTCCCCTTCACCTCGGAAAAAGCTCTCAGGTATGGGATATCAAGGTGAGAAATGAAGAGGGGAAACTGACCTGTGTCAGCCGCTTTACAGTTGCTGTCCTGAAAAAAGAGCCGGCAACCAGATAACCACCATTTTTCCTTATAATAAAAAGAGGCTGACAATGTCAGCCTCTTTTTATTATGGACTATTTTTTCTCTGCTTCCTTTTTCGGCAATTCAACCTTGAGATGCAGCTCCCGAAGCTGTGCCGGGGTCACTTCTGAAGGAGAGGACATCATAAGATCCTGTGCCTGCTGATTCATAGGGAACGCAATGACTTCACGGATGTTCTGCTCGTCCCGCAATATCATGACAAGCCGGTCAAGGCCTGGAGCGATTCCTCCGTGGGGTGGAGCTCCAAGTTTGAATGCCTCAATCATGTGGCCAAATCGCTCATCAACCTCTTCCTTTGCATAGCCGGCAATCCCGAAAGCCTTGTACATGATATCGGGCCTGTGGTTACGGATGGCTCCACTTGAAAGTTCGATGCCATTACAGACAATATCATACTGATAGGCGAGAATATCGAGAGGCTGCATGGTTTCGAGCGCCTCCATCTCACCCTGCGGCATTGAGAAGGGATTGTGTGAAAAGTCTATCTTTTTTGCTTCTTCGTTGTATTCATACATCGGAAAGTCGACAATCCAGCAGAACGAAAGTTCGTCTTTGTCAAGGGTAAAGAGATCTGCGAAATAGGTCCTCATCCCTCCCATAATCTTGCAGGTCGAAGCCCATTTGCCTGCTCCGAAAAAGACGACATCGCCAGTTTCAACTCCAAGGTTTTCCTTGAGATGTGTAAGATCGTCTTCAGAAAGGAACTTGACGAGAGGTCCTTTTGGTCCCTCCTCCCTATACTGTATATAAGCCAGACCTCCGGAACCAAGCTCCTTTGCCCTTTTTTCAGCCTTGTCGAAAAACATCCTCGATTCATTAGCTCGACCCTTGAGTACAAGCGCTTTCACGCATGACCCCTCTTTGGTATTATTTGCAAACACCTTGAATCCTGAATTAACAAAAAGCGAAGTAACATCAGCGATTTCAAGAGGAATTCTCAAGTCGGGTTTATCTGTCCCGAAACGGTTCATGACCTCTTTATAACTGATCCTCGGGAATGGAAACTGCGAAATACGCTTTTCACTCATAGTCCGGGTCAAATGCTCAATCAAGCCTTCGAGAATGGCAAAAAGATCATCCTGCTCAATAAAAGCCATTTCCATATCAAGCTGATAAAACTCACCGGGACTGCGATCTGCGCGGGCATCTTCATCACGAAAGCATGGCGCAATCTGGAAATAACGTGGAAAGCCGGATACCATAAGCAGTTGCTTAAACTGCTGGGGAGCCTGCGGGAGTGCATAAAATTTGCCTGGATGAAGGCGGCTTGGAACAAGAAAGTCTCTTGCTCCCTCAGGAGAGCTTGAAGTAAGAATCGGTGTCTGTATTTCAATAAACTCCCTCTCTTCAAGATAGCGACGAACAGCAGCAGTCAGTCGGCTGCGAAAAATGATATTCTCATGGATTTTTTCACGACGCAGATCAATAAAGCGGTACTTCAGGCGGAGCTCCTCCGACGTTTGCACCTCATCAGCTACGGGAAAAGGCAACGGCTGTGCGTTGCTTTCAACAGTGATCTTGCTGACCACAACCTCAATTTCACCTGATGCCAAGCGAGGATTAATTGCACCGGGAGCGCGAAGGACTACGATACCCTCTATTCTGATCACCGATTCAATATGCAGCTGTTCGGCTTTTGCAAACAAATCCTGATGTTCAGGCTGGATAACAAGCTGACTGATACCGGTATGATCTCTCAAATCTATGAAAATCAACCCGCCATGATCCCTTTTTCTATGAACCCATCCTGCGAGCTTCACTGAGGTATTCTCAAGCTCCGGACTTAATAAGCCGCAATAATCAGAGCGGAACCGGTTTTTTAGAGTCTCGGTGCTACATGCAGCTTTACTCATATTGTTCTATCGTCCTTTGGCATTAAAAAATTGAACCCCGAATGAAAACCCTGAATATGTAGAATTTTTAATAATTTATAAAACACCTTGAACCTCTCAGTAAACAAGTTCTCCCCCGAATTCCGTTATTAGAAATCTGAGTACTTCATTTTTCTCAGCGAGTTCCTGAAAAATGGTAAAGACAGTCTTCTCTTTTGTGCATGCATCTTTTTCAGCATCATAGAGAATACGGAGTTTAAGAGGTAAAGCATAAAAATCTGAAACCTCACCCTGAAGAATCGCTACATCCTGTAAAAGCTCTTCGTATGAAAACTTTCTGCAGCATACAATGTCGAGTATCCCGTTTGGGCTGCAGGCTGCAAGTTCACAGGACTGAAGATGCGTTGCCATGAAGTTATGGGTCTTCCTGGAAATATGATCAAGGAACTGGCGCCATTCAACCTTGAGTGAATCAAGATCGGCAACTCTTTCCAGCCCCTCGACACTGCTCTGGCCCTTGTTTTCAGATGCCGCATTCACCCGAGGCTGCTGAACCACTGGATTTGTTGCAAAACCGGAAAGTTTTTTCTGCCATGATCCCAAATCAAGATCCGCTGAACCTGAACGTTTAACGGCGGGAGTCGGAGCTGAAACAGCAGGAACAGATGAAACTGATGGAGCTGACGGAACAGATACCGGAAGCTCTTTCAGGGGCTTGTCAGGTACTTTTTTTTTTGAGACTGTTGATCCAGCAGTTGGGGGGCGGAAGGAACAGCATGTACTATATCGATAAGCTTGAGAAGCGCAAGCTCGAAGCGAAACTGATATTCGAACTGAAACTTCAGTTCTTTCTGTGTCAGCAGAAGAAAATCAACCATCTGCATGACCGATAGTGGAGAGAAGTTTTTGGCATCTTGCTGGTATCGCTCACGTATTGCATCCGGCCGTTCAACAAGACGTGCAGAAGAGAGATTCTGCACAACCAGAAAATTCCTCAAATGCTCGATCAGTTTTTCAAGAAAATCCTGCTCGTCATAGCCGTTTCTGATAACAAACTGCGCAACATCAAGCATCTTGGCGGGATTGTGCTCAGTAACAGCATCAGTAACGGCAAACATCTGTTCATCGTCAATGTAGTTCAGCAGTTCGGCAACACCCTGGTAACTGATAGATCCCTCGTGATCATTCTCGGCTGAAAAGGCAATAACCTGATCCAGAATACTCTGTGCATCACGCATCGACCCCTGAGCCTTGCGACCAATGAGCTGCAGGGCATCGCCATCAACTTTTATATGCTCGGCATCACAGATAAGCTGAAGCTGACTCTGGATATCCTCAAGAGGAATACGCTTGAAGTTGAAACGCTGACACCGGGAGGCAATAGTGGCCGGAATCTTATGGAGCTCGGTGGTAGCAAAAATAAAAATAGCATGCGGCGGCGGCTCCTCAAGGGTTTTCAGAAACGCATTGAATGCCGCAATGGAAAGCATGTGCACCTCGTCAATAATATAGACCCTGTACTTGCCTTTCTGAGGGCCATAGCGAACATTTTCCCTAAGCGTACGGATATCATCGACACTGTTATTGGATGCTGCATCGAACTCCGCAATATTGAAACTGGTGCCCGAATCGAAGTCCCGGCAGCTTTCGCACTCACCACACGGTTCAGTAACATTCTGCAGGTATTCCGCATCCTCCATCATTTTCAGGCAGTTCACCGCCTTTGCAAACACCCTTGCAGCTGTGGTCTTGCCGACTCCACGCAATCCCGAAAAAATATAACCATGCCCTACCCTTCCCATGCGAAGCGAATTCTGTATCGTACGGGTGACGTGCTCCTGTGCGGTAATATCGGCAAACTTTGCAGGTCTGTACTTCCTGGCTATAACCTGATAACTCATAACTGCTCTTGATTATTGTCCTCTAACAAGGTCGCAATGGACATATCCATACTGCTTTTCAGGCACTCGGAAACACCTCTGCTTATCGTCTCCAAATGTACGCTATTACCGCCTGAAATCAGCGAACCGTTTTCATCACCGCTTAATCCCTGCGGCATTATTGCATAGAGATCGAAAAGCGTGAGGGAATAGAGATCACGACTGACAGACAAGTCTCCGTTGGCGGTAACATGGATAAAATTGTTCTGAAGCAGAATATCAACAATTTTTCTCAAGTCGGAAGGTTGTACTGAGTGAACCGTCTTCAGAATCTTGTTCATATTTGTCGAACTGCCGCTCTTTTGAGCGTTCCATATTGACCCGAGTATGGAAAGAATCACAGGAACACCACGCAATGGACTGAATGGTTCAGCCATAACTCCAAGCGGCTTCAGGGCTCCTAGACAAAAAACAAATTCCGCGCCTGTCAACACAACAACCCAGCCGAGATAAATCCAGAAAAACAGCATCGGAATCACCGATAATGCGCCGTAAATATGCTCGAAAGTGGAAATATGAGTAACATAAAAGACAAACCATATTTTTGAGAGCTCAAACAGCACTGCTGCCAGGAATCCGCCGGACATGGCATGAACAAACCTGACCCGACGATTCGGCACAAGCATGTAGAGCAGGAAAAAAGCAAAAATAGAATTGATAAAGGGAAGATAAGAGAGAAGCCTGGTTTTCAGTTCGAGCAGAGGGCCTTCGGTAAACACCGTGTACCAGACATAGGAGCTTGCCGCCAGACTGCTGCCGATAAGCACCGGTCCCAGCGTCAATACTGTCCAATAGAGGGTAAAACCCTGCAGCGCCTTTCGGGGAGCATGTACCTCCCATATTTCATTCAGGGTATGGTCGACTGTCGAAATAAGAAAGAGTGCAATAATAAACAAAAATACCCCGCCAAGAAGAGGAACGCTCGCTGTCTTGCCGATAAAATCGGTGAGGTAGTGATGGAGCAGGGCTCCGGAAGCAGGCATGAAATTCTGAACAAGAAAGTCTTCAATCGAGCGTTTGAACGGAGCAAATACAGTGAATACACTCAATATGGAAAGAATAACTGCTAGAACAGGAACAATCGAAAGCAGTGTCTGAAAAGCCAGAGAACCTGCACCAAGAAAGATCCTGTCATGAATAAAGTTTTTCCAGAAAAACGGCACAAAAGCCCTCAGATACTGCGAGAGATCTGCACGGGTGCTTAATCCCGGTTTTTTTATTTTTTCCGCAGATGCCATTGGTCTCTTTTTTTCTTCACTTTTCAGGGGAATATCCGCTTCCAACTGAACGGACTCTGGTCATAAGCAGCAAACCAATAGTGAAAAACATCAGCAGCGATGCAAGAGCTGCTTTCTGACTGCCGGCCTGGGCTGACACGATACCAAACACAAGAGGACCGACTATGGCTGAAGCCTTTCCAAACGTGCCATCATAAAAACCGAAAAATTCGGTCACATGCTCTCGAGGTGTCAGTCTTGCCATCATAGATCTCGATGCTGCCTGGGATGAACCCATTGACAGGCCGGCAAGCATGCCGGTGTAAAAAAACAACTCTTTCCTGTCTGCAAAAATAGCAGCTATAACAACAACAAACCAAATCAGGAGCGTAATAACAATGGTTTTTTTGGGACCGATTTTATCAGTAACAAAGCCGAAAATAATGGAGCCGGCAATTGCTGTTGTCTGTACCAGCATAAAAAAGACAATCAGTTCGCCTGTAGTAAAACCAAGGGTATTCTGTGCATAAATCGACGAGAACGCAATCACGGTTAAAATCGCGTCATTGTAAAAAAAATAAGCCAGAAGAAAACGCACAAGATCGGGATAGTTCATGATATGCCGTACCGTATGCTTTACCTCCTTGATTGAACTGCCAAGTGAGGCAAAAGAGATGGCTGGTCCCTCCTTTTTTTTCTGATCACGAAGCGCAAGAAAAATCGGTACAGAAAAGAGGGCAAAAAAAACTGATGCGGCCAAAAAGCTTAACTGCACATTAGGTGCATTGGAGAGAACGATTCCTTTGCTCAGCAATGGCTTCGTAAGGAGAAGAATGGCTAGTGCTCCAAGATACCCCATGGCAAAACCATAGCCGGAGACTCTGCCGACACTTTTGTCAGTAGCAAGTTCTTTGAGGTAGGCATCATAAAAAACAAGTCCGCCCTCAAAACCTATGTTTGCAAGAATAAAAAGTGCTATAGCGGCTACAGCCATTCCGGGTCCTGAAAAGGAAAGCATAGCCGTAGCGAGTACTGAAATCAGGGTAAAGACAAAAAGAAAGCGTTTTCGTTTGCCTGAATAATCGGCTGCAGCACCAAGGACTGGTGAAATAAGAGCAACAAGCAGCATAGAGAGGCTGATGCTGAACCCCCACAAGGCATCTCCCGATGGTTCGCCGTTACAGATAACGTTTTTAAAGTAAAGGGGAAAAACAAAGGTAACCATTATAACGCTGAAGGAAGTGTTGGCAAAATCAAAGAGCAGCCAGGAAAACACTTTTGATTTTTGCGTTACACTCATAACCTGCTTATATAAAAAGGTATACAGTAATAAAAAAAAGCCTCCAAAGTCAATTCGAAGGCTTTGATAAATCTCCCGAAAGCGAAGGCTCGAAAATAGTCGCCTTGAAAATTAAGGTACATATTCCCGTTTGTTTCGACAAATCGTTTCTGTAATAACCGACTTCGAGAAGCTCTGCTGTTAGCGGCATTGTACTTGACCGTTTAAGGAATGTTCCAGAAGTATGTCAAATTTAAATTTGACCCCAATCTGAAGGCATATGTATATGGCTAAACGAGAATAATTGGCGCTGGATTTTGTGGGCATTAGTATTACATTGTACTACGCCGTTATACTTGTCAACAAAACAGAAATATGATGAACACCAGCATTAAGGACGCTCAAATGAGCTTCAAAACGAATAAACGTATCAAAGAACGTGTTGAGGCTCTTGCTAAAGCAACAAGAAGAAGTAAAACATTTGTTCTTGAAGAAGCCGTTACTGCTTACCTGGACTATAATGAGTGGCAGATTAAAAGTATTATGGAAGGTATTGAAGATGCCAAAGCAGGCAGGGTAACTCCTATTGAAGATGTTATTGCTGAATGGGAGGGAGAACTTGAAAATTGTCCTGACTGAAAAAGCAAAGGCTTCTCTTCGTGACATAGAAACCTATATCAGCCAAACCAGCCAAAAAGCGGCAAAGCAGACCATCATCACTCTTTTGGATAAGATCACCAAACAGTTACTTTCATATCCCAAGAGTGCGAAGCCCGGCAAAATAACCGATACCAGGGAGCTGTACTTTTCTGATATCCCTTACTGCGTCGTCTATACTTCCGATAACCAGACGATAACCATTCTCTCTATTTTTCACACCTCCCAGAATAGATAAAAAGCCCACGTCTGAGGTGAACTGAAGGAGAATGCGCTTACTGGCTACTCTTTTGTAAACGGAAAATAAGAACCAGGTATGGTTGAAAACACATATCTGGCAAGCAATAGAAACAATTGAGGAGCATAAAAAAATGCAATACATCACCAGCGTTGAAAGAATCGCTATAGCCAAAGGTAGAGTTGAGGGCCAAGTAGAAGGCATAGCCAAAGGCCGAATAGAAGGTGAATCAAAGCTTCTGAAAAGACTTTTGGAGCGTCGCTTTGGTGTATTGCCTGCATGGGCAACAGAGAAGTTGAGCAATGCTTCCGAATCGGCATTAGAAGCTTGGGGCGAAGCCATTCTTACGGCCCCAACTCTGGACGCGGTTTTCCAAACAGAAGCGACTCCCTGGAAAAATAAAGAGTAGGCAGGGCCACCTTCCTATTAGACTCCGGCGATATGATGGTATAGGGATTCGAACAGCGGTCTTCCGTCAAGAGATCCGAGTAGCTTTTCACTGGCTCTCTCCGGATGAGGCATCAGACCGAGAACATTTCCCTGCCGGTTGATGATGCCGGCAATATTCTTCAGTGAACCGTTAGGATTAGCTTCTTCAGTTACGCCACCCAGTGCGTCAGTGTATTTAAAAACAATCTGGTCGTGCTCTTCGAGGCTTTCGATCACTTCCGCAGGGGCGAAGTAGTTCCCTTCCCCATGAGCAATTGGAATGCTGAGAACGTCATCCTCTTTATACTGGTCGGTAAAAATAGTGGCGCAATTCACTG
>Ga0209083_1002010_pt1 | contig 20545 bp, 13 predicted proteins | sample AM7aDNAmetaG_FD_184132 | JGI IMG/M metagenome (GOLD analysis project Ga0209083, IMG submission 184132) | Freshwater microbial communities from Finland to study Microbial Dark Matter (Phase II) - AM7a DNA metaG (SPAdes) (version 3) | ecosystem: Environmental > Aquatic > Freshwater > Lake ...
CGCCACCACCGCCACCAGATCCCCATCCGCCCCCATCGACGGCACCGACCCCTTCATCTCCAAATCCCCCGCCCAAGCCGTAGCCCCCAGCGCCAAAGAAAACACCATCCCCACCGCCATCACCCAAACCCGTCGCAACATAAAACACTCCCATCAAAATCACGCCCAATTTTCACATCCAACCGCGCACCCATCAACCCGCGCCCCCAATCATCGTTCATCATCTAGAGAATACCTCAAACATCATCTAGGGAATACTTCAAAACGGATGGAACCGCCGATGAACGCGAATGAACGCAGATTTTCCTCAAGTCAGGCAGCGGCGTTTATCTGCGTTCATCGGCGGTTTCTCTCGACATAGTCTCTTAGCCGGGTGCCATGCCGTTGGCACAATCTCGGTGCCAAGAGCATGCCGACGGCCCCCGCATCACCGCCCCCCGCGCTCATTCCCCAATCTCATCCGCACATCGGACTCGCACGTGACCGACAAAGGAGGTCAGAAAGGAGCCGCGAAGCGGCGGCTTCCAGTAGCCATGGGCGCCAGCCCATGGTGAAATGTTCCAAACCGTGCAAGGCCTGAAAGGCCGACTCATTTCCGAGATGGCAACCAAAACTGCCTTGCCCTTATCCCATCTCGGCTCTAACTGCGACAGCCCATATCACGACTGCATTTCGCATTTGGCCAGATATATATCGCCATCATTTTGGTAAGGATGTTGGTGCGGTTGTTGGTGGTTTTTCTTGAGAAAGACACTCGATGGTTTTGGTTTCGCTGGACCCCACGATTTTGTCTCCTTGTCGAAGTTGAAAAGTAATAAAGCATTTACCGGGAACGAGAATAGTGGACGGAATATCGATCTTAAGAAACGCTGATTTCCCGGGATTGATGATTATCATTGGATTATGGTGATCCGCCTCTCGATTTGTCCAGAACATACTACTACCCACCCCTGGGACGCGCACAATAACATCAATCGCTAGATGGTCTGAACTCGGCAATATCTTATCCTCTGCTTCTCGAGCGAGAGTAGTCCCTGGTGGCAGAGTAGGCTCTTGTCGATAATTCGCGAAAGCATCGACCTCCGTTGGCTGAGTAGTTGAATTCCGAACTTCCAGCGCTACGACGGTCCCATGACCTTTAGCCACCGTGGCATCGCGCAGGTAAGCAACGATATCCGAGGATGCAGATAATTCTTTATCCGCCATATCCGCGGCTTGCGAAACTCTCGTGCTGCATAGACCGCTCATATACGCAGCACCCAATATGACTGCAAATATGCACATAAAAAATCGGATGATTCCTGAAGTCTTGAAAATCATATAGGCAATCCTCTTTTGTTTTGTGTTTCAATTACTTCTGCCAATTGCACTAACCACGCATGATGTAATGATCATGCGGCAGTTTCAGAGCGTCGAGACAGAGCCATCGCATCCTTATTTCATACTTTTATTCTTAAGGGGCAGGGATCTTATCATTTTCGTCGTAATACCAGAGATGTGGAATAATCTCCCTTGTGCCAGATCCCATTACGCCCCCGGAGTATGCCTTCAGGCCATAATGGCGAAAACCACCGCCGAATTCGATTTGCACCGAATCTTCCCCAGCAAAAATGCTAATCTTGTCAAATGCCCTAATAATTGCCGGCATTCTTGAGTCGGCCGGATCAGGCCTACTCAAATCCTTCGGATCCAATCCATGCCACTCTGGATCCTGATGGAATATAGGACGATTTGCCATGATGAATTTGCAGGCCTCTAACACTTGCACGTGATCAATCTTATATAAAATGTACCTCTGCCGGTTCTCGATTTCTCGCGGTTGATAGACAATTGTGTGCAGTGTAAGGTTGATAACCATCATCACGAAGAACAAGATTGCCATCGCGCGCTGTAACGGCTAATACCCATGTTAGTAATTTGCCAATTCTTTTTAACCTAGGCTTCATATTCTTTCTCACTTAGAATTCAGATCCATGGACCTATCCACCACGACTGTGCTCCCCAGCCGAATTTTTCTAGACGTGTTGGCGGTTTGCATGTTTCGCCTTGTTTCTCAATACGCAAATTCATCCGATGGCAAACGTATGATTTTGTAGGCAAATCTCATCTTCAGTTCAAAGCGATCAATCGTCAATTTGATGACACCGAGCACTTGACGATCAGAATGAACGCATCGGTCATGTCTTACCGCTTACTCAGCGCCGCTAGCGAAGTCCCACATTCTGAACAACGATCCGTATTACCACGAAGGTCATATCCACATGTTGGACACATGCCGGTGTCGATTCTGCTCCGCCGTCGAATCTGACGGCAGGTTCTGAATGCCGGAAACACGGAGAGCCCGAGCACGAAAAACCAGTCGGGAATCCAGTAGACATGGCTCGGATCTTCTCACGCCCAACTTTACAAACGTCCAGCGATCGAAGGTCAAGGGCGTCCACTGGAATTCATTTGCCACCGTTGGGCTTGAATCATAAAAGAATGCTTTTGAGTTCCCACTAAACGGCCTGCCAATGCCGATCTTGCCTTTCTTCGAACACACTTGGTAATTCCGTCCCACACGAAAGTAGAACGAGTCTTCGACCCATTGACTGCGCACCCACAAACAAATCAGTGCGACTGCCGCCAAGATCGATATCGCTGAAAACATGTCGAGTATTCGATGTTTCATAGGACAAGTCTTATAGTGATCCGCAAAAATTCCATTTTGTCTCGAACCAACGTGGACACCTACAAGTCTGCCCAAATTCATTTACCATAGTGCTCAACGTGAATAGCTGTGCCGCCCTTAAATTCAATTCGACAGATATCGCCACAAGGACCGTTATACGCGAAGATGAAGTCCCCAATTTGAGCGGAATTATCGCTTCTTGTATCCATTGCAGGCACTCCTAACATACGTTCAATTTCATCAGAATTCTTGCTCAGAAGTATTTTCTCATCGGTCTTTATCCGAAATGCCTGCACCGCATGCCTATCAGCAATCATCGCACGCACAACGATTGCCACCGGTATGCTTACAAGCGCTAATAGAAGAATGCCAATCGCAACAATTGCTCTTTGGCTCTTTGTCATTCCAAGCACTCGAAAATTGGAGGACCGAAACCGTGACGCACCCGCTCCACCTCAACCCTCCCTTCGCCTAACACCAGCATGACGCCATGTCTAACGCCCCGCAACAACAATTCCCCCCTCCCGTCACACCCAACTTCGCACCCGTCCGTCATCGTTTCGCGTTTCGCGTTTCCACTTTCGCGTTTCCATCACCACCCCCCATCTTACCCCGCCGCACCGCTTTGAAAAGAATAAGTTAGTGGTCCGTAGCCAGTTGTCAGAGATAATTGAAAATTGGTAATTGAAAATTTATCCACCCCCCTCGTCATTCAAAATTCCCCCCTTCGCGCCTTTGCGGTGAAAACGAACTCCCCCCGGATCACGAACCACGGGCCACGGCCCACGAACCACATTCGTGTCCATTCGTGTTCATTTGTGGCTAATTTACGTCGTCCCCCGCAAAAAAGAAAAAACCGCCAGCGCGTCCATTCTCGCGCTGTCGGTTCTTCCACATCCCGGGTCCTCGCCGCCGCGATCGTTCTCTCTCGCTCGTCTCCACTTGCCGCCCGTTCCCTCTCGATAGGGGGGAGGGGGGGCAGCAACCGGCTGCGCGAAGGACCTACTCAGCTCTCTCTCCCTCCAGGGGGTGCGTGACACTCTCTGCGACCCGAACACTCTTACCGGATTCCCGCGGCCGCAACCCTCAGAAGCGTCTCTCCCTGCCAAACCCAACGGCCGAATGAATGGGCCCCTGGGTTACGCTCCCGGATCGCGGCCGCCCGGCCGCAGCAAAATGTCACGCATCCCCTAATCCAAGTGTCCAACCCGTTGAATTCCACTTCTCCCGACTACCTTCCCACTCCTAACTTCTAACTCCCAACGAACCACTAAGGACTAAGCACTAAGGACTCACCCTCTCTCTGCCACTTCCTCTTCTTCCGTCGGCTTGCGCCGCGACCGCCACAGCAGGCTCGGACCAATCAGCGCCAGCAGCGACAGCGACGCCGGCTCCGGATCGACATATCCCGGCACCAGGATGTCGCTCTTCTGGCCCAAGTTCCCGTGGAGCATCGTGTACGACACTTCGCTGAACAGTCCCGAGCCCGCACCCTCGTTCAGATTCGTCACCGGAAGGCTCAATATCGACCGCGTCGCCTGCACCGGATCATCCGCGGCCGCCGGCGCCGGTCTCCTGTTATACGCCAGCGCAATGGGCTCCAGCAGATTCACCTGCGCCACGTTCGTCGCACTCAGCGGCTCGCCCGACGATTCCGTGATCGCCCCGGCCAGCGGATCCATCGTCGCCGCCGCGCACGGCGGCGCGCTCTGCGGTACATAGGCTATCGTTTGAATGAGTGACGACGCGAAGGCGGGAACACCCAAAAACGTGAGCGCAAAAAAACCGGACAATAAATAACGACGCATCTGCATCTCTCCCTGCGCTTGTTACCTGCTCTCTCTCAACCAACACAAACGAACAGACGCACAAAGGTGCCGACCTGAAAACGCACCAACGTACGCACACCTAAACTTGCATGGACCAAACCATGCAAGCAAAACGCGCAGAGCACCAACTGCTCTCTCTCCCGATTTGAAAAGGTTTTTTCCTGCGGCGAGAAACGCCGCGTACCTGCACAACCGTTTTTCTCTCTCTCAGAGGCGGAAGGCAGATATACTCCTATTTACCACGGCCTGATCAATAGTCAAATAAAATTTCAAAAATACCTCCCCTGATAGGGCGGCAAAAAACACCTCCAAAATCGCAAAAAACACGCCAAAATCGCCTCAAAACACATCAAAAACGATGCACAATCGAGTCAAAACGCGTTCAAAACGCGCCCCAATCGATTCCATTTCCACTCCGCTTTCACCCCGCGCCAGCGCCACCACTCGCCCTCCCTCACACCCCGCAAAATCGCGCCCCGCCTTTTCCCGCCTATACTGAACACATAGAGCACCTATAAAGTACTTACGGAGAACAAGTTATGTTGAGCTATCCCAACAGCTACATCTATCGCATCGCCATCATCGATTCGATCAACGTCCTCCTCGGCCTCACCCTCATCGCAAGTCCTTTCCTCATGGGCTTTTACCCCGGTTCCATCATCACCACCACCCACGTCGCCCTCGGCGTTCTCCTGGCCGTCTTCTCCCTCTTCCGCGTCCTGGTCGCCTACCGCGCCGCCTGGGTCGAAATGCTCAATTTAACCCTCGCCATCATCATCGGTATCTGCCCGTGGCTATTCCACTTAGAGACAATTCACCACTACCGAAATCTGATGCTCTCCATCGCCGGAATCGTCCTGGTCGCCAGTCTCCTCTCCGCCCTGTTCACCGCCGCCCAATCGCATCACCCGCAACCCTAACGCCCCCCGCATTATCCAAAAAACAATATTCGTAACTCATTACGGCACATGCTTGTACATCATTTTTCGAGCAGATTTTCAGCTTTTCGCACTTGTTCATTTCAAAACGTTCCTCTATGATGCTCTGCTCGACACGGCCAACGGTCATTCACCTGTCAGGAGGATAGTTGTTGACCACATCGTCCGGTTCCTAACCGGAGCGATGCAAAGGCTTTGTCGCCCTGACAAGTTCAGCCTGCGATAAAAATCGCAAGCAAATGACTTGACGAAGATTTCACGGATGATACAATCTTCCCTCTCCCGCAGAACCGGCAACCGGCCGCGACGCGGAGAAAAATTGCAAAAACCTGCGAGAAATCGCAGTTTTTAACGCTCTTTGACAAGTGAACATGGTTTGGACGCCACGAGGATGTCGTAGGTTTTCGTTCCCACACGCGTTTCGCAAGAGACGTTGAACGAAGACTTATTTGATCCGCGGCCTATACGGTCGCAAATCAAAGCATCTCTCGTGTGCGTGATACTATTTACTCTTTCCCAAGAGTTTATTAGAGCAATCACTGAAGATGCTTTGAGTTACTCTCGTTCGTAGAGGACCGTTTAGCCACGGGTTTTCGAAAGACGAGGGGGCGAGTTCAAAAGGCCGGGCAACCGGTTGGATGGATTCGTTTTTAGCAATTTGCCATAAGGCGAATTCTTCTGTTTGTAACGAACCCTCCGAAAGGGCCGCAAGGCACGAGTACGAGGCGTAACGACAAATAATTGAAGAGTTTGATCCTGGCTCACAGTGAACGCTGGCGGCGTGGTTAAGGCATGCAAGTCGCACGGGGGTAGCAATACCCAAGTGGCGCAAGGGTGAGTAATGGATAGCTAACGTACCCTGAACTGGGGCATAGCCAGCCGAAAGGTTGGGTAATTCCCCATAAAGTCACGAGATCTCCTGGTTTTGTGACCAAAGGTGAGGACCGAAAGGCTTACCGGTTTTGGAGCGGGCTATCTCCTATCAGCTAGTTGGTGAGGTAACGGCTCACCAAGGCTATGACGGGTAGCTGGTCTGAGAGGACGACCAGCCACATTGGCACTGAGACACTGGCCAGACTCCTACGGGGGGCTGCAGCAACGAATCTTCCCCAATGGGCGAAAGCCTGAGGGAGCGACGCCGCGTGCGGGACGAAGTCCTTCGGGATGTAAACCGCTGTTAGGGTTATGAAAGCGTAAGGACCTAATACGTCCTGAGTTGATCTAGCCCAGAGAAAGGGACGGCTAACTCTGTGCCAGCAGCCGCGGTAATACAGAGGTCCCAAGCGTTACTGAGAATCACTGGGTTTAAAGGGTGCGTAGGTGGTCCGTTAAGTTCGTTGTGAAATCCCTGGGCTCAACCCAGGAACTGCTTCGAATACTGGCGGACTTGAGGCCAGTAGGGGTCACTAGAACTGACGGTGGAGCGGTGAAATGCGTAGATATCGTCAGGAATGCCGGTGGTGAAGACGGGTGACTGGGCTGGTTCTGACACTGAGGCACGAAAGCGTGGGGAGCGAACGGGATTAGATACCCCGGTAGTCCACGCCCTAAACGATGCAGACTAGATTGCAGCAGGTTACACCCTGTTGCGGTCGGAGCGAAATTGTTAAGTCTGCCACCTGGGAAGTACGGTCGCAAGGCTAAAACTCAAAGGAATTGACGGGGGCTCACACAAGCGGTGGAGCATGTGGCTCAATTCGAAGCAACGCGAAGAACCTTATCCTGGACTTGACATGGTCGAAGTAAGAAACGGAAACGTCTATGACCGGTATCCAATCCGGAACGATCACAGGTGCTGCATGGCTGTCGTCAGCTCGTGCTGTGAAGTGTCGGGTTAAGTCCCATAACGAGCGAAACCCTTATCGTTAGTTGCCAGCGGGTAAAGCCGGGCACTCTAACGAGACTGCCGGTGTTAAACCGGAGGAAGGCGGGGATGACGTCAAGTCCTCATGGCCTTTATGTCCAGGGCTGCACACGTGCTACAATGCCGATGACAAACCGAAGCAAGACCGTAAGGTGGAGCAAATCGGAGAAAAATCGGCCCAGTTCAGATTGAGGGCTGCAACTCGCCCTCATGAAGTTGGAATCGCTAGTAATCGCGGATCAGCTATGCCGCGGTGAATGTGTTCCTGAGCCTTGTACACACCGCCCGTCAAGTCATGGAAGCTGGTAATGCCTGAAACGCCCTCAAGGCGCTACGGCAGGGCCGGTGACTGGGACTAAGTCGTAACAAGGTAGCCGTAGGGGAACCTGCGGCTGGATCACCTCCTTTCTAGCGGATATAGCTAGATCTTGGTCTTCTTGCTCTTTCGTCCGTGGTGTAATAACACGCGGCCGCGACCCTCCTCTCTGAGACGAGCTAATCTAGCCGTCGATGACGAGAAGAGAACCCCCGCAGCCGAATTGATGGTTCAATCCATCCGATCGATCGACCTGAAGAGTTCGAGGAGCAATCCTCCCAAGTATCGTGTAAACATCGTCGTTCTGAATCGTAAGATTCGGAGCCAGTTGCGGTAACGCAATGCTCGGTGGCGTCCAAGACCCATGTCACGCAAGTGGCACGGATCGCAAACAAACCATGTTCAACCGTCATTAACGAGGCGGCCCGCTCGCAAGAGTCGGGCCGCTTTTGTTTTTGCATACAATTCAGCCCGCCTCGAGTTCCTGAAAATGCTTCTCCCTCCCCCTTTCCTGAATTGCTATACTGAATCGTAGCGACGGCTTGTTCTAAACCCCTGCGGAGGTGCGGCCATGACAAGTATCGGCTTTTCCCATGTGGATCTGCGGCAAGTCATTGGGGCGGTGCGTAGCGGCGCTCGCGTCAGCGAAACCCGCGCCGGTGGGGGCAACCGCGTCGCGCCATTTATCACCATCAGCCGCGAGGCCGGCGCTGGAGGACTGATCCTCGGGCGTTTGCTGGCGGAGCGCTTGACCCGGTACGAGGCCCAACGTCGCGCTACGGCTCTGGCATCCGATACCGAAGAGTCCCCGCCTCCTGTCTGGCGCTGCTTCGATCGCGAACTGGTCGAAAAGATCGCCCATGACAACAATCTCTCCACGGAACTGGTCGAATCCCTCGAAAATTCCAGCCACACCTGGATTGAAGAGTTTTTCAGCGGTCTTGGTCATCAGGACCGTACCACCAGCGAGATGGCGGTCTTCAGACGCGTGGTCAGTACCGTTCACGCCCTGGCACAGTGCGGTCACATCATCCTCGTCGGTCTGGGCGGCGTCCTGATTACGCGCCACAGAAAGGGAGGTATTCACTTCCGTCTCGTCGCCCCCTTGGAATATCGCGTGGCCCACCTGGCACGCCAGGATGGCATTTCGCTCGATGAGGCACGCAGGAAAGTCCCCCTCCTCGATCAAAATCGCCGCGCCTATCATCACCGCTTCTGGCCCGATGAACCCCTCGTTCCGGAGATGTTCCATCTCACGCTCAACTCCGGCCTCCTCAGCGAAGAGCAGATGGTCGAGTGCATTTTGCCGACCTTGTGGGGACCCAACGGCATCTGAAAAAACGGCGTAGAGTCTTACAGTTTCCCGGGCAGAGATTCGCACTCGTTCAGATAATCCTCCCGCTTCGGGGTGTCACCATTCGTGATTCCTTGCCGCTTCCGTGTACAATGATCGCCCATATAGTCTTTCAGTAAACGGAAATTTCTCACATGTCTGATATGCGTCGATCGGGAAAACGTGCCTCGAAGTCCGGAATCTCCACCGGATCAGAAAAAAGTGCCCTCAAGGCGAAACGTGGCATCGAACCCATCGAAGAAACCGACCGTCTCGCATCCGATCACCCGGAGTCACACAACGGGAACGGTACGCTGACCATTGTTACCCCGGTCGAAGGGGACGCACCTTCCGAGGGCAACGGCGAAACCCAGGTCCGCTACATTGTCGAATCGCCTGATCCGTCCAGCGACGCGTCCACATCCATCTCGCCCGAAGCGCATGTCGCAGCTGCCGTGGCCGGTGCGCCGACTCCTGAAGTCTCCCAGGCGGCGGTCGTCGAACCTCCGGCCGCTCCGTCCGCACCTGCCGCGCCGAGCGAATCGCATACTCCGGAAGCCGCACCCGCCGCCCCCCCCGCTCCGCCCGCGTCTTTCGCGGCTGCGCCGGTCCATTCCGAGCATCGCCACAATTACACGCCCCCCGCGCCGCCCTCTGTCGGCACCGGCTCGGCAGTTCCCCCCAACGCCACGTTCGTTCCCGTCCAGCCCCTCCTGTTTGAGGTCGCTTGGGAAGTCTGCTGGCAGCTCGGCGGAATCTACACAGTTATCCGTTCCAAGGCCCCACAGATGTCTCGTATTTGGGGGGAACGCTACTGTCTCATCGGTCCGTACAATGGCGACACCGCCGCTGTCGAACTTGAAGAATGCCAGCCTACCGGTCCCATCGCTGTCGCCATCGAACGCCTCCGCGCCATGGGCATCAAAGTCCACTACGGCTACTGGCTTATCACTGGCCGGCCACGCGTCATCCTGCTCGAATATGCGGCCGCCTTCGATCGTCTCGGTGATTTTAAGTACTATCTCTGGAAAGACCACGGCATCACCTCACCCGATGCCGATGGCGAAGTCCACGGCGTGATCTCCTTCGGATTTCTCGTCGGCCTCTTCTTCCAGGAACTCACCAAAATCCCCGGCGTGCAACTCCCGGTTCTCGCGCAGTTCCACGAATGGATGGCCGGCGTCGGGCTCATGCGCATCAAGCATCTGAACCTCCCCGTCGCCACCGTCTTCACGACCCACGCCACCCTCCTCGGCCGCTATCTCTGCACTGACAATCCCGACTTCTACAACAAGCTCCCCTGGATCAACCCCGATCATGCCGCCGGGCACTACAACATCTACGCCCGCTACTGCATCGAGCGCGGCGCCACCCACTGTGCCGACGTTTTCACCACGGTTTCCGACATCACCGGTCTTGAAGCCGAAAAACTTCTTGCCCGCCGCCCCGATGTCGTCACCCCCAACGGCTTGAACATCCACAAATTCTCGGCCATGCACGAATTCCAGAACCTCCACAAGCATTACAAAGAGGTCATTCACCAGTTCGTCGCCGGCCACTTTTTTCCCAGCTATAATTTCGACCTCGACAAGACCATCTACATTTTCATCTCCGGCCGCTACGAATACCGCAACAAGGGCATCGATCTTTTCATCGAAGCATTGGCCCGCCTCAATCACTGGCTCCGCGCCGGGGGCATTCCCATTACGGTCGTCGCGTTCATCGTTACCAAAGCCCCGTATAAGAATATCAACGTCGATGTACTGCGCTCGCAGATGATGTTCGATGAACTCTCCAAGCTCTGCAGCAGCATCACCGAAGACATGGGCCGCGCCCTTCTCCACACCGTCTCCACCGGCCGCCTGCCCGACCGCGGCGAACTGATGCCCGAAGAAGCCGTCGTCAAGCTCAAACGCACCATGCACGCCTGGCGCACCTGGCGGCAGCCGGCGATCGTCACTCACGACCTGTGGGACGACGCCAAAGATTCTGTGCTCTGCCAGCTCCGCTCCTGCCAACTTTTCAACGCCCGCCACGATGCTGTGAAGATCGTCTACCACCCCGACTTCGTCTCCGCGACCAGCCCGCTAATCGGCCTCGACTACGACCAGTTCGTCCGCGGCTGCCACATGGGCGTCTTTCCCAGCTACTACGAACCGTGGGGATATACGCCGATGGAATGCGTCGCCAGCGGCGTACCGTCCATCACCAGCGATTTGGCCGGATTCGGCTCGTACGTCCAGCAAAACATTCAGGATCCCAATTCCAAGGGCCTCTTCATCGTGGGCCGCCGCTATGCCAGTTGGGACCAATCCGCCCACCAACTCACCGAAATGCTCTTCAATTTCTGTTTGAAGGATCGCCGTAGCCGCATCGAGCTACGCAACCGTACCGAGCGTCTCAGCGATTTCTTCGACTGGTCCAACCTGATCAGCCACTACAACGAAGCCCACAAACTCGCCATGCAGCGCAAGGCCGGCGTGACCATTTAGGCGATTTGCGGCTGCCTACGCCCGCTCCAATCTTACCCACGCTGCTGACTGCCCGGGCACTTGCACGCTGATCAGCCCATCCGTCTCAATTTTTGCCGCGCGGATCAACTCTTCCCCGCTGCGGTAGCGCGTATCGAACGCCTGGATATGCACATCCCGCGATGCCGCGCCGTCATTGATCACAAAGTAATGATCGGCACCGGGCGACCGCAGACGGTGGATCATCGGCGCATCGCTCTTCCATGTCGGTTGCACCTGGCCATCGAGCACAAATGCCAGCCACCCTTCGATCCCCGCGTTCCCCGGACGATGGCACATCCGCCCCGGATCGAATCCTACGAGCACCGCTGTTCCCTTCCCGAACCGCACCTCCGTGGCCGCTGGGGCGCCGGTGGAAAACCGCGCAATCACCTGCGCCGTCGTCGGCACCAGATCGGCATAGAATCCGTACAGCGGCAGATCATTCACCGAAACCGCCGCCGTCCGCGTGTCGTGGATCATGTCCACATACGCTCCGAACAACTGCTCCTGCACCGATCCTTTCCCGGTTCGCCGCAATTTTCCATGCTCATCCTCAAACGCAAACTGCACATCCGCAATCAATCTTCCGCCGGCTTTCACGTACGTACGCAGCGTCTCCAGCGTCGCATCGGAAATTCCCCGCGCGTGCGGCACGTACAGCGTGTCGTACCGCCCGGCAATTCCCGCCAGCAGTTCCTTTTCCGTCACATACTCAAACGGTATGTGATGATTGATCATCGTTCGCGCCGCACCCACCTGGGCCATCGCCGGCTGCATCTTCGCTTCGCCGTCGAACCGATTGTTCTCCAGCAGCAGTACCGCCTCGGAATCCCAGCTCTGCACGAGACCGACCCGCGGCTCGCCCGACGCATCCCACAACTCCCGGCGATACTTCACCAATAGTTGCGACAGCTTGCCCGCCTCCTTAGCCCAGCTCGACACTTCCCCGCTCAGCGTCGTCAAACCGTATTCCCCCGCTTCAAACCCGCCGGGCCGCGAATTCCAGGTCCAGAACGCGATCGCCTTGTTCCCCGCCGCCAGATAACTGCAGATCAACCGCTGCATCAGCCCGGGCGTCATCGCATTGGGATGCCCGCCCGAATACTGCACGGCGCCGCCGGTCGTTTCGAACGGGCTGGCCCAGCCTCCCTTGAGCATGTCCGCCGTCAACCGCGACTGCATGTACACCGGCCGATCGATTTCTCCCGCGACCGTGCCGAAATGCCAGCTCATGTGAATGCTGGAAAAATAGAGGTCGGCCGTGCGTGCAAATTCCCCGTGATCCCACCGCAGCATTGGCTGATTCAAAAACAACTGGTGCGCGCCCACCGCCGTCGGATGCTCCGGATCCAGTTCCCGCACAATCTTCATGACATTGCGCACGCGCGCCACGGTATGCGCCGTCTGAAAGCGAAACAGATCCGTATAGGCGCCAAAAATTAACTGCGTCCGCGGCACCGCGCTCAGATCGCCGCCCGGGCCCATCTCGGCAATCGCCTTCCACGCCTCGGCGAAGCTCGCGATGATCGGCTTCCCCTTTTCGGGATAAATATTCCACGCCCGATCGACCGCTTCGATACTGCCGTATTTCCGCTCCACCCATCGCCCGAATACGGCCTTCTGCGGTTCCGTTGTGATCGGCTTGGCCCCGCCGCTCGGCTCGCCATAGATCACCCACATGTACAGCCGCGGATGCTTGCGATACCGCTCGATCACCGGCGCCAGCGTCTCCCGCAGCGGCGCAACAAACTTCGGATCATCCCCATCGAGCATCTCAAATTGCGCGCGCGTCAGCCCATGCTTGGCGAGCATCTCATCGCTGGACGTCGGGTGTTCGTGGTGGAAAACGACATCGATCTCCGCCTCTTCCGCGGCCTTCATCCACGCGTCGCTGCGCGAAAAGTCGAATTTTCCCGGACCGATTTCCGTAGGCCCCTGCGTGTGAAACCGCACGCACGTAAATCCCGTCGCCTTGATCCGCCGGAACTCCCGTACCAGCGTCGCGTGTTCAAAGCCGCCGGGCTGCCAATAGACGGCCGCCGAGAACACCGCGGCCTGATCGCGCAACTTGCGGCGCATCGCCGAGTCATTCAACGCTTCGTATGCCGCCAATGCTTCCGCCCGTACCTTTGGATCAATCACAGCAACCTCGCTTCAGATTTCTGCCAGCAGATATTCAATTCGTGAGCGAAGAAAACGATTTTTCTTTGCGCATCTTGCATTCTCAGGGTGGAATTTCCGCTCCGCAAGTGCAGTCGGCAATTCTTTCTGCGTAATGCCTGGTTATTCGAATGGTTGGCCGTTTTACCGCAAAATGGGGCGGCGCATTTACTTAGCACACAATGCCCGTCGCAATCTCTTCACACCCATGCTACGTTCCTCACAATCAGCCGCTCTCTATATTTACTTCGCGTATCGTGGCGAATCCTCCCACTTCGCTGCATTTTTCAGCAGCCTTCGTCGTTCTATACTGCTCCGTTCCATGGTTGCTAACCAACCTTTCGAAAAGGATTCCTCCATGCTTCACTGGGGCATCATCTCCACCGGCCGCATCGCTTCCGTTTTCGCCAAAGGGCTGGCCGTCTCCAAGACCGGCCAACTGGTCGCTGTCGCCTCGCGTTCCCAGGCCGAGGCCGATCGCTTCGGCATCGACAAACATGGTGACTTCCTCAAGAACGTTCCGATCACCCGCTACGGCAGCTACGAAGCACTCCTCGCCGACAAAAATATCCACGCCGTCTACATCGCCACGCCTCATCCCCAGCACGTCTACTGGGCCATCCGCGCCGCCGAGGCCGGCAAGCATGTTCTCTGCGAAAAACCCATCGGTCTGAATCGCGCTGAGGCGATGGTCGCCATCGAGGCCGCCCGCCGCAATGGCGTCTGCCTTATGGAAGCCTTCATGTACCGCTGCCATCCCATGATCGCCAAGGTCATCGAATTGATCACCACGGGCGCCATCGGCCAGGTTCGCGCCATCCAGGCCAACTTCTCCTTCAACTGCGGGCCAAACTATGACTCGCGCCTGCTCGCCAACGCACTGGGCGGCGGTGGTATTCTCGATGTCGGCGGCTACTGCGCATCCTTCGCCCGCCTCGTCGCGGGCGCCGCGTTTGGCCTCAACACCTCGGCCGACCCTGCCACGCTCAAAGCCGTCGGCCACCTCGGCAAGACCGGCGTCGATGAATACACTGCCGCCGTCCTCAAGTTCGTCAACCCTCGCGATCCTTCGCACGAAATCATCGCCAACATCGCCACCGGCGTCGAAGTCAACATGGACAACACGGCCCGCGTCTACGGTTCCGATGGCTCCATCCTCATCACCCAATGGGTTCCCCAACCTACCGGCACCACCGTCACCCTCCACAAGGGCAAGGAACCGCAAGTCTTCACGTGCGATACCGTGGACGGCGCCACTGCCTACACGCTTGAAGCCGATGTCCTCGCCGCCGCCGTCGCTGCCGGCAAACAGCACGCCGATTTCCCCGCCATGAGCTGGGCCGACACCCTTGGCAACATGAAAACGCTCGACGCTTGGCGCGCCCAGGTCGGCCTGATCTATGACGCCGAAAAACCTGAGAACCTCACCAAGACCCTCGCCGGCCGCGATCTGGCCGTGCGTGGCGATGCCTTCATGCCGTTGGCCAGTTTGCCGGGTCTGGGCAAATCCGCCTCGCGCCTGGTCCTGGGCGTCGACAATCAACGTCTCGAGCAGTTCCCCCATGCCGTCGCTATGTTCGACGATTACTTCGAGCGCGGCGGCAACACTTTCGACACCGCGTGGGTCTACGGCGGAGGCCAGTGTGAAAAGGCCCTCGGCCAATGGGTGAAGAATCGCAACACCCGCGAAAAGGTCGTCATCCTCGCCAAAGGCGCTCACACGCCGCATTGCAATCCCACCGGACTGACCACGCAACTCCTCGATTCGCTCGGACGCCTCCAGATGGACTACATCGACATCTATATGATGCATCGCGATAACCCGCAGATCCCCGTCGGTGAGTTCGTCGATGTCCTCAATGAACACGTCAAGGCCGGGCGCATCCGCGTCTTCGGCGGCTCCAACTGGACTCTCGAACGCGTCGATGCCTTCAACGCCTATGCCAAGAAAAACGGCAAACAAGGCTTTGCCGCCGTCTCCAACAATCTTTCGCTGGCGCGCATGGTCGATCCCGTTTGGCCCGGCTGCCTGACCGCCAGTGATCCGGCTTACCTCGCCTGGCACGAAAAGACGCAAATCGCCCTCATGCCCTGGTCCAGCCAGGCCCGCGGCTTCTTCGTCGTCGGCGATCCGGCTTACACCACCGATCACGAACTCGTCCGCTGCTGGTACGCCCCGGACAATTTCGCTCGCCTCGCCCGCGCCAACGAACTGGCCGCCAAGAAAGGTTGCACTCCCATCCAGATCGCCCTGGCGTACGTCCTCAACCAACCTTTCCCCACTTTCCCCCTCATCGGCCCTCGCACCATCGAAGAAACCCGCACCAGCTTCGACGCCCTGAAAGTCCAGCTCACGCCGGCCGAGGTGAAATGGCTTAAAGAACCGGAAGCGTGAGCGCCCGGAAACTAACGAGTCGAAAGCGTTAGCGCCCGGACTGCTAAACACCTGGTGGAGAATCTCCGTGTCTGCACCCCTGGCTTATTTCATCACCTTCCACACCTACGGCACATGGCTCCATGGCCACGCGCGCGGATCGGTTGATGTGCTCCACAATAGGCCTGGCACGCCTTATCTTCCGGCCGATGCCGTGCGTGCAACTGCTGCAAGAAGTCTGATGAAATATCCGGAAATGCGACTCTCGGTAGACGCCCAACGTTGTGTCACAGAGACTATTCGTGAGGTCTGCATGCACCGCAACTGGCGCTTACACGCCGTTCACGTGTTGGAATCGCATGTGCATGTCGTTGTCACGTCTCTCGATGCGCCGGAGAAAGTCATGTCAGATGTGAAGGCGTGGTGTTCGCGCCGCCTCCGCGAGCAGGGGCATGTTACAGGGTCGCAGCGCGTCTGGTCCGACCACGGAAGCACCCGTTACCTCAATACGCCGCCCAGTCTCGCCGGCGAAATTTGCTACACTCTATACGAGCAAGGTAAACGAGAAACGGGTACATTCTGGCCCTGAGGAATGCGAAAACCGGTCGCTAACGCTCCCGGCTCATTTCTCTATTGCACGAGAAGTCGTTCAATGCCCATGCACGCTTCTGCGATTCCCGCTTCCCGCATCGTCGTCATCATGCCCAACTGGCTGGGCGATGGCGTCATGGCCACGCCTTTCCTCCGCGCCCTGCGCTCGCTCTATCCTGACGCCCATATTGCCGCGGTTACGCGCCCCCTCGTTGCTCCCGTCCTCGCAGGCCTCTCTTGCATCAACGACACCTTCATCACAAAAAAAGGCGAAGAATCACAGGCGCATTCATGGCTCAAACAAAACCACTTCGATCTGGGCATCTCCCTTCCCAACAGCTTCCGCGCCGCATGGCTCCTTTGGCGCGGTGGTGTTAAACGCCGTCTCGGCTACGCCCGCGAATATCGTGGCTGCCTCCTGACCGACAGAATAAGGCCGATCCTGCGCACTGCTGAACAATGCGATCTCGATACCCGGAAAGCCGCCGCCATCACCGCCGTTTCGCGCGAGCTCAAACACCCCGCAACCGCATCTGTCGGCTCAAAATTCCAACCCGTTTCCACCATCGAGTACTACCTCAAACTCGCGGAATATCTCGGTGCCCCGGCCGATGCCGACAAACACATGCAACTCGCCATCACGGACGCCGAACGCACCGAAGCCGATGCCATTCTGAATTCCGAACTCGGCATTCTGAATTCTCGTTTTGTCGTGTTCGTCCCCGGCGCCAATTTCGGCTCCTCCAAATGTTGGCCACCCGAACGTTTCGCCGAAGTCGCCCGCCGCCTCATCACGGAACGCCACGTCCATGTTCTTCTCGCCAGCAGTCCCGCCGAACTCCCCATCATCGAAGCCATCCTCCATCACGCCTTTCAGAATCCAGAACTCAGAATTCAGAATTCGTTGCACGCTCTCGCCAAGCTTAACGGCGGTAAAGGTGTCTCTCTGGGTGCTCTGAAGGATATCGTCCGCCGCAGCACCCTCATGCTCTGCAACGACACCGGCCCGCGCCACTTCGCTGCCGCCTTCGACATTCCCTGTGTCACCCTCTTCGGTCCCACCGATCCGGTCTGGGCCGAAACCTGGCACCCTAAGGAAAAAATTGTCCGTATAGACGTCCCCTGCGGCCCCTGTCAGCTCAAAAAATGCCCCATCGACCATCGCTGCATGAACGGCATCGATGTCGACATGGTCATCCAGGCTGTCGCCTCATTATGGCCGTCCGAATGATTTTCCACTCTGGAGGCTGGTAATAGTGAACAGCGAATTGGAGAATAGCGAAATCAATCGTCGCCATAGTTGGGGCTTGAGCCCAGCGTTGGTGTTTTCACTATTCACTATTCTCTATTCTCTATTCGTGTAGCATGCGTATCGCCCTCATCATCGAACACTTCGACGCCTCCCGTGGCGGGGCCGAGGCCTTCACTGTCTGGCTCGCCGCCCAGCTTGCCGAGCGCGGGCACGACGTTCACGTCATCTGTCACGACGTCTCCTCCCGCATCAACCGCTACCGCGCCGCCACCCAGCGCGCCAGCCACGATGCCGACCGCTCCCATGCCGCCCACTCCATCGAGCAGGCTATTCCCGAAGGCGTCCATATTCACACCCTCCGCGGCTTCAAACTCTCCACCGGCATCGGCTTCCGCCTCTTTGGCCGCCGCACCCGCGCCGCCTGCCGCCGCCTCAAGCCTGATATTATCCACTCCATGACCGTCGCCTACGCCGGCGACATCTATCATCCCCACGCCGGCATTTACGCCAGCATTCAGGCCCAGGCCATCGCCAGCCGCAGCACTTCCGCCGGTGCCCACTTCAAACGCCTCATGCTCGCCTTTTCCAGCAAGCAGCGAACGCTCATGGCTCTCGAACGCCGCGCCCTGCGCCCGCATTCCAGCGGTGGGGGGGTACGCATCAGTGGCCCGCGCCGCATCATCAGTCTCAGCCCCATGATGACTCGCGAACTTGCCGACCTTTATTCCGTCACCGGCGAGCAAATCTGTGAACTCCCCAACCCGCGTCTCCTCCGCGGCGTCGTCACTGATCCTTCTTCCGCTGCTAACGCCGCAACCGAAGATGCCGACCGCGCCTGGTTCCGCCAGCTCTATCGCCTCGATCCGCTCGACCGCGTCGCCATCTTCGTCGGCCACGACTTCCGTCGAAAAGGCCTCCGCTCAGCCATCGAAACTATCTCTCGCACGCAATCCCCCTGGAAACTCGTCATCGTCGGCCTCGGCAAGGCCCGCGAGTACGTCGAATTCGCCGAATCGCTCCGCCTCCTCGGCCCCAGCGCCCCAACCCCCCGAATCATTTTCGTCGGCCCCACCCGCGAAATCGATCGCATCTACCCCGCTTGCGACGCACTGCTTCTCCCGACTTACTACGACAGCTTCGGCCTCGTCGTCCTCGAAGCCATGGCCCACGGCCTCCCCGCTTTCAGCACCGAACACCTCGGCGCCGCGTACATCGTCAAACAACATCAGGCCGGCACGATCGTCCCTACGCCGCGCGATGTCACTCTCATGGCCGCAGCCCTCAACGCCCTGCCCGCCCGCGGCACACCACAACAACTCGCGCTCTCCTCCCGCGCCCGCCAAGCCAGCCGCGGCATGCCGCCGGATACTTATCTGCAAAAGCTACTCGATCTCTACCAGGCGGTTGCTACGGAGAACCGCTGAAATGCTGCGTTTTCGAAATTCATGAATGCCTCTTCGCTATCTGCTTGAAACTTGTCCCTTGAACCTCGAAACTTCCCATGACTCCGGTGTCTGCATAATTGAGAGAGTTCGTCGTGCCCCAACTCATCGTGTACCTCCTCGGCCCTATCGTCGGCTATCTGCTCGGCGCGATTCCCTTCGCCTTCGTCATCGGAAAGGCCCACGGCGTCGATATTCGCAAGGTCGGTTCCGGCAACATTGGCGCGACCAACCTCGGCCGCACACTCGGCAAGAGATATTTCTGGCAGGCATTCTTCCTCGACGCCGCCAAGGGATTCGTTCCCGTACTTGTTATCTCGCTTCTGGTGCGGCATTGGCAGAGCGACCTTTATCTGACGTCATCTACGGGCCATCCCCTCCCCGCATGGTCCCCTCTCCTCACCGCCATCGCCTGCATGCTCGGCCATGTTTTTCCCGTCTATCTCAAATTCAAAGGCGGCAAGGGAGTCTCCACCAGCTTTGGCGTCGTCCTGGGCTTCTGGCCCCTGTACACCGTCGCCGGCCTCGCCAGCGGACTCGTCTTCGTCGTCGTCCTGATGGCCTACCGCTACATCTCCCTCGCCTCCATCGTCTCTTCCCTCTCCTTCGTCATCTTCGTCGCCCTGCTGGGTTCGTGGTCTGACTCCCGCAATATCGCTTACCATCCCTGGCACGACCTCCTTCCGCTTCTGATCATCGGCGCACTCCTTGCCGCCGTCATCATCCTGCGGCATCGCTCCAACATGGTTCGACTCTACCGCGGAACCGAACCCAAGATCGGCCAGAAACAGATCGACAAAGCCCGCATGCCCTGACCCCCCCCGATAAACGCTTGCATCTTCCCCCCCGAATCTCGAAACTTGTGCCTATGGCTCGCTCGCGACTGTTTCGCATCCGTCAGTGGCAGGTCGGCACCGTCACCGTCCTGCTCTGGTCCGTTCTCTCCTTTGGTTGGAGCGGGTTCGTCATCGTCACGGCCTTCGACCATTCCATTGCCGAGCAGATGATCACCCGCGCCCAGCAGACGGCCCTGCTCCTCCGCGACGGTCTCAGTGCTTCAGCCGCCGCTCCCGAGGACGAAAATATCCTGCGCCGTTTTGTCCGCGTTTCGCCGCTGCAGGACGAAGTCGAGCAGGTCAAACGCCTTGATCCCCACGCCGCGTACGTCATGCTCTGGACGCGCGACGGCATGGTCGTCGTCGACTCGCGGCGCGATATGCCCGGACAAACCCTCGGCTTCGACAAATGGCCCGCGCTGGAAT
>Ga0209083_1002012_pt1 | contig 20535 bp, 16 predicted proteins | sample AM7aDNAmetaG_FD_184132 | JGI IMG/M metagenome (GOLD analysis project Ga0209083, IMG submission 184132) | Freshwater microbial communities from Finland to study Microbial Dark Matter (Phase II) - AM7a DNA metaG (SPAdes) (version 3) | ecosystem: Environmental > Aquatic > Freshwater > Lake ...
ACGGTACCTGGGCTGATGTCTGGAAAAAATACGGTGTCGGGCCTTCTATCCAAACTTCGGTCGCAGCCAAGGCCTCCGCTGACAGCGCTACAGTTTTTCCTCCGGCCATTGCCGCAAAGACCAAACCTGCGAGCGTGACTCCGGATATGACAAAATGCGCCGAGGTGCTTTCTTCCCAGATTGGAGCTGACAGGGGAATGATAATGAGATATTTGAACGACGGTGAACCTATAGCGGATGTGGTTCAAGCTTTTGTTATAGCTTCGATGACCGGTAATGATGTGTACAACCTCTTTAAAATGAAAAATGAAGGCGGGTGGCCTAAGGTTTATGCGGGATACTTGTCTGCTTCAAAGCGCGCGCAGGTCACGTCTCTTTGCGGAGTAATAAACGGCAAGATTACACCGGTTGTTCCATAAAGTCAATTAAAGGAGATTACAATGGCAGAAGGAAAGAGTTTTTGGTTCTATTTTATGGTGGTAATAGTGGGCGTAGTGCTCGGTTCGGTTGTAGGACAGGTTGTCGGAAAACTTCTTCCGGCGGATAACATGATAGCCGACCTTTTCGTTAAGGGCTACAGCATCGGCTCGCCGGACCAGCCCGCGGCTATTGATCTTGCGTTTATGAAAATATGGCTCGGGGCGTCGCTGAAATTAACGCTCAGCAGCGTGGTAGGGTTTATAATAGCGTTGTTGATAATGAAAAAAATATAGTCCTTTAAAAGTTTGTAAGGTAAGTGCAAAGTTTATAAGGTTTATAAAGTAAAATCAAAAACCCTCCCGAAATTCAGGAGGGTTTTTGTCTTCTTATGCGTGCCTCGCAACGTTTAGAAGTTTGAGCTGATACCATAAATTCTCTATACTTGGTCTATCGCTCTTACCTTACAAACTTTACAAACCTTATAAACCTTATAAACCTTATAAACTTTTATTAAAGATCTTGTCCGAATTATCCACAACCTTGTACTTCTTCCTCAGCCATCCCGCGAACTCGCCTTCAAACGCCTTCTGTTTTGATTCTGTCATGTTTTTCTTTATTGCCTCTACGTCCTTGTTAAACTGTTCCTGCGTGGGTTGTTTGACATCAACTAGCTGGACGACAAAGCATCCGCCGTTATGCTTGACGGTTCTGGCGCCTCCTGTTTTGGGTATGGTGAATCCCCCGTTAAGCAGGTAGGAATAGTCATCCACAGTCTTGAGTGTGTCTGTCGATTTTACAAAGTCCGTTGTTGCTGTCTTGTAGCCGGTCGCTGCCTGTTCAAAGTTCTTGCCGGTCATAAGTTCCGATATAATCTTATTGCCCTCTGTTTCCGCGAGAGGTACGGACTTGTCGGTTTTGAGTTTATTCTCTATAGCTCCCTTTACGCTGTCAAAGGCCATCTCGCCTGCCGGCAATTTCTCAAGGAATCTCGCTATAACATAACCTTTTCTGGCTTTTACCGGAGCCGAAACTTCGCCTGCCGGGCAGTTCTTGAGGAATTTCTTTATATCTTCGCTGGCGTCAAAATCTACCCCCGGTATAAGTTCGTAGAGGGAGAACTCGACTATGCCGGCTTTAAGTCCTACAAAGGCGGAAGCCGCAAGCAGATCATTCTTTTTTGTCGCGTCCGCGGCAAGCTGTTTAGCTTTATCAAGCGAGATGTCGCCTGAAACAACCTCTATTTTGTATTTTTCCTGTGTCTTGAAGTTAAGTTTGTTTGTGTCAAAATAGTTCTTTGCGTCGTTTATGCCGATCGCCGTAAGGGAAGCGAACTTGGCCGCGTCTATATTGATATACTTGAATTTCCTTTGTTCGTTCTTTTTAAGGAATTCCTCGGTAATCTCCGTATTAGACAGTTTTACCTGCTCCTGTATTGAACTCTTGAGTTTCAAGCGGAGCACATAATTCCTTGCCATGTTTTCAACTGTTTTGAAGCCGTTAGCGTCGAGGGATGTGTAGTCTGTCTTGTACTGTTGGGTGCAGATTGCCTTTATGTAAAGTTTTACAAGCTCCCTGTCATCGTCCGTGAGTTTTATGGCGCCGGAAGATATGTATTTGTTGATTAGGACGTCAAAAATCATCTCGTTTAAGACCTGTTTCTTAAATAGGATAGCCTGGAAAGCCGGCATGTTTGCCTCGTCAATATTGTTTGCCTGAATGACATCGCTCCACTTGCGCTCGAATTCGGCCACTCTTATCTTTTCTCCGCCGGCCACGGCAAGCACGTTGTTTTCGCCGTTTGTGTCCGTGTTGCCCATTCCCCATACAAAAAATATGGTAGCGAGAAAGCAGAGGGCTACGACAAGGAATATCCATTTCATATGCTTGCGAAGAAATTGCATCATATTATACAGCCTCCGTCTAAATGCCTGATTGCTTACAGTTTCTAATGCTATCATTTTACCCTTTGAAATTCAATACAAAGTTGCCTCCGTGATTACTCGCTTGACAAACAGCAATTACAGGGTCACAATAATGATGGTGGGGGGGTGGATATGGACATTGGAGCAACGCTTTTAAAAGAGCATATCAGCGCCGATATGCTGAATTTTATCGGCTTGCATATCTGTGACTTCACCAAACTTGACATAGTAAGATTCTTCGGTCTAAATCCCGCGTCCCGCTTAGATCGCGAAACTCTCCTGGAACTTAGCGGCGATAAGACCGCAGATATTGACGAGTCTCTCTCAGAGCTTGTAAAGTCGCATTTGCTGGAAGTTATCAAAATTGATAACAAGGTTTTCTATGAGCTGACCAAGAAAAAAGAAGATATTGAGAATATCAAGAAGTTCATTAGTCTTTACGCTACACCCTCCATCCGGCTCTACATCATCGGCTATGTTATGAACCGCTGCGTGGAGAAACCTTAGTCCTGAGCCGTAGGCGAAGGATCCATCCCGGATTGGCGTTTCGCTGCACCCCGTAGTTCTAGCCTTCAACCCTCCAAGCATATGACCTTTCGACTATCTTCATAATGAACTACATTCTTCCGAGCATCCAACCATCTGACCATCTATCTATTTCCTGCGTTTTGTCTTTCAAAAAGCTCTTGAAATCCGCGTTTCCTTTGTGTATAATCACTTTTCTTGCCAATACGTCCCCTTAGACTATTGGTTAGGTCACCACCCTTTCAAGGTGGTAGGACGGGTTCGACTCCCGTAGGGGACGCCAGATTAAGAGCGATTACTAATTACTGATTACTAATTGCTAATTAAGGTCAAAAGCAAGAACAAAATAAATCAAAACCAAAATCATGTCCTCAACCCGAAATCTTAATCAAATCTTCATTAAATTCTTCTAACTATTACTTTACGGCAGATGTTTCCTGTGTTACAATTCAATAGCGAGTAATTTTAGGGGGTGTATATGAAAAAAACATTTGTCGCGGTTCTGATAAGCATTCTTGCTTCATCCGCCTTTGCGGGAGTAGCAGGCCTTGACATCTCGGGCAGATGGTTTAACGCGAGTACAGGCAATTACTCGGAGAAACTCTCGACTTTCCCGACGTCACTCGTGCACGGTGATTTTCCGGCGGTAATCTATGAGGCCTCTTTAAGGCTTCCGCTGCTCGGCCCGGTCGGCGCTGATATAAAGGCAAGATACGGAACCATCGGCAAGCAGACAATGTACCTCGACAATATGCCGGGTTCAGGGAATATGAGTACGACTATTGACGCTACCATTATTGGCGGGCGTGTTGATCCGGGTTTTTCGCTAGGTTTCGGCGCGTTCAAGGCCGACATCTTCGGCAGCGCGCAGTATGTCTATACACGCAAAAACTTTTATGATTGGAAAAGCGGTGCTGTTATTACAACTGCAGGGGACGCGGGTCATTTCATCATCAACTATTTCCTCGCCGGAGCAGGCGCGAGGTTAACGGTTGACCTCGGCGGCATAGGTCTTCGCGGAGAGATAATAGGCTATCCTGTGACCTCAAACACTGTTGATTATATCAATCCCTCAGGCCCGGGAAACACCAAGTCAACCGGCACTTCATATATGTATGAAGCCGCGGCAATCCTCAAGCCTCTGCCCTTCTTTGAAGTAAGCGGCGGCTATCGTTACGAAGACATTTTCTTCGGAGAGGATGTTAAGATAAGCAACTATTCCTTAAGCATCAAACTGAGCGGAATATTTGTGGAAGGGAAGATCAGCTTCTAACCACAGGGCTTTTGAAATGAAGGCGCCATCCTGAGCCGCAGGCGAAAGATGCGTGTGCGTATAGCGTAGAAAGACTGCTGCTTCAAAGAAACTTGCTCAAGCCTAGAGAGCGGGTCGACCATGTCAATTCTCCTTGGTTTTTCTATGAATTCCATAATCCTTGTTTAAGAAAACGCGCCTCTTTGATAACATTGATTGGCAACAATAATTCCGTTACAATAATTATGACCATCAAAGTCAAACTGTGAAGTTTCTTGCAGTTTGCTTGTTTACAAATAAAAGAAAGTGTGATGACACCGATTTTGACCGATTACACCGATAGACCACCGTGTTTTATTGGTGTAATCATAAGATCTTATCGGTGCCATCAATCAAATCTATTGCTGTAAAGGAGTCTGCATGAAGAAGTTCCTCATCCTCACTGCGCTTGCCATGCTGTGTGCTCTTCCTATTCACGCGGAGAAGCCGAACATGACAACACCCGAGCAAAAGGCCGCGAGGGAAGAAGCCAGGAAGGTCCTTTCCGAGCTCAAATCCTTGATAGCCGAGGCTAAGAAACAAAACATTGACACGCGCCGGTTTGATGCCATAAATTATGTCGCGGAACTCGGCCTTCAGACCAGGTGGCTAATGCCGATGCAGGAAGACAACCGCCTGGCCTATTGCGAATGGGCAAAGTCTGCCGGTCGGGAAGGAATAGAAAGGCTTAAAGGTATAATGTCAGGTAAATTTAAACAGCCGGCTATACCGGAGTGGCCGGATGAATCTAAATTGACTTTCAAGAATGGACGGATCTATAACGGCGATGAGCCGGTCGTTCTCTTCGGGTTTAACGGCGGAGAGAGCACAAAGGATTACACCTATCAGCGCCAACTCTTCAGAAATGTTTCTGCGGTTGGAGGTTCAAGGTTTGATTTCAAGAGTTTGCCGATATGGGAGGCCTACCAGAAATACCCGGAGACTCACAGGGTTTTTGGAAAGAACTTCTTTTGCGGGCATATCATAAGCGATATTTGGTCTGATATGGGTTCCGGCGAGTGCATTATCTGCCTGGAATCTCCTATTACAAAAAAAGCGATACAGCAGTACTGGGATATGCGTATGCCGACGGTTGCCAATGACAAGAACATCAGGGTCGTCGGCATGGGCTGGGAATGGATATATGTATGCATGTGCGATTACACCAAGGCGATGTTCCAAGATTGGCTTAAGAACAAACACGGAAAGATAGAGACTCTGAACGCCATCTGGGGCACAAACTACAAAGATTTCTCCGAGATAACAACCATACCCATTAAAGATCCAGAAACGAATGACGCGAAATGGTTCGATTATTCTTCATTTAACGGCTACAGGTTCGCCGAGTATATGCATTGGGCAAAGGACGAGATGAAGAAGCAGGCGCCTGACAAGCTTTTCTGCACTGGCAGTCCTTTTTATTATCTGGTCGGGCAGAACGGCTATTCCGGCTGCGACGGCGAATATATGAATGAGGTCTCCACAGACATTGTGTTAAACGAATCCGGCCCTTCCACCTGGACCACAGACCTCCTGCTTGCGTTCAGCAAGGGCGAAAAGATTATTATGGACGATGAGTATCACGGAGATCTGGCTCACGCCTACTCGCATTTCCTGCACGGGGACTCCTATATGTCAATGTGGTGGTGGCCTAATGCCCCGACTATGCAGATACAGTCATATTACTCTTCATCGCTCGCGCACTCCTATTCTATACCGCTTGAAGATTCGTATTACGCGCTTACTATCGGCATGGATATAAGGCGGCTCTCAAAATACATAGTGGATTTTCCTAAGGCGCAGCTGAAAGCCCCCATTGCGCTTCTCTATTCGAAATCTTCTCTAATCCAGATACCCGAGAAACTCAGAAACAGCAGGGAGACACCGTATCTGCTTGAATTAAAAAAATGTTACAACGCGCTCCTTTATCAGGATAGCTTCTCAAGGTTCACAACAGAGAAGATGATAGACAACGGGGAGATAAATGACGCGAAGGTACTGGTGATTCCCGGCGCGGTGAACATCCCGGAAAGCACGGCGAAGAAGATCAGCGAGTTTGCGGAGAACGGCGGAACGGTCGTCGTTGTCCCAAATTCACTGATGTATGACGAGTACAACAGAAAGAAGGGATACCTTAAGGAACTTGCCGATGTTGATGTGCTCAAGGTAACGCTTCCCAAGATTGCCGTGGGGAAGGCGGAAGCAGATTCCAGGACTAAAGATGACGGTTTCATTCAGGGCGCCATCTCGGATATAGAGCTGAGCAATGTAAAAAGGGTAAAGGTAAGCGGAACGAGCGGAATCCTTGGCGGCGGCAATGTCTCCTATGAGGGGCTGGGAGTTGTGCAGGACATCAAGACCGGAAAGAACGCCGAGGTGCTGGCTACATTTGATGACGGCAAGCCGGCGATAATTGTAAACAAGAAAGGAAAGGGAAAGGTTTATTATCTCGCGACTTCGCTTGAAAAAGAGAGTCTCTGGAAATTCTTTGATCTGGTCGTCAAGGATGAGAAGATTGAGCGCTTGGTCGCGATAGTAGACAAAGACGGCAAGAGGGTGAACGGCATAGAGAGCAGGACGCTGGCAAAGGACGGCGGGTATGTAACCTATATCATCAACCTCACGGATAAAGATGTGACCGTAAAGCTTGACACGAAGCTGGCGTTCAAGAGCGTGACGGATATGATAAAGGAAGAACCCGCTGATGCTTCAAACATCAGCGTGAAGAAGAACCGCACGGTGTTTTTGAAGCTGGAATAGCAAAACAAACAGTGTTCTTACGGGGCCGCCTGAAAGGGCGGCCTTTTTCATTCAGGAACAGGTGCTTTATATAGGTTCGCATTTAGCCTGTATGATACAGTTAATTCTTGCGGTCAAATATGGACGTCATTTGTAGGGCGCCAAAGCCTCATAATCATATGGAAAAGCAGCGGTGGATTTGATAAAATCATCGATATTATGAAATATGTTCTTATAATACCGGACGGTCTTGCTGACAGGCCGGCTGAAGCACTTGGCGGTAAAACGCCTATGCAGGCAGCCAAAAAGCCTTTTCTTGACGGGCTTGCGGCGAAAGGGACAATCGGGCTGGCAAAAAATGTACCCCAGAAATTTGAGCCGGGAAGCGATGTTGCAATTCTTTCGGTCCTCGGGTATGACCCGATCAAGTTTTTCAACGGAAGAGGTCCTCTTGAGGCGGCAAGTTTAGGCGTTGTACTTTCGGAAAAGGATGTCGCTTTCCGCTGCAATCTGGTTACCGTTAAGAACCGCGTAATGGTGGATTACAGCTCAGGGCATATAACAACGCCTGAAGCGAAAGTTCTTTTGAAGATGATAGAAGAGAAACTGGGAAGCAAGGATGTCAGGTTTTTCCCGGGGACAGGATACAGGCACCTTATGCTCTCTCCGAAGTTTTCTCCGGAGATGAAGTGCACTCCGCCGCACGATATTACCGGCAAGAATATTGACGCGTATCTTCCCAAAGGCAAGGGCGATAAAATTATGCGCCGGATTATGGAAGATTCTGCGATGCTTCTTGAGTTTCACGAAGTGAACCGCGACAGAAAGTTGTCGGGTAAGAACCCTGCTACGATGCTCTGGTTCTGGGGCGCCGGAAGAGGAATGAATCTGCCTTCTTTTCAGGAAAAGTATAAAGTGAAAGGCGCCTGCATTTCGGCAGTAGACCTGGTTAAAGGCATTGCCCTTTCGGCCGGCCTTGAAGTGCTGGATGTTCCCGGAATAACCGGCTACATAGACACAAACTATGCCAATAAAGCGGATTACGCTCTGAAGTACTTAAAGAAAAAGGGCAATGACTTTGTTGTGATTCACGTTGAAGCGACGGATGAGACCGGTCATAACGGCGATGCGAAAGGCAAGGTTAGGGCGCTTGAAGACATTGACTCAAAGATAATCGGGCCTGTGGTTGAAGGGTTAAGGCAGGCGGAGGAAGATTTCAATATTCTCGTCTGCCCTGATCATCCGACCCCGCTTGATATAAAGACGCACACGTCGGATCCTGTGCCGTGGATGCTTTACCGCTCCGGGGAAGAAAAAACGGGTGTCTCGAAATATGACGAAGTTGCCTCGGCCGGGGGAGAACTTGTAAGTCTCGGCTGGTCGTTGATAGAAAAACTCTTTGCTTAAAGGACGGTAAAAAAGATGGGCATTATTGTCCAGAAATATGGCGGTACCTCGGTTGCCACGCCGGAACGCGTAAAGAATGTGGCAAAAAGAATTGTAAAAACAAAGACTGAAGGGAATAAAGTAGTGGTGGTTGTTTCGGCTCCCGGCGATGAGACGGATGATCTGATCAGCCTCGCTAACCAGATAACAGACTCTCCTGATGAGAGGGAGATGGATGTTCTCCTCGCTTGCGGAGAGCAGAAATCAATCGCGCTTATGACCATTGCCATAAAGGCGCTGGGATATGACGCGATATCCTTCACAGGGCCGCAGGTAGGCATCGTGACTGACGATGTTCATGGCAAGGCAAGGATTGTTAAGGTGGGTTCGGAAAAGATAGAAAAAGCGCTTAATCTTGATAAAATAGTGATTGTCGCAGGTTTTCAGGGTATGGATACGGACATGGACATCACGACGCTCGGCAGGGGCGGCTCTGATCTTTCCGCCGTGGCCATAGCTTCTGCTTTGAACGCCGATGTCTGCGAGCTTTACAAGGACGTTGACGGAATAATGACAGCGAACCCTAAAGTTTGTCCGGACGCGACTTTGCTTCCGAGGATTACCTACGAAGAAATGCTGGAGCTGGCAAGCGCGGGAGCGCAGGTAGTCAACGCCAGGTCCATCGAATACGCGCAAAATTATAATGTGCCCATGAGGGTGCGTTCCAGTTTCAATGACAACCCCGGCACGCTGGTAGTCAAGGAGGCGAAAGAGATGGAAAAGCTTTTTGTCACGGGAATAACCTACAATAAAGACGAATCCAAGATCTCGGTACTTGGAATTAAGGACACGCCGGGGATGGCAGCTATAATATTTTCGGCGGTAGCCCGCGAGAATGTGAATATAGACATGATAGTGCAGGATGTTTCCGAAGACGGCATCACCAATATCTCTTTCACGGTTCCGACAGGTGAAGTTAAAAAGACAGTCAGGGCGCTGGAGAGCGTGAAGGACAAGGTGGGAATTAAAAATATTTTGACCGATGATTCCATAACCAAGGTCTCGGCTGTCGGCGTTGGAATGAAAAGTCACTCGGGTGTCGCGGCTATGATGTTTGAAGCGCTGGCTGCGGCGGGCGTAAACATTGATATGATTACCACCTCGGAGATAAAAATCTCCTGCGTTATCGCTCAGAAGGATTGCGAGACGGCAGTCAGGGCGCTGCATGCTAAGTTCAATTTAGGGAAAAAATAAAGGTAAAATTCGAAGCAGGGAATCTGAAACTTGAAAGGGTTTTGTTTCGAATTTCGATATTCGAATTTCGAATTTGCCAAGTGAGGCCTTATGAAACAGGTAAAAATCTATGACACAACGCTTCGCGACGGTTCGCAGGGCGAGGGTGTTTCCTTTTCGGTAGAAGAAAAGCTCAAAGTAGCCGCCAAACTTGACGAGGTTGGCGTTCATTACATCGAAGGCGGCTGGCCCGGCTCGAACCCTAAGGATATGGAATTCTTCCGGAAGGCGAAGGAGATAAAGTTTAAGCATTCAATTCTTGTGGCCTTTGGCAGCACCAGAAGGGTTAAGAACAAACCCGAAGATGACGAGAACCTCAAGGCCTTTGTGAAATCAGGCGCGAGAATCGCCTGCATCTTCGGCAAAACATGGGACCTTCATATCACGGATGTCATTAAAACCACGCTCGAGAATAATCTGGAGATAATCTCGGATTCCATAGGCTATTTGATAAATAATGGCATTGAACCTTTTTATGACGCCGAACATTTTTTTGACGGTTACAAGGCCAATAAAGATTATGCAATAAAGACTTTGCAAGCCGCCGAGAAGGCTGGTGCTGTGTATATTATACTCTGCGATACTAACGGCGGCACGCTGCCCACGGAGATCAAAGAGATAATTAGAGAGGTCAAGAAGAACATTAATTGCAAGCTTGGCATCCACGCGCATAACGATTCTGACCTCGGCACGGCAAACACGCTGGCAGCCGTTGAAGAAGGCTGCGTAATGGTTCACGGAACCGTTAACGGCTACGGCGAGAGGTGCGGAAACGCGAACTTATGCTCAATCATCCCAAACCTTCAGATTAAGATGAAATATCAGTGTCTTGACCCGAAGAGGCTTCAGGAATTAACGCATCTGGCCATCTATATCGCTGAACTCGCGAACTTAAAGCTGCCCGACGCGGCTCCTTTTGTCGGGCATTCCGCTTTCACGCATAAAGCCGGCGTTCACGTAGACGCGATGAAAAAGAACGAACTAAGCTACGAGCACATGACTCCTGAAGCGGTAGGCAACAAGAGGCGCATACTTATCTCGGAGCTTTCAGGCGTCAGTAATGTGATCTTTAAGGGGCAGTCTCTCGGAGTAAACCTGGATAAAGATACGCCGGAGACGAAAGAAATCCTGAACAAGGTTAAGGAACTTGAGAAGCTTGGCTATAATTTTGAAGGCGCGGAAGCGAGTTTTGAGATACTCATGAAAAAAGTTTTCAAAACGCACAGGACCTTCTTCACTCTTGAGGATTTTGGCGTCACCGTTGATAACCGCGGCGGCAAGGTAGGGTCGAAGGCAACAATCAAAGTGAAGGTGAATGATAATGTGGAACATACTGCTGCTGAAGGCACCGGTCCCGTTGACGCTCTGAATAACGCGCTTCGCAAGGCGCTGGAGGTCTACTATCCCTCGCTTAAGTCGGTGCACCTTCGCGACTTCAAAGTGAGAATTGTTGACCCGCAGGCTGCCACTAAAGCGCTTACCCGCGTGGTAATCGAGTCCACTGACGGCAAGGATATCTGGAACACCATCGGCGTTTCCCAGAACATGATAGAGGCGAGCTGGCTGGCTCTTGTAGACAGCATTGAATACAAGCTGCTGAAAGACGGCGTGCAGTAGGCCGGACTGACTTCCGGAGATGTATGAAGAAAAAGTTCCTTTTGCTCCTTTCCCTTGCGCTGTTGCTTGTGTCCTGCGCGGCGGTCAAGACAGCGGTTGTAACTCTGGCTCCTGCGGTTGAGGGAGAGCAGGAACGGCCGGGAATAAACGGGCTCACCGCCTCCCAGAAAAAAGAAACCGTTAAAGTTTCTGCAAGGTATGTTCCGTTTCCTGAAATTAAGAAGGCGGCGATAAACGGTTTTAGTCCCTATGGTTCGGACACAAAACAGTTTTTTTCAGTATTTGAGATCACAGTTGTAAACGAGGGTTCAAGCGCCGTATATTTTGACCCTTACAAGTGCGTTATGCTTGACGGAAGGCCTGAGCAGCACAAGGCTATATCCGAACAGGGATTTAAAGAAATATTTAAAGCAATGGGGCCGTCGCTGCCTGAAAGGGCCGGAGAACCTCGCCCGCAGGTTGCTGAAGAGGAACGCGGCGAGTACGCTGAAATTAACAGGGCCATCGACAGGCTTTACGGCTACCAGATGCATTACCCTGACGATCATTTCAAGAAGGACGTTATTGCCAAAACGCTGCTTAAGCCCGGAAATATCGTTCCGGGAGAAGTGAAGCGGGGCTGGGCGGTCTTTGACCTTGCCAGGCTTGAGGCGCCTTACGTCAGCCTTGTAATCCCGGAACTCGGGACTCTGGAATTTAAATTCAAATTTGAACAGTCTGTAAGCATAGAAGAAACAAAACTAGAGGGCCGGTGAAGAATGGGAATTAAGGAATTAAGCACAAGGTACGAACCCAAAGAGACAGAAAAAAAATGGTACGAATATTGGGTCTCAAAGAAATACTTCCGCGCTGACGAAAATTCGTCAAAGCCGCGGTTTTCAATGGTCATTCCTCCTCCGAACGTAACCGGCGCGCTTCACGTGGGGCACGCGCTGAACAACACGCTTCAGGACGCTCTCTGCCGCTACAAGAGAATGCAGGGGTTTGAAGTCTTGTGGCTGCCCGGAACCGACCACGCCAGCATTGCCACCCAGAATGTTGTTGAAAAAGATTTGATGGCGACCGAGAAGAAGACGCGTCACGATATTGGGCGCGAAGCTTTCGTGAAACGGGCGCGCGAGTGGAAGGAAAAGTACGGCGGAAGGATTGTCAGCCAGCTAAAACTTCTGGGTTGTTCCTGCGACTGGGACCGCGAGCGGTTCACGATGGACGAAGGCATGATGAAGGCCGTCAGCCATGTCTTCGTGGAACTATACAAGGACGGACTCATCTACCGCGGGAATTATATCATCAGCTGGTGCCCGCGCTGCAGGACCGCGCTCTCCGATATAGAGGTTGAACACAAAGAGAAGAACGGGCACCTTTGGCATATAAAGTATCCGGTTGTGGATTCACCGGAGTTTGTGACTGTCGCGACTACCAGGCCCGAGACTATGCTTGGCGACACGGCTGTTGCGGTCAATCCGAAGGATCACCGCTGGTCTAAGTTTATCGGAAGGAAGCTTGAACTTCCGCTTACCGGCCGGCAGATACTTGTCATTGCCGACGAGAAAGTAGAGATGGAGTTTGGAACGGGCGCGGTAAAGGTTACTCCGGCGCACGACTTAAACGACTTCGAGATGGGCATCCGCCACAACCTTGAGCAGATTTGCGTGATGAACCTTGACGCCACGATGAACGGGAAGGCTGGGAAGTTTAAGGGCTTAGACAGGTTTAAGTGCAGGAAGGCCGTTGTTGAGGAGCTAGAGGCCTTGAAACTGCTTGAAAAAATTGAGGACCACAAAAACTCAGTGAGTCATTGCAGCAGGTGCGACACGGTGACTGAGCCGATTATTTCTCTCCAGTGGTTTATGAAGATGAAGCCGCTTGCCGAACCTGCAATAAAGGCTGTGAAGGAAGGCGAAATTAAGTTTATTCCGGCTAGCTGGGATACGACCTATTTCAACTGGATGGAAAACATCCGCGACTGGTGTATTTCGCGTCAGCTCTGGTGGGGACAGCGGTTACCCGTCTATTATTGCAAGTCCTGCAATGAAACTATAGTTTCCGTGGACGCGCCGGTAAAGTGTCCCAAGTGCGAAAGTTCAAAGATAGAGCAGGACCCTGATGTGCTTGACACCTGGTTCTCGTCGCAGCTTTGGCCATTCGCGACGATGGGCTGGCCGGAACAGACACAACTCTTTAAGAAGTTTTACCCCACGGATATGCTCTCAACCGGTTTTGACATTATCTTCTTCTGGGTAGCCAGAATGATAATGATGGGCATCAAATTTACGGGCGAAGTTCCGTTCAAGGAAGCTTACCTTCACGCGCTCATTCGCGACGCGAAGGGGCAGAAGATGAGCAAATCTTCCGGAAATGTCATTGACCCGGTAGTTATTATGGAGAAATACGGCACGGACGCCGTAAGGTTTACACTCGGAATATTCGCCACACAGGGAAGGGATATCGCTCTGGCGGAAGAGCGCATTGAGGGTTACCGCAACTTCGCAAACAAGCTCTGGAACGCTGCCCGCTTCTGTTTGATGAACCTTGAAGGCTTTGATCCCAAAAATAATGACCGCACAAAACTTGATTTGACGCTTGCAGACAAATGGATAATCTCACGCTTAAACTCAATGCTCGCTGATTCTGCCAAGGCTTTTGATACTTCCAACTTTGACAAGGCCGCGCAGGCGATGTATACCTTTACCTGGCACGAGTTCTGCGACTGGTACCTGGAACTCTCTAAACCGAGACTTAACGCGAAGGACGCCGGCAAGAACGGTCTGCATTCTGGGCGCGAAACCGTGCAGTTTGTGATGTACGAGGCGCTTGAGAAGACTCTCAGGGCGCTTCACCCGTTTATGCCCTTCATCACGGAAGAGATCTGGCAGACCATACCTCACGAAGGCGAGAGCATAATGAAAGCCGATTGGCCCAAGTCCGAGGCGGCTTCTATGAATTCCGCGATTGACGAAGAGATGGAACTTATAAAAGCAGTAATAGTTTCCATCAGGAATTCCAGAAGCGAGGCGAACATTCTGCCTGCCGCTAAGATTAAGGTTTTGATAAAGACGGCGGACTCGCCGATTATTGCGTCTTTAACCCGCAACAAAGCCTATTTGACTGACCTCGCAAAGATAGAGGAATTGCTGATAGGCCCGGAACTTGCAAAACCTGAGCTCTGCTCCACCAGCGTGCTTCCGAAGGTTGAGATATTTGTGGAGCTTGAAGGACACATAGACAAGACAAAAGAAAAAGAGAGAATGCGCAAGGAGCTTGAAGGCGTTGAAAAGGAATTGCTTAGTATCGCAGGGAAGCTCGCGAATGAGAACTTTGTGAAACGGGCTCCTGCCGCGATTGTTGAATCAGAGAAAGCAAAGCAGAAACTGCTGACGGATAAGAAGGTAAAACTGCTTGATAATATGAAAAGGATGGCCTGATGGACTCGAAGTTGCTTGTAAAATATGCTCTTGCAGAAGATGTCGGTTCGGGGGATGTTACCTCGAAGGCAACGGTCCCGGCAAACCTTAAAGTCAAAGCGGTAATAGTGGCCAGAGAAGAAGGTCGGCTTGCGGGAATAAGCCTTGCAGGCGAAGTCTTCAGGCAGATAGACCCGTCTGTTAAGTTTAAAGCGCTGAAGCGCGATGGCAGCCGCATCAAAGACGGCACACGACTTGCCGAGATACACGGTCACGCGAGGGCCATCTTGACCGGAGAGCGCACGGCGCTTAACCTGATACAGCGCCTTTCAGGAATTGCGACGCTTACCGGCAAGTTTGTTTCAAAAGTGAAGGGGACGGGAGTAAAAATTCTGGATACCAGAAAGACCACGCCGTGTTTGCGCGCGCCTGAAAAGTACGCGGTTAAGATGGGCGGGGGAACGAACCACAGGTTTGGGCTCTTTGACGGCGTGCTGATAAAAGACAACCATGTGCACATTGCCGGCGGGATAAAAAAAGCGGTCAAAGATGTCAGGAAGAAGTATCCGCGCCTGAAAATTGAGGTTGAGACACAGAACCTGGCGGAAGTCTCGGAGGCAATGGGCGAGGATTTTGACATCATAATGCTCGATAATATGAGTATTCCTGATATGAAGAAGGCTGTTAAGATGATAGGCGGTATGTATAAAATAGAAATTTCCGGGGGGGTCAATATAAAAAATATCCGCAAGTTTGCGAAGATAGGCGCGGATTATATCTCTATCGGGGCATTGACACATTCGGCGAAGAGTCTGAATATATCGATGGATATAATACTTAAGTAGAAGTTTGTAAGGTTTGTAAAGTTCATAAGGTTTATAAGGTGGAGTCTTAAGGCAAATAATATGAGTCAGGAGGGAGCATGAAATACGAAATTGAAGTTTGGTCAAAACCAGGGGTTACCGACGCGGCCGGGGATTCGGTAAAGAAAGGCATTCAGGATCTCAATGTTAAAGGTGTGGACAGCGTTAAGGCCGGACAGGTCTATATAATCAGCGGCAAAATAACAAGGAAAGATGTCGAGAAAATATGTTCGGGTTTGCTCTCGAACAATGTAGTTCAAACTTATAAGATAAAACAGGTGAAATAGATGAAATATTTCAAAACTATTAAGATACTCAAAGCCGACGACAAAAAACTCAATGAAATCAGCAGGTCGGGACTGCTCTCGCTGAACCTTGCTGAGATGAAGGTTGTTCAGGCCTACTTCAAAAAGAAAAAGAGAAATCCGACAGATGTGGAGCTTGAAACAATAGCCCAGACATGGTCGGAGCATTGCAAGCACAAAAGTTTCGGCGCGAAGGTGACTTATAACGGCAAAGTAATGAATAACCTGATTAAAGAGACTATCTTTAAAGTAACGCAAGAACTTGACAGAGACTGGTGCGTGTCGGTATTTAAGGATAACGCGGGCATTATAAAATTTGACGGCAAGAATTGTATCGCTTTTAAGGTGGAGACGCACAACCACCCCTCGGCGATTGAACCGTACGGCGGAGCCGGCACGGGCATCGGCGGGGTTATCAGGGACATAATGGGAGTCGGGCTCGGCGCGAAACCTGTGTTGAACACGGATGTATTCTGTTTTGGACCGCTTGACACTCCGTACGAGAAGCTTGTTGAAGGCACGCTTCATCCGAAGCGCGTTTTTAAAGGCGTGGTTTCTGGCGTAAGGGATTACGGCAACCGTATGGGAATTCCAACCGCTAACGGCGCGGTAATATTTGAAGAAGGCTACAGCTGCAATCCGCTGGTTTACTGCGGAACTGTCGGAATCCTGCCGGCTGATAAGTGTTTCAAGAGTGTAAAGCCGGGGGACATTATTCTTTCCATAGGCGGCAAGACGGGGCGCGACGGTATTCACGGCGCGACCTTCTCGTCAATAGCCCTTGATAAGGATACAGAAGTAAGCGCGGTGCAGATAGGCAACCCGATAGTTGAAAAGAAAGCGCTGGATGTTCAGCTTAAGGCAAGAGACCTCAAGCTTTACCGCGCGGTAACGGATTGCGGCGCGGGCGGGTATTCTTCGGCTGTCGGCGAGATGGGCGAGGAAACCGGCGCGAAGGTTTTCCTTGAAAGGATTCCGTTGAAATATGACGGCCTTTCTCCCTGGGAAATCTGGGTCAGCGAGGCGCAGGAAAGGATGGTCTTCGCCGTGCCTATTGATAAGCTTGACCAGTTCCTGAAACTCTGCGTTTCAGAGAATGTGGAAGCGACCATTATCGGCGAGTTCACCAACACAAAGAAACTTGAACTCTTCTACGGGAAGGTAAAGGTTTGCGATATCGATATGTCTTTCGTTCACGGCGGCGGGCCAAAGTTTGAGCTGGAAGCAACCTGGAACCTGAAACACAATGAAGAACCGGTGAATCTTCCTTCTGGAAATCTCGGCGCCTCATTAAAGAAGATACTTGCTGATCCATCCGTTGCTTCCAAGGAATGGATTATCAGGCAGTACGATCATGAAGTGCAGGGCGGCTCGATTATTAAACCCTTGCAAGGTTGTGTTAATGACGGCCCGGGCGATGCTTGTGTGACAAGGCCTGACCTTACTTCAAAGAAAGGCGTCGCGGTCGGAAACGGCATAAACCCGCGCTACGGGATGATAGATCCCTACTGGATGGCCGCGGGAAACATTGACGAGGCCCTAAGGAATATAGTCGCGGTAGGCGCGGATATAGACAAGATTGCCATTTTGGATAATTTCTGCTGGGGAAATCCGCAGAAACCGGACGAGATGGGAGGTCTTACGAGAGCCTGCCTTGCCTGTTACGATATCGCCAAGGAATACGGCACTCCGTTTATCTCGGGCAAGGACAGTTTGAATAATGAATATATGGATTCGGCGACCGGCAAGAGAATCGCGATTCCGGGCACGCTTCTTATCTCAAGCATTTCAGTGCTGGATGATTACAGAAAGTCCTGCACGATGGACCTGAAGAAGGAAGGAAACCTGATTTACATAATAGGCGAGACCTTTAATGAGGCCGGCGGTTCAATATATTATAAGACTCTTGGCGCTATCGGCAATTCCGTGCCGAAGGTCGACGCGAAGACCGGCAAAAAAATCTTTAAGGCGGTTAACGCGGGTATAAAGTCAGGCGTGATAGTTTCCTGTCACGACTGTTCCGAAGGCGGCCTGGGCGCGGCAGCGGCAGAAATGGCCTTTGCCGGGGGGCTTGGAGCGGCAATTGGCCTTGCTAACGTGCCGGGAGCCGAGAATATTTCCCGTGACGACCTGGTACTCTTCTCTGAATCGCACACAAGGTTTCTGGTTGAAGTGGAACACTCCGCAGCCGGAAAGTTTGAAGAAATATTTAAGGGCTTGAAGATTGCGCGCATAGGAAAGGTAACCAAAGAAGAGAAACTGGTTGTTGATGGGGTGAAAGGGGGAAGGGTTGTTAATGAAAGTATTGGGGCGCTGAAGGAAGCGTGGCAGGCACCTCTCAGGAATCCCTGATAATAAAAGTTATTAAGGTTTATAAGGTTTGTAAAGTAAAGTCAAAAAGAAACCAAAAGGGTTTGTAATGTTCTTAACGTTATAAACGTTCGTAACGTTTATAACGTAAACCAAAATCAAAAACGAAACCGGTCGGATATAACTTGGCGGTAGAAACGTAATTTGTTTGAGATGGATTATGGAGGAAAGGGATGCATTCAAAGACACTGGTGATAAGAACGGCAGGGACCAACTGTGATTATGAGACGGTCAACGCTTTTAGGGTTTGCGGAGCGGAACAAGTTGACCTGGTTCATATAAACAGCCTGCTTTCAAAAGAAATCAATATAATGAATTACCAGATTGTGGCGATACCGGGCGGTTTCTCTTACGGGGATGATGTTTCTGCGGGAAAAATCCTCGCTAATGAGATTAAGTATAAACTCTTTGACGCTCTTGGAAAGTACATAGCCGCAAAAAGGCTGATAATAGGCATTTGCAACGGTTTCCAGGTGCTGGTTCGGACCGGCTTGCTGCCGGGCTTTGAAGGCGTTGACGATTTGGAGTTCACAACTCTCGCGAATAATGTCTCGGGAAAGTTTGAAGCCAGATGGCTGCACCTGCGCACCGAAGAGAGCAAGTGTATCTTTACCAGAAAGAACAAACCGGTTATTTACCTGCCGATAGCGCACGGTGAAGGCAATTTTGTGACGCTCAACAAGAAAGTCCTCGAGAAAATTAAGGCAAATAAACAGATTGTTTTCCGTTATTGCGACAGGAAGGGAAAAGTGATAAGTTTCCCGGAGAATCCGAATGGTTCGCAGGAGGCGATTGCCGGAATCTGCAACCCCGACGGGAATATTCTGGGGCTAATGCCTCATCCTGAAAGATATATGACCCGGTATAATCATCCCCGATGGACCAGGGAAGACTTGCCTGAAGAGGGCGACGGCGTATTTATCTTTAGGAACGCGGTGGAATTTGCAAAAAAATATCTCTAAGAAAAAACTCAAACTCATTTCCTGTGAGGTCTTCGCGAGAGAACTCTCGTACGCCGCCGCGCTGACTGAAAATGTTGTTGATGCGGAATATCTTGAGAAGGGCCTTCACGACAGATCGGATGTCCTTCGGGAAGCTCTTCAGAAAAAGATAGACTCAATCGACGCTCCGTATGACGCTCTGATTCTCGGTTACGGGCTTTGCGGAAACGCTGCCAACGGGCTGAAGGCCGGTTCTATTCCTCTCATTATACCCCGCGCTCACGATTGCTCGGCGATACTTTTAGGTTCTCACGCCAGGTTTAACGAACTTTTCGGAGATAACCCAAGTCAGGCCTGGACCTCGGCCGGGTATCTTGAACGCGGAGATTCGATGTATCGCGAGGGCGGCGGCGAAGGAGAGCAGAACAGCCTCTTAGGCGGAAAGACCTACGAAGAGTACGTGAAAGAGTACGGAGAGGACAACGCTAAGTTCCTGATGGAGACGCTCTCTCCAAAAAAGCATTCCGACAAAATGGTTTATATAGATACAGAGCCGACCATGCATTTGAAGTATAAGGATGATGCTAAAAAGTATGCTTTGGATAATAAATTGAAGTATGTGGAGTTCATGGGCGACATGTCCATGTTAAAAGACCTGGTTGACGGAAAATGGACTGATGAAAAACGCTTCCTCGTTGTAAAACCCGGTAAAAAGATTTATGCCGTTTACGGCGATACAGTTTACAGAGAAGAATAGAAAGAAAAACGTTTGATGACACCGATTTGGATGTGATGACACAGATGAAACCTTCTGAATCATCTGCTGATCATCAAGGTCTATCGGTGCCATCGTTTTAGCATCGGTGTCATCAAAAAAACCTTTCGCAGCAAAGGAGAAGTATGCCGGATAAATTTCTTGGTGAAGTAAGGAACAACTTTCAGTTTTTATACAATAAGTATTTCGCGCTTGAGGGCGAGCATACCTACGATAACCTGCCGCAGGGAAATTCCGTGATAGTTCTCATGTTGGACAAACTGCAGATACGGATACAGAATGTGCAGGGTGAAGTAAGCATCCAGTTTTCAAAGACAAGAAACTCCAGCAGAAGAGAATCTGCCTGGGTAACTGTGGGGCAGGCGGCCCGCAAGCTCGGTGCCAAGAATGTCGGAAGTTCGCTAACCGATCCTAAAGCGAAGTTATCCGAAAAGAGCAAGGATCTTGAACTGTTTCTGGGAGAGTATTTCGATAAGTTTAAGAAGGTTTTTATTTAAATAAAAGGGTTTATCACGCTCGTAACGTTCTTAACGTTTATAACGTAAACCAAGGTCTTTTCTGCGTATTACGTTACAAACGTTACAAACTTTATAAACGTTATAAACCTTTTTTTCTTTTAATGTTATAATCTAAGTTAATGAAACTAATTACAACCCACATAAACGCTGATTTTGACGCCTTTGC
>Ga0209083_1002014_pt1 | contig 20530 bp, 22 predicted proteins | sample AM7aDNAmetaG_FD_184132 | JGI IMG/M metagenome (GOLD analysis project Ga0209083, IMG submission 184132) | Freshwater microbial communities from Finland to study Microbial Dark Matter (Phase II) - AM7a DNA metaG (SPAdes) (version 3) | ecosystem: Environmental > Aquatic > Freshwater > Lake ...
CCGCTGCGTTGCGGGTCGATCAGGCGCTGCCTGAGGTTTTCGACTGCCGGATCAGCGAGGGGATCTCGGCAGATGACACGCAGACGTTTTTGGAGCCGCGGCGTTTGGCGTTGGGCGGCGGCGACGGTAAAGGGGTCAGTCCATAGTATTGACAAGTTTCAGTAGTTGCCGTGTGCGTCTTCATAGTTTCAAACGTTGGCGCAAGGCGGTTTCGATCTGTGCTATTTCGGAAGCGGTTAATGCGCCGTAACAGCGCATCAACTTCGCTGCTGAAACCGATTGGATTTGCTGGAGGTGAAACGCGCCCTTCTGGAGAAATGGCTTTGGGATAACGACTTCCCACGGGTTGCCGCGCAGCGCGGTGGTGTGGAGGACAACGGTCACCAGAGCGAGTTCGTTATCGGCGGGAGCGGGTGTGAGAACCAATGCGGGCCGGACTTTGGCGGCGAGACCGAAATCAATTTGCCAGACTTCACCGCGTTGGGCGTTTGGCATCTTCCTGCTCCATCGCATCGAGCACCTGTGCACCCTCGACGGCGGCAGCGTTGCAGACTTCGACGCATTCCTGCTCCTCGATGTCACGAAGGCAAGTCGCCACTGCGGCGCGTTCTTCAGGCCGCAGCTTCGGCAATTCTTTGATGATCTCGGTCACACTCACGGCTTCACTTTACGCCCCATCGTTTCCGCGCTCAAGCCTGTTTCTTCGCTTCCTTGGCCCCTGTGTCCTTTAAGGTAATAGTGCGACTGATAAATTGCTTCTGGGGACCAATCACGCTTGCGCAGGGGGGGTAAACTGAACTGAGATCAGCCGCATTTCCCCACCGCATTTCGGGCAGATTGTAGTTGAAATTCCCGCTAAACTGCCGCATTTCATTCGCCAATGACGACCTCCATCGAACTCGAAAAACAAGCGGCCCGGCAAGCAGTCGCACTCATGGCGGCGGCGGCGCGGACGGCGCCGAAGACGCGCGGCGTGGATCATATCCAAATCCTCGCGATTGACGACGAGCCGACGAAACAGAAACTCATCGCCAAGATGCGGGAAATTGCCGTCCAGTTAAAATTCTTCGAAAGCAACGTCCGCCAGGCACTGGGCATTCCGCTCAGCGTGACCGGCAAAAATCCGTTCTTCGACCGGAAGCCATGATTTATCGCCAACTCGGCCGGACTGGCTTGCGCGTTTCACAACTTGGGTTCGGCGCGATGCGCTTGCCAATGGTCGGCACCGGCGAAGCGGCGCGCGTTGATCGCGAGCTGGCAATCCCGATGATTCACCGGGCTTTTGCCGGAGGCGTGAACTACATTGATACTGCCGTCGGTTATTGCAATCAAGACAGCCAGCGCACGGTCGGCGAGGCGCTGGTCGGCTGGCGGGACAAAATCATCGTCTCGACAAAAAACCCCTGCTATGGCCTGGACGAGCGCGAGTGGTGGACCAATTTGGAGAACAGCCTCGATCGGTTGCAGGTCAACTCGATTGATATTTACAATCATCACGGCATTAACTGGAACTCCTACGAACAGCACGTCGTGCCGCGCCTGAGCCAGTGGATGCGCAAGGCCAAGGATCAGGGACTGATCAAACACATTTGCACGTCATTCCATGATGATGCGGCCGCGTTACGCCGGATCATTGAGACTGGCTATGTGGATGTCATCACGCTGCAATTCAATTTGCTCGACCGCAAGCTCGAAGCCGGGATTGACTATGCTCACGAACAGGGCATTGGAATTGTCGTGATGGGACCCGTTGGCGGAGGGCGGCTGGGTGTCCGCAACGAATTACTCGAACAGCTCACACCCGCGATCAAGCGTGTCCCGGAGCTGGCCCTGCGGTTTGTGCTCAGCAATCCACATGTCAGCGTTGCACTTTCCGGTATGAGCACGTTGGAACAGGTGGAGGAAAACCTCGCCATAACCAGCGATCCGATCGCACTCACAGCTCCGGACGAAGAAGCGATCCGGGCTCATCTGGCGCGGCTGCAAAAAATGGCGGATTTATACTGCACGGGCTGCCGGTATTGTCTCCCGTGTTCGCACGGGGTTGAGATTCCCGGCATTTTTGAGCAATACAATCTCGGCCGGGTCTATGGATTTTGGGAGCAGGCCCGGCGCAGTTACCGGGGGCTGATGGATGGCAAGAAGAGCGCGGACTATTGTGCGGAATGCGGCGAATGCGAGGCGCAATGTCCTCAGCACATTCCGATCCGCGACCAGCTCAAAGAAGCGCACGCCGCGCTGAGTTCCGATCAGAGCCCGAGCGGTTAATCCACCCACCGGGTTGGCGAGCAGCAGTACCAAGATGCGCTGCGCCCCTGGAACAGAACTCCAAATCCTCGGCTAATATTTTAATCCGGGTGATTTCTCCAGCGAAATCAACACCCCCATATTCTGTGCCAGAATTACACTGTATCGATAACTCCCGGTGGGGCCGATCGCCCCAGACGGCGCGGTCGGGACACCGCGCCCTACCTCGGATTTTCCCGGGAGGGCGGGCTGTCCCTAGCCCGCCGTTCGCATCGCAAATATATCTTACCTGTGGATCAGGGAGAACTCCGATGGATTGACACGCCCGCCTTGGCTGGGCAATCTCCCCAAAGATGCAGCACCTTGTACGAATCGGCTGGATTGTCCTGCTCGCCACTTGCGGCGGATCTTGGTTGCTGCGCGATCGTCTCGAGACCGTTGCTGAGATTCATCCCGACGCAGTAGCGGAACCGACGCAAATCCCCCTTACCAATGCGCCGGTGTTTTCTTTTTCCCGCAATGGCTACGCCTACGAGGTTGAGCCACTGTTCCAATACGTTTTACGCGGGTTGGTTGTGCATCGCCTCGACTACAGCTGGTTTTCGATTGACCGCTCGGAGAAGGCGTTCCCGCTCGACCTCTGCGTAATCTGGGGGAGCAATCTGAGCAACGGGTTATATCGTGCTGAAACGATTCATTTCTCACAAGACTGCCGGTGGTGTTGGGCCCAGTGGCACGGCCAGTTGGGATTCCGCATGGACGAGCTGTCCAACAACCATCTGCTCGTGGACAACCCCGCGCTCGAACGCCAACTCCAACAGCTTCGCACCGGCGACCAGATCAAGCTGAGCGGCCAGCTCGTCAACGTCAAGGCGCGAGCGACGAGTGCCGTGGGCCAGTACGATTCGCCGGTCTCGGTCTGGAACACCAGCACCACGCGCACCGATTCCGGTGCCGGTGCCTGTGAGGTAATCTATGTTGAGAACATCGAGGTTCTCAAACCCGGCAACCCGTTCGTCCGGCTGTTATACCGGGTGGCATGCGGCAGCCTGCTCGCCTTTGCCGGCTGGCGGCTGGTGGTTTTCTTCCGCCCCTGACAACTACCGTCCGGACCGATCCACTTTCGCCGCCATCATCTGGAACGCGATGTGTTGCATGTACTGGTCGAGCAACAACACCGCCATGAACGCTTCGGCCACCGGCCAAACCCGCGGGACAATCGTCGGATCGCGCCGGGTGACCGCCGCCAAATCCATGTTCTCCAACGAAACCTTGTCAATCGTGTGCTGCGGTTTGGCGATGGTGGGCGTCGGTTTGACGGCTAGGCGAACGACGATATTCTGACCGGTCGCCAGCCCGCCGGTAATGCCGCCGGCATTGTTGGTGCGGAAAGTGACTTTCCCGTTCTTGGCGTCGAGCTGATCGTTGTCCTGTGAACCGGTCATGTCTTTGACGGCCAGTCCAGCCCCAATCTCCACCGCTTTGATCGTGCCGATGCTCATCAGCCGGCCGAGTTCACCGTCGAGCTTGTTGAAGACCGGCTCGCCCATGCCGCACGGAATACCGGTCGCCACGATTTCCACCACCCCACCACTGGAATCGCCGCCGCGCGTGATCTCCATGATGCGTTCGTACATCGCATCGGCCGCTGCCAGATCAGGGCAATTCAGTTTTGGATGGACGCCGTATTCCTTCCGGATGGCCTCTTCATCAAACCGAATCATTTTCTTGTACATCTCCGGTACTTCCTTCTCGAATTCTGCCAGGACCGCCATTTTTTCGAGCATCCGCATTTCGGGCTTGAGTTTGCCGGACGTAAACAGGTGCTTGTACACCGGATCATTCTGCCGGCGCATTTCCTTATACGCGGCGACTTTCGGCCGGATCTGTTCGATGGTCATGTCCGGCATGCGGATGCCGGCGGCTTCCTTGATATAGCCGGTCACTTCAATCCCATGATCCTTGAGAATGCGTTTCGCCACCGCGCCCGCCGCCACAATGGTGGCGGTGTACCGGCCGCTGAAAAATCCCGCGCCAATGGAATCGTCCCACTGGCCATACTTGACGTAGCTGGCATACGAGGCATGCCCGGGCCGCGGCGTGCGATTGGTGACCCGGTAGGCTTCGATATGTTCAAAATGCCGGTCAAGATTCGGAATGAGAATTGTGACGGGTGTGCCATTTGTATTCTGCGCATTGTGGAACCCGGTCATCGTATCGGCACAATTCTGACCGGTGATAATGATCGGAATATCGGGTTCGCGGCGGGGCGAAGTGAGCTCGCCCTGACCCGGTTTGCGCAGCATCAAATCGCGATAGACTTCCTCTTCCGTGATGACATAGCCGGGCGGCACGCCCTGTAGATGAGTCACCAGGCTTTCCTGGTAGGACCCGCCGGCGACGGTGACTTTAAACAGTGTTCCAATATTGCATCCGAGCATGGGTTTGATCTCCTATGTGTTCACAGCGGATTCTCCGCGACGCCCACCGCCCACGACTTCTGACACAGCGCCTTGTCAAGTGTCGCCAGCTTCAGTGAATGCGACTTCGCCAGTTCGACCAGATACGCATCGGTCACTTCGGCGTGGCTGCCGAGACCGGGGAGTTTGGCCGTTGGCAGATCATCGCGGATGAACTGCGCCTGACGCATGGCGGTGATGCCGGCCAAGGCGGTTTGCGCGTCGGCAAAACTAGAGCGGTAACCGGGACTCATGCTCACCCGCAGGAAACCAAGTTGGGAAATGGGACAGGTGGTAAACCGCGACTGTCGGGACAGCCAGTTGCGGGCCGCAGCATGGTCCGGATGGGAACGCCATCCGCACGCCAACAGCAGGTTGACATCGAGCAAGTGACTCATGGGGTATCCGCGAGGATCGCTTTCACGGTTTCGGGCGTCATAATCGGCGCCCCCGCTGGAGCGACGAGCACCGGCTGGCCCCGCTCCTTAACAAGCCGGGCTTTGGCAACCGCCTCCTGTTGGACAACGAGGCGGTGTCCCTCGATCGTGAAAGAAACTTTGTCGCCGGGCCGCAAATGCAATGCCTGCCGGAGCCGGTTGGGGATTACCAATTGCCCTTTTGTCGAGATTGTGGCGGTGCTCATCTGGGTATTTCTTACCCGTCTTACCAAAAAAAGCAAGCGCTACTCCACCACCTGAAGTTCAGCCCCGAGGTCCCGCACGCAATCCAGAAACGTCGGAAAAGTAATGGTGGCGGATTCCGCCGTGCTCACCACGGTCCGACCGGGAATGTGGCAACCGGCAATGGCCAAGGCCATGGCAATGCGGTGATCATGATGGCCGTTCACGGCCGTGCCGACCAGCGGGCGGTTCTCAATGACCAATCCATCCGGCCGCTCCGTCACTTTTGCACCCAGCTTGGTCAGTTCCTCACGCATGGTGGTAATCCGGTCCGTCTCTTTGATCCGGGCATGCGCCACATTACCGAGCGTGGTCTTGCCGGCAGCAAAACACGCCACCACTGCCATCATGGGCAGGGCGTCCGGGGTCGCGTTCAAATCGATGTCACAACCTTGCAGGTTGCCGGGCCGGACCCGGATGCCACCGTCCGCCAGAACTTCGATTCGGGCACCCAACTGTTTCAGGTAATCAAGGACGGCTTTGTCACCCTGCGAATCCGTGAGGTCGAGACCGCGGACGGTCACATCGTTATCGCCCAAGGCCCCAGCACAAAGAAAGAACGTGGCCGACGAAAAATCTGCGGGGATCCGCCGGGTAAACGGCTGATAATGTTGGCGGCCGGGAATCCGAAATTCGCTCAGGCCGGTCCGCTCCAGCCGGATCCCTTGCCGGGCAAGCCAGTCGAGTGTCATTTCGACATACGGTTTCTCTTCGAGCACCGGCACTTTGATCAGGGTATCGCCGTCCGCCAGCGGGCAGTTGAGGAGCAGGCTGGTCAGATATTGGCTCGACTGGCACGCAATGGTGGTTGTCCCGCCTTTGAGACGACCGCGGATCACGATGGGCGGGCAACCGTTGCCCCGGGTGGAGACGGCCTTGGCACCGAGATCATTCAGAGCAGCCAACAGTGGACCGGCGGGCCGCCGCTGAATCTGGTGATCCCCCGTCAGAGTAATTTCTCCATCGCGCACGAGGGCGGCTGTGCCCATGGCGATATTAATGCTGGTGCCGGAGTTGCCGACATCAATGGCCGCCGCTGGCAGGCGGGGTTCGCCACCGGTGCCTTGCACCGTCCAGACCGTGGGTTGGCAATCAATCTGTGCGCCGAGCGCTGTGAAGGCGCGCACCGCGGACTGGGCATCACCGGAATCCAGCGGCGCTTCAATCCGGCTTTCGCCGGTCGCCAGCGCGGCAATCGCCACAGCCCGGATCGTGTGCGACTTCGAGCCGGGAATGGTGACGGCACCCTGCAGCCGGGTTGGGTGACAGACAAAATTCACGCAATAAGAGTAGCGCACGCCCCCTGTCCGGGTCAAGATACCGCGCTTGACAAGTGATTCAGCTCAACTGGAGGGCGAGGCTCCCGCCGAGCCATAGGTTGTGTTATCCCGCGAACGGCTCGGCGGGAGCCTCGCCCTCCAAAACCCGACCACCACTGTTTATCATCCATCGCTCGACAATCGCCGGCGCGACAGGCAAGATTGCAGTCAGATGAACGCCGAGCTGATCCTTGTCCGTCGGTATGAACCGCGCGACCGGACATCCGTTCGTGAAATTTGCTGCGACACGGCGGATCAGGGGGAACCGGTCGAACACTTTTTCACCGACCGGGAAGTTTTCGCCGATGTCCTGACCCGGTATTACACCGATTTCACGCCGGCCACGGTCGGGGTGGCAGAACAGAATGGGCGTGTCGTTGGCTATTTGACCGGCTGTCTTGACACGCACCGGTTTCTCCGGACGATGGCCCGCCGCATCGTCCCCGCGGCATTGCTGAAAGCCCTGGTCCGCGGTTCGCTCTGGCAGCGCTTTGTCCGGCAAAACCTGCGCATTCCAACCTCACACCGCCAGCAGTTTGCCGATGAATATCCGGCGCATTTCCACCTCAACCTACGAATCGGTTGCCGGGGCTGCGGCACGGGCCGCCAGTTGTTGGAAAAATTTATGGAGCAAGCCCGGCAAGCGGATGTGGCCGGTATTCAGGCAGGCGTCAGCGAAGCGAATGCGGCGGGACGAAAGTTTTTTGAGCGCGCGGGTTTCGTGGCGCTGGCGCGGGAAGACCGGTTCCGCACTTCCGACCAACCCTCGTTCACCATTCTTTACGGCTTGCGATTGGTGAAGTAAGCCTGAATGGGTTGGCCGCCAACGTACAGATCCGCCAACGCTGCGTCACCATTTTTAATCCGGACCACGGCATACGTGTTGCCGTTGGTTGAATTGCGCCGGTTATTTTCCCGATAAGTCTGTTCAGCCTTGGGTGCCTTTGTTTCTTCAAGATAATAACGGTCAAACGGCAGCGTGAAATAGACTTCATTTTTCTGCCACCAGCTGACCCGGACCTTCAAATAATCCCCCTGATCAGGTCGCGCCACTTGCACCTCTTGAATGACGGCAAAGCCATCGGGGCCGTCCGCCACACGCGCGAATAGTTCCTGGCCGTGTTGCAATTCGGCATGCGACCGCCAGGGAGCGTGATTCTGGTCAAACGCCAATTGGACATACCGGCCGCGAAATGGGTCAGCCGGATCCACGGGGCGGGTCCGGAATTTGTAGGCCCGGCCGGTTCGCAGAATCGCGGCGCGTTGGAAAATCAGCACGATCGGCACTGCCAGTTGCGCGACCGCCACCAGTACGAATGCCAGGATCAGCCAGCGTTTGCTCAGGGGGCCACCGGACCTTTCCGGCGCAACAGCACCACGTTGGTCGCCAAAAATCCGCTCCCGATGAGAATGAATGCCAGCCCGCGCATCAGAAAACTCAAATCACTGTCGAAAAACCGGGCAACAATTGAGGCCGACAACGCGAGCAATCCGGCGTTGACCGAGCCAAGCTTGTTGCCACGGATCCCGGCCACCAAGGCGCCCAACCCCAGGCCGAATAAGTAGACATTGAACAGTACCTGTGAAAACTCATAGGATTCATGGGTCGCCGCCATCGCATAACCGGCCACGCCGCAGACCGGCGCCAGTCCGATAATCATCCAGTCCAGGTCGGGCCAGCTGACGCGCGGCAATTCGCGCGCGAGCGCAACCAGTGCAGCGATGGCCAACAGCGCCGCGAGCAGGTTACCGGCAATCAGCACCGGTCCGCTGATCCAGACTTGATACCGCGACTGCCAATGCGAGTAAATTTCCTGCCACGGCCAACGATACGTTAAGACGAGCGCCACAATCCCCAGCCCGGCGGCGCCAATGGTCTGCCATGGCCGCTGCCATAATGTGGGTGCTTTGGGACACCAGCGCCGCCCAGCCAGGTACAACAACGCCAGCAAGCCGGTATACGCCACCACCCACACCCCCGGCAGCGCCCCGGCCAGTGACAGCCCCGTGCCGATGCATAGGCAGATCGCCAATACCCAGCTGATCAGAGTCGGTCGCCAGCCATACCGGTGCGTCCACCACACACCGGCCAGATGCGGCATGGCCAATGCCAATAATCCCCAGTAAAATAAATTGGTCGCGCGGTGCACGGGGAGGAAGGCACAGCCGACCCACGTCGTGGCGCCGATGAAATACAGACTCGCCACCACACTCGATCGCAGGATGTAGACAATCGGCAGCCCCAACAGAATCCAGGTCAGGCAAAATCGCGCCGGGTCACCGTGGATCTGGTAGATCTGAGCCACCAGCGAAATTGCCGCCCCAATTGTCAGTGCCCACACCGTTGCTGCGCCTTCGCACCAGGGTGCACTGGTCGGTCGAAAATTCAGCACCCAACCGGCCAGACCAATCGCCGCCACCAACGGCACAAATGCCAATGCCGTTCGCACGGGCCGGCTCCAATCATCCCAATTGTGTGCCACCAACAGAATCACGCCGGAACCGATGAGTGCCGCCCCGAGAATCCCAAAAATCAGCAGCGCCAATTTCTTCCCGCCGTGGACCGGACTGGGACCGTAATGCTGCTGGAGTTTCTCCGCCACATCTGCGGGCACGATGCCGTCCCGGACCAACCCCGGCAACTCCGCATGCAACCACTGCAGATGTTTATTTTTCACGGATTCGCGGCCGTACCAATTTGCAAGATCGGCTGGAAGACGATTGGTCCAACAGCCGATTGTGGCGGTTGTGGCAGTTCCAACAAGGTGGTCCGGGCCAACGATCCAAAATCGTTCCCCTGCACAGCCGCATCCGACAACGTAAAGAAACTGTTGCCAATGAATAAGACGCGGTTGATTTCGCGGGACCAATCGCTCCAGATGTCGACGCCCGCCGGGATTTGCGTGATCGTTCCGCGCAAGACGAGGCCGGTGGTCACGGATACATCGTAAACGTACACCCCTTGGAAGACGGGATCGCCCCATTGCCACGGCGTGGTGGGATCAGGATTGGTCACTCTGGCAACACTGACAGGAAACGCCAGCAAATTGCGCGACCGGTCAAACAACAGCGCGTGCGGATCCCACAAAACCGGTGAATCCGTCCCGCGATCACCGATGCTGACCGAAGTCAGCAGCGTCGGATGATGCAAATCGGTGACATCAAACAAAGCAACTTTCAGGCCCTGATAAAATGCCGCCCCATTCCACCACGGCACGTCGCCGCTCGTTTGGTTGGTCGCGATCGTGGCGTCTTTACCGATGCCGATCAGATGGGTTTCATCATACGGCAACAGGAATTGGCTGTACCCCGGTAATGTGAGTTGGCCCACCACCACCGGTTGAGTTGGGTCCGTCAGATCAATAGCGAACAACGGATCAATTTGATGGTAGGTGACCAGAAATGCCCGGTTGCCGAGAAACCGCGTGGCATAGATCTGCTCACCGGCCGCGAGGTTGGTCACACTGCCGATAACGGTCATCGCCCCTGACGGACAGACAATTCCGGCAGCACACGGCGGGTCCACCGGCACAGTATTGAGCACAAATAAGTTATTGCGATCCGCCTGGGTGCCACTCCACCACGCATGCTCGGTCGTCGCCACGCGGAAAGTATTGTTGAATTCGTCCATCGCGTATGAATCGCGAACACTGCCGGGAACCGTCCCGGCCGCAACGAAAGCGGGCTGACCGTTGTTCAAGGCAAACTGATAGATCACGGTTTGCTCCCGATTCGTAGGCGCATAAACGGGCAGACCGGGATTCACCGCGACGACCATGGCGGCCATGGCCCCGAGGGGTTTGGCCAGGTTACTGGTACTGGTCAAAGCCGGGGTGGTATTGAGCAGGAGCGGTTGCAGGAAGAAAATGTCCTGACTGCGCGAACCGGCAACATAGAGGTTTTGCGTCGAGGAATAAACCTGATCGCCGGCACCCAGGTAAGCGTTGACTTGTGCTGGAGCCCGCGGATTCGTGACGTCCACGCCGGCCACGATGAGGTAATTCGGATCATCAAAGCCGGGAAAGTAAAAACAGTTTTTCAAAGCCAGGGACCGCGCCACCTTGCTGCGAGCCGTGTCCCGGATGGCTGGCACGATGCCCGTGGTTGCACTCTTCACCCCGGCATTGGCCAGCGCGTAGTAATTTGGGTATTGCCGGGCCACGAGATACAGCTGATTGCCAACCATCCGCGTGGCAATGTAATCACCGTCAATCTCGACTTCCCGGATCTTGACGGGCGCAGCCGGTGTGCTGACGTCATAAACCTTCGCTTCCACTGTACTCGTGGAGAAATACCAGATCGGGCGCAGTGTCAGGGGGCCGACCGGCGGATTCCGAAATGAGTTGCCGACCACCACCAGCGTTTGCCCGGTCAAATAGAGTTCTTGTGGATAAAAACTGTCCTGACTGAAATTCAGGCTGTTGGTGGCCCAGAGGCTGGCGTCGAGTCGGCCTTGAATGGCGAGGACGCGGCCCTGGTTGATTTGGAAGATCACCGTGCCGTCGGTCTTGACGCAGTCGCCTTCATCCACGCCGGCCACTTGCGTTAAGGTCGTCGAAACGGGCACGGCGCTGCTGGTGCCGGAACTGGGTGCCAACGCATCGGCCATCAGCAGCAAGCCGGTGCGATAGCCGGCATAATACCGGGGCTGATGCTGGCGAAGCAATCGCAGGAGTTGGGCGCTGGACTGAATCCGTTCGGGATGATTGGCCTGGGGCGCGGCCAGCACCGGCCAACTGGACACCAAAAGCCCGAGGCAGATTCCTAAACCGATCCACAATCTAGTATTCTTCATAAAAAGCACTCCATTCAACTACGATTTCCGGTCGAGTAATTATACCACAAGCCAACCGGGGTTCAACCGGCGGTTGGTCCCAGATCAATGCGCCAGCTGAATTAATTCCAGGCTGTGCGCCTTCTGGGCGGGCACCACCAACCGGTAGGCGAGCAGCGCGGCAAAGACCAGAAACACGATCCCGCACCCGCGCACCAGCAGCGTCAGGGAACGCGGTTTCACCCGCCGATGGGCGCGCGACACAAAGAACGCCAGCAGAAAAAACCACACCACACCGCCGCCAAACACGCCGGCCAAGCAGACCATCCGGCTCAGTGGCGCGGGCGTCACCCACTCCCGCGCAAACAACAACGCCGCCAGCGTGGCCCACAACAAAACCAACATCAGGTTTGAAATCGTCAGTACAAATCCGAGCAGAAATGTTTTGGGATGATGCCAGCGAACCTCGGCCCGCTCGGCGGCGACGGCGCTTTGGACCTCGACCTGTTCAGGTTTGGCCAGCAGGCTGCGAATACCCATCCCGCCAATCACCACAACCGCCACGCTGCGCATCGCAAACGCAATCCGGGGTTGATCGAGCAAGCTGGAGTGACCGGCCAGCATCAAGGCCGCATACATTGATTCTGCGACAATCGCCCCCAGCCCGGCCAAAAAAGCGGAGAGAAACCCTTTGCTGAGCGCATGATTGACCACGGTCAAGTTGACCGGTCCCACCGGTACCGAAACGACAAACCCGCACCCCATGCCCACTACCAGCGTTTGGAGCAGATGCAATTGTTCCATACCGACCTACGCAACGTCCGTGTCGTCGCCCTCGTCTTCCTCGATCTCGCGGCGCCAGCTCTTGCTGACCCAGGGCCGCACCAGCCCGTAAATCAGGTAGGCCACAAACAAAAATGCAAACGTGATCTGGGGATAGTAGAAAAATAACAAGCCCGCCACCACCACCCCCGCGAAAGCTGCCACGGATTTGCGCGCCGTCCATTCCACCTGTTTAAACGTCGGATAACGAACATTGCTGACCATCACGCCCGCGACCAGCAACATCAGCGCGGGCAACGCAAATCGCCAAGGTCCAAACGGATGCTCCGGCGTGCTATGGGGAATAATGACGTTGTTCTGTTCGAGCTGCTGCGCGAGCTGCCGCACCAGCAGTGTTACGCTCACCACGAGTGCGGCGGCCGACGGAATCGGCAACCCAATAAACTCATGCTTAACCGTGCTCGGACCGAGTGTGCACAACACGTTGAACCGCGCCAGGCGAATCCCGCCACACACCAGGTACACCGCCGCCACAATCCAACCGGTCCGCGGGAAATCGCCCAAAATAATGGCGTAGACCAAAAAGGCCGGCGCCACGCCAAAACTGACAATATCCGCCAGCGAATCAAACTCCCGCCCGAATGGCGACTCCTGCTTGGCCACCCGCGCCACGCGCCCGTCCAGAAAATCAAACGCAAACGCTGCCAGAATCAAATAAATCGCACTATCAATCGATTCGGGCTTGTGGAATTCCACATACTTGAAAATCCAGGTCAGCGCAAAAAAACCGCACGCCAGATTACCGGCGGTGAACAAGTTCGGCAGCAAATAGATCTTCACCTGCTCGCCGTTCGCCGGCCGAGGTGATTTAGTTTCGTCGGGCAACAATGGTCTCGCCTCCCTTCGCGCGGTCGCCAATTTTTGCAACAATCTCGGTCCCGGCGGGAACGAACAATTCCACGCGCGAGCCAAACCGGATCATCCCGAAGTGGTCCCCCTTCTGCAAGGTCGCCCCTTTGCCGCACCAACCCACAATCCGCCGCGCAATCAATCCGGCAATCTGGCGCACCTTCACCGTGTATCCATCGGGGGCGACCATGACGATTTGCCGGTACTCGTTTGCAGCGGACGCCTGCGGGTTGCGGACATCGAGAAATTTGCCGGGCCGGTATTCCACAGCGGTGATCGTTCCCGCCAGCGGCGCGCGCTGAACGTGCACATCAAAGACTGACAAAAAAATCGCAATCATGGTGGTGTCGCCCACGGGTGTGATTTCGACGACCCGCCCGGTCGCCGGTGCGACGATCACTTTTTCATCCGCGGGAATAATCGCGGGGGGATCCCGGAAGAACGAAATCGTAAAGACCAACAACACCCCGGAAATCACGGCCGCCGGCCAACACCAACGCAAGCCGACCAGGGTCAGGACGAGTAGAATGAGGATGGCCCATTTTCCTTCCAGCAAGGTTCGTGCAGTAAACATAATTTTGCCTCGCCATCTTACCCGAAATGCGTACCTTGGCAAAAGACTTTTATGGATACCGTCACTCACACACCATGCTGAGCCATCTGCCATTAATTTGCGGGGCGGGGTTTGTGGCCGGGTTTGTGAATGCAGTCGCCGGCGGCGGGACGTTGGTGTCCTTCCCTGCGCTGCTGGCCGGCGGCCTGTCGCCCATCGCTGCCAATGCAACCAACACCCTCGCTCTCTGGCCAGCCTCGTTGACCAGCGGCTGGGCCTATCGGCAACGGTTGCGGGAAAATTCACGGCTCCTGCTGACACTGGCCGCACCTTCGCTGCTGGGGGGGTTGCTCGGCGCGATTTTGCTGATCACCACACCGGAGCAATTATTCCGGTCCATTGTCCCCTTTCTAATTTTGCTGGCGTGCGGGCTGCTTCTGGTTCAGGAAAAAGTCGGTCGCTGGATGAATCGCCGGGCGACCCTCCACCCGCGCGCGCATGCGGCGGCGTTGTGGTGGTGTCAACTGGCCATCGCAGTGTATGGCGGTTACTTCGGCGCCGGCATCGGGATCATGATGCTGGCGGCGATGGCGATTTTCCTGCCGGAAGATTTGCAGGCAGCCAATGCATTGAAAACAGTATTGGCCACGCTGATCAATGCGGCCGCCACGGCCCTGTTTATCTATTCGGGGAAGGTCGTGTTTGACGTCGGCGCCGCCATGATGGTGACGGCCATGGCCGGCGGATATGTTGGCGCGCACGCCGCGCAACGATTATCGCCCCGCTGGTTGCGCGGAGCCGTGATTACCTACAGCCTGGGGGTCGCCAGCTGGATGCTGACCCACCGGTGATGCTTATTCGTCCGACGGTTCGAAAAGATCAAACTGGTTGCCGTCAGGATCGGTCACGGTAATGAGCCGACCATAGGTCTCCGTGCGGATGTCGCCTTCGAAATTTACACCGCGTTCCTTCAACACGGTCACGGTCGCAGCGAGGTCGTCCACCAGCAGGCTGAGGAACGGATTGCGCGCGCCGCCGGCCGGTTCGGCCTGCATCAGGCCAAGGTGCACGCCGTTCAATTCGATTTCCGCCCAGTTGGCCACGGCATCCCGGTAGGCCAATGGCAGGCCGAGGGTTTGGGTGTAGAATTCGACCGACCGGTTGAGGTCGGCGACTTTGATCACAATATTGGCGATACCTTGAATCATAATTTTATTTCCTTAGTAGGGTAATGGGAACTGCGCGGTCAGGGCTTTGACTTTTTCTTTGACGCGGGCGGAGCCGGCAACGTCGTCGGGGTGATCCAGCACCTCGGTGATCAGGGCGGCGATTTGGGTCATCGCCGCCTCTTTCATTCCGCGCGTGGTGACGGCGGGCGTGCCCACGCGGATCCCGCTGGTGACGGTTGGTTTTTCGGGGTCGAACGGAATCATGTTTTTATTGACGGTAATGCCAGCCTGATCGAGTGATTCCTGCGCGATCTTGCCGGTCAGTTTCTTCGGGCGGAGATCCACGAGCATCAGATGGTTGTCCGTGCCCCCGCTGACAATGCGAAACCCTTGGCGGGCCAGGGCCGCGGCCAGGGTCGCGGCGTTCTTGACCACTTGTTGCTGGTACGTCTTGAATTCCGGCTGCAGGGCTTCCTTGAAACAGACCGCCTTGGCGGCAATAATGTGTTCCAGCGGCCCCCCCTGGATGCCGGGGAAAATCTGCGAATTGACCGCTTTGGCGTGAACTTCCTTGCACAGGATCAAGCCGGCGCGCGGACCGCGCAACGTCTTGTGCGTCGTGGTGGTGACGATGTCGGCGTACGGGACCGGGTTCGGGTGCAGCCCCGCGGCAACGAGACCGGCGATGTGGGCCATGTCCACCACCAGCGCGGCGCCCACTTCCTTGGCGATCGCGGCGAAGGCCGCGAAATCCAGCGTCCGCGGGTACGCGCTGGCGCCCACGACAATGATCCGCGGCTTCTCGGTGCGCGCCAGCCGGGCCACTTCTTCCATGTCAATCCGCTCCGTGGCCTGGTTCAGGCCATAGGGGACAATCCGGAAAAGTTTGCCGGAAAAATTGACCGGGGAACCATGGGTCAGGTGGCCGCCAAAATTCAAGCTCATCGCCAAAATTGTATCACCCGGTTTTGCCAGCGCGAAATAAGCGGCCATATTCGCCTGCGAGCCGGAATGCGGCTGGACGTTGGCGTGGTCCGCCCCGAAAAGCTGCTTGGCGCGGTCGATGGCGAGCTGTTCGATGACATCGACACACTCGCAGCCACCGTAGTACCGTTTGCCGGGGTAGCCCTCGGCGTACTTGTTGGTGAGCACGGTGCCGGCGGCTTCGAGGACGGCGGGCGAGACGAAATTCTCGCTGGCGATCAACTCGATGTTGTCCTGCTGGCGCTGCGTCTCGTGTTGAATGGCGGCAAAAATTTCCGGGTCAGCCTTGGCCAGCGCGGAAAGGGTGGGAGCGGGAACGGGGGGATGATCCATTTTATTGACACGCCGTTGATGGCGGCCTCCTGCGAATTCGGTTTTAAGCCACACGTCAAGGATCGACCTGGCTTTTTCGTTATCGGTTTCCAGCGCGGAGAGCACGAGGATATTGGCATCGTTGTGTTCCCGGCTGAGTTTCGCCCATTCTTCATTACTGACCGCCGCCGCCCGGACGCCCACGACGCGGTTGGCGGCAATCCCCATGCCGATGCCACTCTTGCAAATCAATATGCCACGATCAAAATGACCGGCCGCCACTTCCCGTGCCACCACAAACGCGTAGTCCGGATAATCGACGGCCTCGGTGGTGTTCGTGCCAAAATCGGTGACCGGAAAATTGTGTTGCGTCAGCCAATCCTTCAGCGCCGCTTTCATTCCAACCCCGCCGTGATCCGCCGCCAGGGCAATCCGCAAAACTGGCCGGGGCTCCGCCGCCGGGGGCGCCTCGCGATTCGTGCTGGTTTGTTTGATGAATTCGATAATGCTCGGCAGCGCGCGGCTAATCTGATCGCGGGTGCGGCGGTAGACTTCCAGCGACTGGCCGATCGGGTCCGCCACATCTTTGCCGACAATCTCCGCATCCTCAAATTCCCGGAGTAAAAATGTTTTTTCGGCGGCCATCGGAAAGAGCGTCTGGATGGCATCCTGCTGTTGCCGGGTCATGGTGAAAATAAAATCGGCCGATTCAATCAGCGGGACGCGCAAGGATTGACTGGCATGCGCCGCGATGTCGTGGCCGAGTTCGGCCATGGCCACCACCGATTCTTCGGTGACCGGCTGTCCGTCCAATGCGCCAATGCCCGCCGACAGCACCCGATACTTCGGATCGCCTTTCAAGGCGGCGCGCAACAATTCTTCCGCCATCGGACTGCGGCAGACATTCCCGGTACAGACAAAGAGGATCGTCTTCATTGCCATGACAAGAGCACCCGGATCCCTTTCAAAATGTCCACGGCCCGCTGCAAGACCACATCGCGGGCCAGCGGCGCGGCCGGCGCGGGCTCCGCCACGGCGGACTCACCGGCCAGTGTTAATGCGTTCGTCGGTCCGGCCGTGGGATTGGTCAGTGATAGCGAGGGCATCTCAATCGATTCGCCGCGGAAAACTTTCACGAGCGTGGCTTCGGTCAGATGATGCTTGTTCAACTGCGGCTGCAAACTGGCGGTCAGCGTGACATTGGAAGCCACATTGAACACCACGTCGCGCTCCGTCTGGGCAGCCATCTTGACGAGAATGTCCGGAATCAGGCCGGCCGGGAACAGCGCGCCGCCTTTCGGGAACGTGATTTTCGCCGTGGCCAACCGGAGCACACGCCCATCCGTCAGCGGCAAATCCTGCCACGCCACCGGCAATCCCGCGGTCGGCCCGCCAATCACGATCCCGCGGTCTTGCATTCGCAACGCCCCCACCAACACCTCGGCACTTCCGCGCGTCTGGGCGTTCACCAATAACAATAAGGGGAGCTTGGCCAACTGCGTGGCGAGCGGGGCCGGCGCCGCGAGCGTCCGGTACACCTGCGGTTCGCCATCGGAACGTTTTAATGTGAACAATTCCACGCCAGCCGGCAAAAACCGGCTGGCCACCGCTGCGGCAGCCGCAAAATTTGTCCCGTCCGCGAACCGGAGATCAAGCACAAACCCGGTCACCTTGGCCTGCGTAAATTTTTCCAGCTCGCTGTCCAGCGCCAGCGGAGTCTCACTCACGAGATCGGTCACCCGAATGTAGCCGATGTCCGGTTGAATCACCTCGACCCGCGCCAGCGCCTCGGGCGTCTGGGAGGTCGCTAGCACCACCGGCACGGAATTCGATTTCGCCTCGTCGGCGGTCAGCAACCGGGCGCCAGCCCCCAACATTTTTAGGATGCCGGCGACGGATGCATCGTTCAGTTTTTGCGTGTCGAGCGTGTCGCGGTCCACATAATGCTGTTGGAGCACACCAATGATTTCGGCCACGGGTTCCGCGCCCAACACCACGGAGCCCGCGATCAGCAAAACCAGGCAGCTGCTTAAAATAATAAGTTTCATTTGGTCGTGCGCTGCAATGCCCGCACTGCAATATCGTGCCGGTAATGCACGCCCGCGAATTGAATCCATTTCACGCCATCGTACGCCCGCCGGGTGGCAGCGGCAATATCGTCCCCCACGCCGGTCACGCCGAGTACCCGGCCGCCATCGGTGACCAATTGGCCTTCGGCCCCGCGCTTTGTCCCAGCGTGAAAGACCGTGACATTAGCCAATTTCCCAGCCGCTGGCAATCCGGCAATCACCTGGCCGCGCTCATAGTGGCCGGGATAGCCACCCGCGGTGAGCACCACACACACCGCGGCGCCCGGTTTCCACTTCATTTCAAAATCAGCAAGCGTCCCGTCGGCCGTGGCCAGACAGGCTTCGACCAGATCAAAATCCATCCGGGGCACGACTACCTGGGTTTCCGGATCGCCAAATCGACAATTGAACTCCAGCACTTTCGGCCCGGTCGGCGTCAACATCAGTCCAGCGTAGAGCACCCCCCGATAATCAATCCCGTCGGCGGCCAGTCCGGCCAGCGTGCGTGCGAAAATTTCCGTGGCATCCACCGGCAATCCCACCGGTGAATAGGCGCCCATCCCCCCGGTATTCGGCCCGGTATCATTGTCACCAACCCGCTTATGGTCCTGCGCGGGCGCGAGAATTTTGACGGCCTTGCCGGAGACGAGCGCCATCACGCTGACTTCCTCCCCCGTCAGGCATTCCTCAATGACGACGAGCCGGCCGGCATCGCCGAACGCGCGTTTTTCCATGATGTCGGCAATGGCTTGGTCCGCCTCGGCCACCGATTGCGCAACAATCACGCCCTTACCGGCTGCGAGACCATCCGCTTTGACAACGATCGGAGTGCCGTGTTGGCGGACGTAGGCGCGCGCATCCGCCGGATTGTCGAAGATCCCGGCCGCGGCGGTGGGGACCTGGTGGTTGAGAAGAAATTGTTTGGAGAAAACCTTACTGCCTTCGAGTTGGGCAGCTTGCTGAGTGGGCCCAAACACCCGGAGATTCTTGGCCTGAAATACATCGGTAATCCCGGCGCACAACGGGACTTCGGGGCCGACAATCGTAAGATCAATTTTCTGTTCCACCGCGAAGGCGGCCAACTGGGGGAGATCGGTCACAGCCAGGGGCACACACTCGGCCAATTCAGCAATGCCGGGGTTGCCGGGCGCACAGTATAGTTTTGTCGTGTGCCGGCTCTGCGCCAGTTTCCAAACCAAAGCATGTTCGCGGCCGCCGCCGCCAATGACCAGAATTTTCATAAACTCGCGCCGCGCACTCTAGGCGACGCGCCCGGCAGGGTCAACGAGATTGTCACGAGATTGTGTAATGCGTCATGACGAAGGGGCGTCCTGTAGCCGCCGCCGTGAGGCGTGGGCTCTGCGCGGTCCACGCTCTGACGAGCGCGGCTACGTTCCGATCTCCAGCCGTCACTGACACATTACGAGATTGTCAGGAATCCCTCAAACGCGTTTATTGGCCCAGTTGCCGGCAAAAACAGCGCCCAGCGTCAGCAACAGCACCATCAGCCAGCGGAATAGCGCGGGCGGCGAATCCATCTTCAGCCAGGCGGGCCAGATGATCCACAACAAGGTTGCCGCACCGAAAAAGACCACCCCAATCCAGCCCAAGAGCTCAAACGTGCGCCGCTCTTCCACCAGCGCGCCACGCAACCGATGAATCGCGTCCTTGTCCACCCGCAACTTCTGCGCGGCAGTCTCCGCCAACACTGATTCATCGGTGGCCGACGCCAAAAACTCCGCGATCAACTCCTTGGCGCGCCCGACATTGGACTCGAGCACATAAACGCCAAAGGCTTCATCGCTATTGCGCAGCAGTTCGGTCATATCAAAAGACACATTCGGATCACCCTGAAACGCAGCCTCGATGCCGTTGTCGCGCAAATAGCCGGTCAGCAGCGTCCCTTCCCATGTATCGTGCGCTTTGTGAACTTCCACTAGATTCGTGTTGGGTTGGTTCATATTAGTAATCTAGTCCCGCCCGGCATTGCTTTCCACTACAATTCCGCTATTCTGCGAAGCCGTGAATTCGCACTTTCACAATCAAGTGGTCATCGTGACCGGCGCCTCCAGCGGGATTGGCAAAGAAACCGCACTGGCGTTTGGCCGGGCGGGTGCCCGGGTGGTCCTGGTCGCCCGCCGCAGCGAAGTGCTCCGGCAAATTGCCGCCGATCATCCGGAGCTCCGGCTTCTCCCGCTCGCAGTCGACATCACCCAGCCGGCGGCCGCTGCGGAGATCGTCGCCGCCACGCTCCACGAATTTGGCCGGATTG
>Ga0209083_1002017_pt1 | contig 20504 bp, 16 predicted proteins | sample AM7aDNAmetaG_FD_184132 | JGI IMG/M metagenome (GOLD analysis project Ga0209083, IMG submission 184132) | Freshwater microbial communities from Finland to study Microbial Dark Matter (Phase II) - AM7a DNA metaG (SPAdes) (version 3) | ecosystem: Environmental > Aquatic > Freshwater > Lake ...
CTTTGGCCGCGGGGTAGTGGCGCTCGATGTGTTGAATCTTGTCAGCCGATAAATCCCAAAAGCGCTCCAGTTTCTTCCGGAGGCCTTCAGGTTGAAGCTTCGGGTTGATCTTCATAATTTAAAACCGGTTGCCTTTCCGCAAATGCAAGATGATGAGCCGGCAATCTGCCAACGCCTCGTAGGTATGGTGTAACAGCGCGTCGAACTGAATCGCCTCACCGACATTGAGAATGTGTTGTTCGCGGGGCAGTTTAAAGCGGACACGTCCCTGGACGACCCAGCAGATCTCGTAATCGTCCTGATGGATTTCCGGCCGCGACACATGCGCCCCCCGGCTGGCTTCGCCAAACAAGAGTTGCACATTACCATAAGAGATTTCTTGAAATGTAAATTGGCCGCTCGTGCGCTTCTTGGCGATGGCGCGTTGCGCCGTGCGCTTTTCGGCCAGCGCCAGCAGGTCGGCGGCGCGCACACCAAAGACGCGGGCCAGCCGGAACAATGTTTCCAACCCGGCGACAGTTTGGTTGCGTTCCAGCTTTGAGATGACAGCGGCGGAAATGCCAGAGCGTTGGGACACGGCACCGATGGTCAAGCCTTCCCGTTTGCGCAAGGACCGGAAGCACGAGAAATCGTACATCGCGACTTCGGATCGTTTTGAGGTGCGTGCCATAGTTCTCTTACAGTATGATTGTGGCGTATTTATATTACAGACGAAATACTGTCAAGTTCGTAATTATTGAGTGGAACACCGTTGACGGGATGGCATCGGTGCGGTTAAGTTTGGGTTGATGAACGATGGCATCGAACCAATGCAACAACCGATCCGCAAGATAGTGGGCCGCTATCCACCCGGTAGCAATGCGCTCCGGCGGCTCGATCAACTCAACGCATTCATTACTAAGATCGCCAAAAATGAGTTCCCAACCGGAGAGCTTTTCCCAGTTCGAAAAATTGTTGGCAGCGCTCGTCGCGAACAACGTTGATTTCGCTGTCGTCGGGGGTGTTGCCATCACCCTGAATGGCTACACGCGCGCAACAGACGACGTGGATATCATTGTCCAGGATGCCCCGGATAACCTGCACCGGCTTTTGGACTGCCTGAGCCAGTGGGGTGAAGGCTGGGCGCGTGAACTATCACCGGTAGATTTCGTACCTCAGGAGGGTTCAATCCGCGTCCGTGAAGAATTCGATTTGGACATTTTTACCCGGATGCGCGAAAAATCACTCAATGATTTTCGCCCGCGACTGCGCTACTTCGATGACAACGGCGTCCGCATTCCCTACCTGGCTCCCGCCGATCTCATTTACCTCAAACAAGGCTCGTGGCGCGACAAGGATAAGCTTGATGTTGCCGCCATGCGCGAAATTATTGCCCGCGAAACCCAACCCCCCAGATCATTATGATGAATCAGATTCTCCAAAAACGCGTTGTTCCCGTTGCCGTCATTGACAAAGTCGCGGATGCTGTTCCGCTGGCGGACGCTTTGCTGGCGGCCGGATTGGATGTCATTGAAGTTACCTTCCGCACGGCGGCGGCTGCGGATTGCATTCGCGCCATCGTGCAGGCGCATCCCCAGATGCTCGTGGGCGCCGGGACTTTACTGGAAGTATCGCAAGTGAAATTGGCCCACGCTGCGGGTGCGAGATTTGGCGTCGCGCCGGGTTTGAATGAAACCACGGTGAAGGCATCGCTGGACGCGGGGATGCCGTTTGTCCCGGGCGTTGCGACCGCCAGTGATGTCGAACGCGGGTTGGCGCTGGGCTGCAAGCTGCAGAAGCTTTTCCCAGCCGATGTGCTGGGTGGCGTAAAATTGTTAACAGCGCTGGCGGGGCCGTATGGCCATACCGGGTTGAAGTTTATTCCGCTCGGGGGTGTCAATGCGGGGAATATGGGTGAATACCTTGCCTTGCCCATCGTCGCCGCGATTGGTGGTTCATGGATTGTCGAGAAGAAACTGATTGCTGAGAAAAAATGGTCAGAGATCACCGCGTTGACCAAAGCCGCGCTGGCGATTGCCCGGCCGGCCGCATGATATCTGACAATCCACTGGAGTCGCGGACCGATTAATCACCACAATGTGCCGGACAATAACTGGCTGCTGTTCTGCGTCCTGACCAATCATGCGCTGGCGCGGCTCGGCGCTCCGGCCGATCCGCCGCGGGTGGCCGCCGACCTGCAGCGAGTCGAGGAGTTTGCCCGGGGGATGGTTGGTACAGCGATGGCCCGTCCGGTCGGTTCGACTACTATCTACCGTCGGACATCCATTTTCTAAATCAGATTGTCAGACCGCGCCGTTTTCGCAGATCGCCGGTCTTGAACTTGGAATGGAAGACCTTCGGTCGGCCGAAGTGCGTGGTCTGAGACCGGCGCACAACTTGTGGCAGGGGCTCGTCCGATTTCTGATTGCCGTTGTGGAGGCAAAGTCCTACTCTGTGCACCATGATTAAACCGAACGATATTATTCTTTTTCAAGGGGACTCCATTACGGACACGGGCCGCGATCGCAATCAGGCCGGCGCCAATGCCGGCCTCGGCACGGGCTACGCGTTATTCATTGCTGCCCAATTGCACGCGGACCAGCCGCGGGCTGGCTTGCAGTTTTATAATCGCGGTGTTTCCGGCAACCGGATTGTTGATCTCTACGCCCGCATTAAAAGCGATGCGATCAACCTGAAGCCCAACGTCCTTTCCATCCTCATCGGCGTCAATGACACCTGGCACGAGTTTGGCGGCCAAAACGGGGTCGCGGTCCCCAAGTTTGAACGGGTCTACCGGGATTTCTTGACAGAAGTCCGCGCGGCATTGCCGCAGATCAAATATGTCCTGTGTGAGCCATTTGTCCTGCCCTGCGGCGTTGTGACCAAGGATTGGATTGCGGAAATGGATCAACGTCGGGTGGTCGTGAAGAAACTGGCCGGCGAATTTAACGCCATCTTCGTGCCGTTCCAAACGATGTTCGATCACGCCGTAAAACAAGCGCCCCCGGAGTACTGGGCTGGCGACGGTGTTCACCCCAGTCCGGCCGGTCACATGTTGATGGCGCGGACCTGGCTGAAGGAAGTTGCCGGACGATGAGTTTTTCAAAACGGGTATGTTGCTGAGACAGAACTGGCGGGAAAATCTGGCTTTTGCCGGGCGCGGCCTGAAATGGCTGCTCATCCTATTGCCCATGGCGGCTCTCGTCGGGTCGGCGTGCGCGTTGTTTCTTTGGGGGTTGGATGTCGTCACGCAGTTGCACTGGCACCATGCGTGGTTGCTGTTTCTTTTACCGGTGGCCGGCGTGGCGGTGGGGGCGATTTACCACTGGATTGGCCGGTCTGTGGAAGGCGGAAATAATCTCATTCTGGATCAAATCCATCAGCCGGGCGGCGGCGTGCCACGGCGGATGGCGCCGTTGATATTGTTTGGCACGGTGGTCACGCATCTGTTTGGAGGCTCGGCCGGACGCGAAGGAACCGCGGTGCAAATGGGCGGCAGCATTGCCAGCGGGATCGGTCGCTGGGCGCGGCTGGAAACAGTCGAAATGCGGATCCTGCTGATGGCCGGTGTGGCAGCGGGATTTGGGGCGGTGTTCGGAACGCCGTTGGCCGGGGCGGTGTTCGCGTTGGAAGTGTTAATGATTGGCTCGCTGAACTATGAAGCCCTGTTGCCATGCTTTATTGCGGCAGTAGTGGCGGACTGGGCCTGTCAGGCTTGGAACATTCATCACACGTCGTATCACATTGCTTTTACCGGTCCCGCCGGCCTGAATCTGGATTGGCTGTTGCTCGGGAAAGTTGCCGTCGCCGCCGCGGCGTTTGGTTTGGCGAGCACGCTTTTTTCGGAGTTATCCCATTGGCTGCATGGTTTTTTTAAAACGATTTGCCCGGTGGCTCCGCTCCGCCCGGCCATCGGCGGGGTCTTGGTCATCGGCCTGGTCTATCTTGTTGGCACGCGCGATTATCTCGGCTTGGGCGTCAACTCACCGGATCCTGACGGAGTGAGCATCGTCCACTTTTTTACCCAGGACGCGATTCATCCCTGGGCTTGGTGGTGGAAGATTGTCTTTACGGTTGTGACACTGAGCTGCGGATTCAAGGGCGGGGAAGTGACGCCGCTGTTTTTTATCGGCGCGGCTCTCGGCAATGCCCTGGCGGGTTGTCTGCACGCGCCCACGGACTTGTTTGCCGCGCTCGGCTTCGTCGCGGTCTTTGCCGGTGCGGCCAACACGCCACTGGCCTGCACAATCATGGGGTTCGAACTTTTTGGATCGGCGCATGGGATCTATATTGCAGCGGCCTGTTTTTTGGCATACGTCTTCAGCGGACATTCGGGGATCTATTTGTCACAGCGTGTGGGGATTCCCAAAGGACCACACAGCCAATTGCCGCCCGAAGTTTCATTGCGCGATGTGCGCACAATTCGGCCGCTGTCGATCGATCGCCTCTTCCGTCGGCGCGGAGTCGACAAGCCCGTCCAGAGCACCGACCACAAGCCCACGTAAACAGCGTGCAAGTTTCTTTATGATTCAACGGCTCAGCGTGTGTTTGGAAATTCGCTTGCGAGCGAATAGAGAAACGGGCGTCTCGCCCGTTTGATTGATCCGCATCGATCACAGGCAGGCGGCCCTTCGACAGGCTCAGGGTCCCGAGCAACGTCGAGGGAGACGCCGATGGACCTGTGTCTGGGGGCGATCGGCGTGGTTCGCGCCGTGGGAATGCCGGCGGGCCAATCGTTGCTGCCGCTTCTCGTCCCACGGGAATCGTTCAGCAACGCGGTGACCTGGCGCAGTACATCGTTTCAACTTGCGAGCACAGTCGGCCCGGCGGTCGGCGGGTTTCTGATCGCATTGACCCAGCGGGCGGCCGTCGTCTACCTGACCGAGGTGGTGTTGGCGCTGGTTTTTGTTGTGTGCCTGTTCAAGCTGCAGGTGCCCCGGAGTGCGGCGGCACCCGCCAGCGCAGTCACACTCGCCAGTCTGCTGGCTGGCGTAAAATTCGTGTGGGGCACCAAGCTGATCCTGGCGGCCATGACGCTGGATATGTTTGCAGTATTATTAGGTGGGGCGACGGCGCTGTTGCCGATCTATGCGAAAGACATCTTACATGTGGGGCCGACCGGGTTGGGCTGGCTCCGGGCCATGCCGGCGATTGGTTCGCTCGTGATGGGCATGGGGCTGGCCCACCGTCCGCCATTGCAGCGGGCGGGTCGTACGTTGGTCACCGCAGTCATCGGATTTGGCGTTGCGACGATCGTATTCGGAATCTCGCGCTGGTACTGGTTATCGCTGGCGATGCTGTTCGCGACGGGAGTCTGCGACAGCATCAGTGTGGTGGTGCGGCACACGTTGGTGCAAACGCGCACACCGGATGCGTTGCGCGGACGGGTGTCGGCTGTGAACGGATTGTTTATCAGTTGCTCGAATGAAATGGGCGGATTTGAATCCGGGCTGGTGGCGGCCTGTTTCAACGCCGTCGTGTCGGTGGTGTCGGGTGGGGTGGGAACGATTATTGTTGTGCTGGGCGTGACCGGGTTATGGCCCGAACTGCGAAAACTGCGGGAATTACATCAAGCGGTAACGCCGGTGACTGCCGAGGAAGAAGAAGAGCGCACAAAACCGTAAACGCGTCCAAGCTGTGCGCCGGTCTCCGGCCGCGCACTTTGGTCGACCGAAGGTCTCCCCAGCAAAGTTCAAGACCTACGGTCTACAAAACAGCGCGGTCTAAGACCGTCGCCGAACCAGGCCGCCGAGTTCCTTCAGCCAGAGCGTCCGGGACGGACGCGGCTACACGATCGGAATGGGAATTTCGGCAGGGCTGCCGCACCTGTACCGGCTTGGCCACTCATGCTCTTACCGCTCCTGCTCCAACTCACTGAAACATGTAGGCGGGCAGGAAATACATTTTGCCGGCTTGCATCTTCAACGGGTTGGGGGTGATTTGGATTTGCAGCTTGGTGGCATGACTCTGGCCGAAGAGCTGCAGGAAATGCCGGAGTGAAAACGGTTCAAAATATTGAACCACTTTGGCTTTATCGATTCCCGCCTGCTCCTTCGCGGCATCGACGGCGTCTTCAAAATAACCAAGTTCATCCACCAGTTTTGCTTCCAAGGCTTGCTTGCCGGAAACAATGCGGCCATCCGCAATGCCGTTCTTGAGTTCGTCCACATCGAGATTGCGTTCGCTCGCCACGATGCCGACAAATTTGTCGTACACTTCCATGATCAGGTTGTTGACGAGTTTGGTTTCTTCCTCGGTCGGTGTGCGGGTGGGATTGAGAATGTCTTTCAGCTTGCCGGATTTGAAGACGTAGGACCGGACGCCAATCTTGTGCATCAGACTTTCCTTGTCTTCAAACGGTCCGAAGTTAAATGTCTCCATGATGACGCCGATACTCGCAGTGATGCTGAGTTCGTTGGCCACAATGTAGTCGGTGCCCATGGCCGCATAATAGGCGCCGGAAGCGCCGACCGTCTCAATGCAAGAGATGATTTTGATGACCCGGTTCGTGTCGTTGCGCACCTCGGCCAGGGCCCGGTAAATCGCATCCGAGGCGACGACTTCACCGCCGGGCGAGTTGATCCGCAAAACGATCGCTTTCACCTGTTTGTCGCGCACGGCCTGATCGAGTTGGTCTTTCAGGTCGGCGACCATGCCGGCGCCGTTGCCAGATTCATCGCCATCGAACCCAATCACCCCGGTCAGATCAATCTCGACAATTTTATTGTGGGCATCTTCGTCGCCGCTGACAAATCGCTCCTGCAAGCGGGAGTGGTGCATTTCGTGGGCGGCCAGGCCGTCGAGGAGGGCCAGCTTGGCCAGGAGTCCGAGATTGACCAAGGCACTGAGCACAAAGAAAAGTGAGACAATGACAGCATACACAATCCAGCCGGTGCGTTTCCGCGGCACCGCCGGAGCCAGGACGGGGGGGATTTCGTTCATGCGTGCTAAAGTGCCGCAGGGTTGTCAGCGTAGCAAGCGGAAAGTGGGTAAGACCGGCAGCCCGAGTGCATTTGACATTGTCACCGATGGGGTTATCATCAAACCAGACAGAATCTTCGGGATCGTCGCCGCGAGCAGGCTTACGGCTGAAAGGGTGAGTTTTATGCGTTGACAGCCAATGGGGGCTGCTGCAAATTCCGAGCAGTATTATTAAGTTTCCGCGCCACTGAAGCGATTGCGTCGACTGACTGCAACCCGTGTTATGAGTGGAGAGTTATGAAGTCCAATTATCATATTCATCAAACAATGGCCACCCCCAGCAAGCGGACTCCAGGCTGGGGGCGACAGTGGACGACTGGTCTGGTACTGCTGACGACGATGGTGTTGAGTGCAACCGCGGCATTAGCAGCGGGACCGACGCTCGCGGTCCGCGACATCGTGATGCCGGCGGGGCGAACTTTTACCCAACCCTTGGACGGCGCGGATCCGCAGGGGCTGCCGCTGACCTTTTCCGTTGTGTCCAGCAGCGACGCGAATGTGGTCGGGACGCTGACCAATTGTAATCGCAGCCTCCGGTTGACGGTGTCGGGTGTGGATGGAGGGGGGACAAATTTTACCGGTGATTTGATTTTGGAATTATTTGAGAACCTGGTCCCGAAGACCGCCGCGCGCATCATCCAACTGGCCAATAGCGGGTTCTATAATGGGCTGATTTTTCATCGGGTGATTCAGACATTTATGGCACAAGGCGGCGACCCGTTGGGGAATGGGCTGGGGGGCAGTGGCCAGGTCTTGGATGACGAATTGGTCAGCGCGTTGAGCTTTACCGGGTTCGGTCAACTGTCGATGGCTAATAGCGGTCATGATACAAGCGATTCACAGTTTTTCATAACAAATCCGAGTTTGGTGGTGGGCGATGCCACGTTGCCCTCCCCGCAATGGTTGGATTTTGGCTACACGATCTTTGGGCAGTTGACGCACGGGTTCGACGTGTTGACCAAAGTCCTGTCCACCCCGGTCGACACGAATAACCTGCCGGTTACCCCGGTGGTCATCAGTCGTGCCGCGGTCTTTACCAATACGCAGGCGGCTGTTTTGCATTTGCAGGCCGCGGCAGGTTTCACTGGCACGGTCGCGGTCGTTGTCCAAGCCGCCAACTCCAGCGGCACTGCGACGCAGCAGACTTTCCAGGTCACCGTGGTGCCGAAAACAGTCAACGCCCCACCGTTTTTTGGTTCAGTTCCCGCCAACGTGAACACCATTGCCACTTCGCCGGTGTGGTTTACACTTAATGCCACGGATCTGAATGGCTACTCCATCAGCAACCTGTATGCGAACGGGTATCTGTTGCTAGTGGACCCCGCCACAGGCGTATTCCCGACTGCACTTGCCGGGTGGGCCTACGATTCCTCGACCGGCCGACTGGGGGTGCAAGCGGTCCAACAAATTGCCGGACGGGTGGATTTATTCCTGGCATTGTCCGACCCGCTTTACGGATTTGGCACGGCGGGTGGATATGACACTCAGCATTTATCGCTGACGGTACTCGGAAGTGGGTGCGGTTATGTTTTGTATCAGACGAATATTTCTGTGACAGCGGACGTGACCACCGGAACCGTCGGCGTTGTCACGGGACCGAATTGCGTTTGGGCGGGGTCGGCAAGCCAGCGTTGGATTACGATCCTATCAGGGACTAACGGCATGGGGTCCGGCGGGGTTACCTATATAGTTGCCGCCAATCCGACTGGTGCGCCGCGGACTGGCCAGCTTCTCATTGCCGGGCAATCAATTACAGTTGCGCAGGCTGGTAAAATTGTGGCACCGGTGATTACAACGGATGGAGTTCTACCCGTGGCACAAGTTGGATCCCCGTATCAGATTACGTTGGGGGGATTTGGCGGGACAGCTCCGGTCACCTGGTCCGCGATCGGATTGCCAGACGGGTTAACACTGGTGAGCAGTACCGGTGCCATCACTGGAACGCCAACCAGGGTCGCAACGACCAACTTTACGATTCAAGTGACCGACGTCAATGGGTTATTCACCGTGGCCCCATTCAGCTTGCAGATCAATGGCGTGCCGTTGCCGCCGGTCATTACGGTTGCACCCGCGGTATCCAATGCCTTTTTTCAAGTAAACAACCGGTTCGTACTGATCGCGGGGGAGACCAATATCTTTACGGTCAGTGCCATGGATCCGAGCCACCTGCCCGTGCTCTACCAGTGGATTTTTGACGGCGGTGTGACCAACCCTTGGTCCACGGTCAGCATTGTTACCCATGCTTATTCGACGAATAATTGCGGCCCACACATTGCGAGCGTAACAGCGAGCAACGGTTCTTCCGCGACCACGACCAACCTCGGGGTGACGGTTGCCTGTTCCTTGAAAATCACCAAGCTCCAGACGCTTGTTAACTTTGGCAAAACCAATGCCGACACCTGCGCTTTGACAGCGAATTTAGCGCTGGGCACCAACTATAATCTAACCAACAAAGTAGTGACGCTGGACATTGGCGGTGCGCGCGTCGCGTTTACCTTGGATGCGAAAGGGAAGGGGCGTGGGGTGGGGCCGTTGGGAAGTTGCAGCCTCACCTACAACAAACCGAGTAGCTCGTATCTTTTGACTGTTACCCTTGCCAAGGGTTTCTGGCGAACGCCTTGGGCGGCTTATGGGATGATTAATGCGACCGTTCCCAAAAGTCCGCCCACTGTCGTGACGCCCCCGGTCACTGTCATCGTCGACACCGAAGCTTTTGCCGGCACGCGGGCGTTGCTCTACACGGCCACCCATAATAAGACCGGGACGGCAAAGTAGCAGGACGGATTGGTGGGGGGAACTGGGGGGGTTCCGAGAAGACCTACGGTCTGTGGGACGGCGGGGTCGGAGACCCTCGCCGAACACGGAGATATCCATAATTTTGGAGGGCGAGCCTCCCGGCGAGCCGTGGGGACGGTTCGCCGGGAGGCTCGCCCTCCAGCGGCGGCAAACGGCCTTCGGCTATCGTCCAGTTTCGTTCACGGCTTTCCACCAGCCGTGAGTGATCGGGGTAATCTTTTGTTGTTGGCGGACGTAGTCCACCACCGCTTGGCGGGTCTGGATCTCGGTCTCCAGCAACTGGCTGCTCGGGCGGAGCGCGATCTCCCGCAGCTTCGGCCATCGCAACCCGCCGCCAGCCAGATCATAACTGTGAAAGGCGACCGTCAACCGTTCATCGTTGGAAAGCGGGGTTCCGTCCGGCCGGGTTAATTTGATCGTCTGGTGGCCGGCGGCCAGCTTTGGATCGAATTCCCAATGCAATCCCCAAATCCCACGAAATGCGGCGGTGTTATACGCGCCCGCATTCTCATCGAGAATTTCCTGCAACTCATCGACCGTCAGGTGACAGATCCCGACTTTATTCTCATACGGAACAGTCCGCCACACGTCGCTGACTGTGATCGGACCGGCCGGGAGCGTCACCCGTTTATCCAAGACCCCATGGATGATGGCATCGACTTTTATTTGGTGGCATTGCAAGACGGCTGCGGCAATGGCCTCAAAGATCAGATTATGAATGGAGGTCTCGTGCTTCGGTCCAGACCGCGTCTCCAACTCGCCGGTCGTTTCCCCCAGAACAGTGGTCATCGCCTGATCAGCCCGCGCCAATTCCGGGCCGCACTCTTTCAGCACTGACGGATCGAGGGCCACGTGCGCATCCATTAACAGCGTTTGTGATTCCCGGTGGGTCACCCGCCCGACTGCCGTGTCATACACTAAATCCACCCGGCCCAGATGGGTTCCGTAATACTCGGCTTGTGTGTACAGGACGCCGTTGACTTTAAATTCGGGAAAGTTTCGATGCGTGTGGGCACCGATAATCACGTCCAATTCCGGAAAGTGGCTGGCAATGGCTTTAATTTGATTGGCATGATCGTCGCCGCCATCCCGATAGCCTTGGTGAACGACCAGGACCAATACCTGGGCGCCCGCGTGATGGATTTCCGGTACCACTGTTTTTAACGTTTCGATTGAATCGACAAACTTTAATCCAGCAATCAACGGGGGGCGGCTCCAGGATGGGATGCCGGGGGTGGTCAGGCCAATAATCCCGACGCGGACGCCATCCAGTTCGATAATTCGGTACGGTTTGACATGGGCGAGTAGTCGGACGGCGCCAGCACCCGCGGGTTGCAGGTTGGCAGTTAAGATTGGCATCCTGGCCAGCTCAGCGCAAGTCGTGAGCTGATCCAACCCCCAATCAAATTCGTGGTTTCCCCAGATCCACGCATCATACCGGAGCAGGTTCAGCAGACGGACCATGACGCGCCCCTCCGACAGATAGCTGACGGCCGTCCCTTGGATTGTATCGCCGGCATCGACCAGGAGGGTGGTGTCTGGATGTTCGGCCCGGATTTTTTTGATGACCGTTGCGCACCGGGCCAAGCCCCCTAAATTTGTCTGGCTGTCGTAGTTGGCGGTCGGCAGGATGTTCCCATGCAGGTCACAGGTGTGCAGGATCGTAATGGGAATTTCGCGGGCCCATCCCGGCATACAGAGCAATAGGCCAGCGGCGAGTACCCACCGGCGGATTACACAGGATAATGTAATGAGGAATAGGGTCAAAGAGGAACGGGTGGGTCGCCCGTTCCTCTTGCCAACGCCAATCGACTTTTCAACCACTTTTTTTACACGAAACAGCCGACTACTTCTTCAGCGCTTCGGCGCGCGTGGTCAGCGTAATTTTCGTCATCACCACCGGCTCATTCGGATTGTCGCGGCCATCGCGCGGTACGGCAACAATCTTGTCCGCAACATCCATCCCGGTAATTACGTTGCCGAAGACGGTGTAGTCGCCGTTCAGGAAATCGTTATCCTTGACGTTGATGAAAAACTGGCTGCCGCTGGAATCTTTCTTGGGATTCATGGCGCCGCCGAGGCGGGCGGTGGCCAGCGTGCCGCGTTTGTGGTCGCGTTTGATTTCGGCTGGTACCGTGTAACCGGGGCCGCCAGTGCCGACGCTGCCGCCGCGGGGGTCCTGTTTGCTCAACGGATCGCCCCCTTGAATCATGAAGCCAGGAATCACCCGGTGAAAGGCCGTGCCGTTGTAAAAGCCATCGGTTGTCAGTTTCTGAAAGTTCGCCACTGTCTTGGGGGCATCGGTGTCGTAAAATTCGACGACCATTTTGCCCAGTTTCGTTTCGATGACTGCCACTTTATCTGTATCTGCGGCCATTGTGATAGCTCCTTTAAGTAGCAGCAAAACCGCTGCCATAGTTGTGAGGATTTTCATGATTGTATCTCCGTGATTGGCGGGAACTTTACCCCGGACCGCCCAGATTGCAAGCCTGCTCCGTGACCGTGCTGGAGGTCAAAGCGCTGCCGCTCAGGCCAGCTGTTCCATCAGCCGCATCAGTCGGCGGCCATATTCCACGTAGCTCTGATAGGCGGCTGCCTCATTGCTGATGCCTTTGGCTTCGTGGATCACGGATTGAATGTGCGGTTCGATGGAAACAAACCCCTGGTAACCAGTGGCCAGTAAATCGGTCAATGTTTCCCGGACCAAGCTCGCGCCGGTATCGGGCCACACATGCGTGCCGTCCGGACCGGTATGCGCTTTGATGTGGATGTACGCAATGTGCGGCCGCGCCGCCTGGTACCATTCCCAGGTGTTCGTCAGGCCATGCGAGGCAGGGTTGCCGGTATCGTAGACCGCTTTGACAGACGGGGAATTGACCCGTTCAAAAAACTGGCGGTAGTTGGCCGGCGATTGACTGGCCCAGCCATCACAGTTTTCAACCAATAAAATAATGCCGGCAGCCTCCGCCTGTTTGGCCAAGAGTTGAAACCGGCGAATCACTTCGTCCCGCCACTGGAGTTCCGGCAGCCCATCGTTCGGATAGCTCATTACCCGGATAAACTTTGTTCCGAGCCGCTGCATCCGCTGGCTGGCCCGGGTCAGCGTCGTGGTTGATTTCTCCAGCGGGTCGGTAATTTTGCACGCCCAGTTGGCGATCCCGGATGCGAAGCTGGAAACCTTGAGCTGCGCCGCCGCCAAGGCGGCAACGATGGCGTCGAATTGGTCATCGGGCAGGTCGGTAAACTGAACTTTATTTACGAGCCGCGGTTCGAGGTAGTGCCAGCCGAGTTCCTGATGCGCGCGGATTTGGGTTTGAATGTCCTGGCCTGCTTCGTCGGCGATACCGGAAAGAATAAAAGCGTTGGGATGCATAAAAGTTGTTTTATTTAGCCAGACTAGTTACCGAATGCAAGCTTGCCGGCCAGCGGTTTGCCCGCTATTTTGCCGCCATGACGGAGCTGACTCCTGTAATTGATTTGACCAGCGACGAGCATTTCATGCGTGAGGCATTGCGCCAAGCCCGGCTCGCTTTCGATGCCGACGAAGTGCCGATTGGTGCAGTCATCGTCAAAGAAAACCGGGTGATTTCCCGCGCGTTTAATCAGGTCGAATTGCTCAAGGATGCAACAGCCCACGCCGAAATTCTCGCGCTGACGCAAGCTGCGCACGCCCTCGGTGATTGGCGGTTGGAAGGGACCACGCTGTTCGTCACCAAGGAGCCGTGTCCGATGTGCGCCGGGGCGATTGTCTTGTCGCGGGTTCAGCGTGTGGTGTTTGGAGTGGCCGATCCCAAGAGCGGCGGGGCAGGGTCGGTTTTTGATATTACCGGTCAAGGGGGGTTGAACCACAAGGTTGCAGTCACGGCCGGCGTTCAGGAGCCGGTGGCCCGCCAGTTAATCCAAGATTTCTTTCGCGCCAAACGGCTGACACCGTGAGTTGGCTAGTTGGACAGGCGTCCCGCCTGTCGGTTTAGTATTCAGAATAATCAAACGGGCGGGACGCCCGTTCCACTATTCCGCAGCCGGCTTTCAGACCCCCGGCAACACCGTGACGCCGTCCACAATGTTGCAGACATGGACGGCAAACTTGGTCGCGTATTCGGGATGGCTGCGTGGGTAGGCGGTCTTGACCGCGTTGCGCAGTTCCTCCACGGCATCGGCGCGGACGAGCGCGCCGGCCGCGCCTTTGTCGCCGCCACCGAGCATCCGCTCGCCAAGCACGCCGGACACGCTACGGGCAATGTCACACATCGTTTCCAGTTCCGGGCCAGAAATCCGGTAATCATCGCGCAAGCCAATTCCGTCTTGCCGGAAAATTCGTCCCACGTCTTCGACGCTTCCAGTCTTCCAAGCTTCCAGCATTTTGTAAAATCTTTGTTGTGCCTGATAGATGTACCGCAAGCGGGGCGCCAGTTGCGGGAATCGCTCGGCAATCGGCTGATACTGTGATTGTGTTCGGACATCCGCCAGACAAGTGATGCCGAATTCCCGGCTGGCGAGTCCGACGAGTTCCTCGCATTCCGCGCGGCGGATTTTATAGGTGGATTTTTCCAGCCCCGGCCGAACCGTGCCGGTGTCGAGGCCGACGATGCGAAAATCAATGGCACCTTTGCCGAGGGGCACGTAGCTGATTGTGCGCGTTTTGGGATTGTAGTGTGTGCCCATGCCCGCCTTGGCGAAATAAATCATGAGCTGGTCGAGCTGGCCGCACGGCGAACCGATGTAATCATTCTCGACTGCCTGCGCGAGATCGATGATTTGCAGGTCGTTCTTTACCGGGATGCGATTGACCTCCAGGAAAGTCAGAATCAAGTTTAATGTCAGCGAGGCGGAGCGGGACATGCCGCCGCCGGGGATATTGCCGTGCAACACGGCATCGAAGCCGCGCGTGATTGGAAAGCCGGCCCGGCGCAGGATGAAATCCACACCGTAGGCGAAGCGCGCCCACGTGTGGGCGATTGCGGGGGCGCGGGGCGGGGGAACCTGGCCGGGCTGAAAATCGACCACACCATCCCCGGGAAAATTATCACTCACGAGCCGGATGCGGCCGGAATTGTTGGGCTGGTAGGCGAGCCAGATAAAACGATCCGTGCCGACCCCGAACAGTTCGGTGCCGTTGTAGTCGCCATGTTCGACTCCGAAACAGAAGCGGGACGAGGTGCGGCGGATTTTCCCACCGGTGACATCCAAGTTGTGATGCCGAGCGAGCCCGGCGAGTTTCTGACGAAGGCTGTCGTCTTGCATGCGGGCGAAAATATGCGAAAGCCGTCCGACATGCCAAACTAAAATTTACCTCCGCAGTCCCAGTCCTACCAACACATCAGGTAACTCAGCCTGCATGGATTTGGCGGCTTCCTCGGCTGGTAAAAAAGTGTGCAGGCTATCGATCGTGAAATACCGCCAAAACTGCGCCGCGAGTTGCTTGTCAACGATGATGAAGGACCCCGTCCGTTCCTGATCCCGCAAGAAATCCCGGTAGGCGTCCAGTGGTTCCGGGCCGGCTTGTTGATAAATTACGCGGCCCCCGTATTTTCGGTACAACGCCTGATTGATCTTCCAGCGCAGGACAAATTGTTCCGCCCGGCGGCGTTGCATGACGCGCAATTCGTCCTGCTGGCGCTGGTTCAGCGACTGGATTTCCCGGAATGAATTGAGAGCGCGCTCGGTCAACCGCAATAGTTCTTCTTGATCCTTGCGTTCACGGTCATTCAGCTTGGTGGATTGCAATTCCTTGCGAAGCTCGGGCAGATCCTGTTCCAGCTCCCGCTGGTGCTCTTTCCGCAGTTCTTCCGTCTTGCGAATGAAGGCATCAAGTTCCGCCTCGGTGGGCGCGATTTTTTGATCCCTGGTAAATTTGGCCAGTAGGGTTTCGAAGATCAGCCCGTCCAACCGGGCTTTGTCCTGAAGGGTAATATCGATTCCACCGACGACCGCAATCACCACCGAGTTAGAGTCGGGCTCCGCCGGCTGATTGGATTGCGCCAACCCCAAAGCGGCGACCCATCCCAGGCCAATCGTAAGGACAATTTGTTTCATTGCGTTATCGCGCCGCTGCCGAAGGCACGGTGGCAAAATTCTACGTCGCATGGCGGATGATGTCGGCGTACAAGTCCACGCCTTGCTCCAACAGTGCCAACTCGATGTATTCGTCTTTCGTGTGGGCCTGCGCCAGATTGCCGGGACCGAAAATCACGGACGGAATTCCGGCGGCTTTGAACGGGCCGGCGTTGGTGGCGTAGGGTGATGAACTCGGCGCACCCCAACCACCGGTGGGACGCATCCGCCACCAGTTTGACCACCGGGCTATCCAGCGATTCCTCGAACGGCGGATAAAATTCGGTTACCGCGCAGGTCACGTCATCGTTGCCGATCAATTGCCGGACGATCTCCTCCCGTGTCTCCCCGGGCAACAGGCGGCGATCGACTTCAATCTGGCAACTGGCCGGGACGATATTGACTTGCGAACCGCCAGTGATGGTGCCGACGCTGATCGTGGGCCCGCCCAATTTCGGATGGGGGTTCGGAAAGGTCATCTTTTCGAGACGGGTGATGACCGTGGCCATTTGATAAATCGCATTCACACCGAGGTGCGGCATGGAACTGTGGCAAGCCACGCCGGCGGTTTCGAGGACGGCGCGGAGGGCGCCTTTGTGGGAATAGACGATTTGGAAGTTGGTCGGTTCGGCAACGACCGCCATGTCGGCGCGAAAACCGGAGGCCATGAGTGCGGCGGCGCCGGTGGCACCGAGTTCCTCGTTGCACGTGCCGGCAAACCAGACAGTGAGCGGGGGTTGGCCGTCTTCGTCAAGCACACGCCGGATGGCCATGAGCATGGCAGCCATGGGACCCTTTGTATCACAGGCACCGCGCCCATACAATTTGCCATCGCGAATCGTTGGCGTAAAAGGGGAGATGATCATGCCGTCCACGGCAACGACATCCGTATGGGCATCGAGCAAAAGCGACCGGTGGGAATTCTTGCCAGGAAAACAGGCGAGGAGATTGGGTCGGCGCGGGGCGGTCTCGGTAATTTGAATTTGCCCACCCCATTCCCGTAAAAGTTTTCCGAGGAACTCGACCATGGCGGTTTCCCCGTACGGCGGCTGAATGGGGACGCCGCTTTTCGGGGTGACGCTGGGACAGGCAACGAGTTGCGCGAGGAGGGCGGCGGCGTTTTTCATGGGTGGGATTTAGGTTGCGGTGAAAATTTTTTGTCTCAACCCGATTTGGAATAATCAACTTCAACCGCAGTTAGAATGATGGTGGGCCCGCTAGGATTCGAACCTAGGACCAAAGCATTATGAGTGCTCCGCTCTAACCGCTGAGCTACGGGCCCAGTCGAGTACAAAGATAGGCCGGAGCCCGCCGGTTGAAAAGCCAAATCAAAACTGCTGAACTTGCAGGAAACCTTCGATTTGCCGCTGCCGGGTCGGGTGGCGCATTTTGCGGAGCGCTTTGGCTTCGATTTGCCGGATGCGTTCGCGGGTGACACGGAATTGCCGGCCGACTTCTTCCAGCGTCCGACAATACCCATCGCCCAATCCAAAGCGGAGCTGCAGCACCCTGCGTTCGCGTTCGGTCAAGGTTTGGAGGACATCGCCGAGCTTCTCTTTAAGCAAAGCGTAGGAGGCCATCTCCGAGGGGTTCTCGGCGGATTTGTCTTCGATCAGATCGCCAAAATTAGTGTCTTCGCTGTCGCCAATCGGGGATTGCAACGAAATCGGCTGCTGCGCCATTTTCAGGACGGCCCGCACGCGATCCACGGGGATCTGCATTTCTTCGGCCACTTCTTCGGGGCTCGGTTCCCGGCCGAACTCCTGGACCAATTGTTTCTGGACGCGCATGAGCTTGTTGATCGTCTCGATCATGTGGACCGGAATCCGGATGGTCCGGGCTTGGTCGGCGATCGAGCGGGTGATGGCTTGGCGGATCCACCAGGTGGCGTACGTCGAGAATTTATAGCCGCGCCGATACTCAAACTTTTCCACGGCTTTCATCAGGCCCATGTTGCCTTCCTGAATCAAATCCAGGAACGAGAGGCCGCGGTTGGTGTACTTTTTGGCAATCGAAATGACCAGCCGCAGATTGGCCTCCACCATTTCGCCTTTGGCTTGAACGGCTTTCCGCATCCATGACTTCAGGTCGTCGTGGGTCTTGACAAATTCGGTGGGTGGCAGGCGGACGGCCAGTTCAAAGCTTTTCAGCTTGCGTTCGAGTTCCCGAGTTTCCGCGCCAGTCGCGGTGGATTTGCGGAACCGTTGGATGCGTTCCAATTCCGCGAGGACGACGTCAAAATCCTCACGGATTTCATTGGCCCGCTCAACGAATTCCTCCAAGACCTTTTGTTTGAAGTAAAATTTCTCGAACAGCTTTTGCAGGCCGACATCCCCTTGCTTGAGCTCCCGGCGGGTGCGCACCGCGTCCGACTTGCGGAGGCCGGGTTTTGTCGCGCGCTCATAGCGGATATCGACGGTGGCATCCAGCTTCTTCACCTTCGCGCAGAGCTTGGGGAGGGCGCGCATATACTGCTCGCGGCTATCGATTTTCTTGTCGATAATGACGCGGTCAAACCGTTCTTTGCCGTTCAGCAGCCGTTGGGCGAGGCCGAGATGTTCGCGGGCGGCAAACCCGAAATTGTTGATGATCGATTTGACGTGCAGTTCCGCCGTTTCGATGCGCTTGGAGATTTCGACTTCCTGTTCGCGGGTCAGCAGGGGGACCTGGCCCATCTGTTTCAAATACATCCGGACCGGATCGTCGAGAATGTCCAGCCGCGAATCCACCTTGGGTGGCTCTTTTTCTTCTTCGGGTGCGGCCGCCGATTCACGTTTAAACCGGTCCACTTCCGAGGCATCAATGATCTCAATGTCCATGCCCCGCAAGGTGATCATGATCTCATCGAGTTCCTCAGCCGTGAGGATATTTTCCGGCAGGGTCTCGTTCAAATCACCATAAGTCAGGTAGCCCTGCTCTTTGGCGAGTTTGATCAATTCCTTGATTTTTAAATTCTTTTCAGCGGCCCCCAGCATCGGCTTGGCGGGGACGTGGCGTTTGGCCTTTACGGTCTTTTTGGACGTCGACATAGTTTGAGCTACAAAAGGGTTACCAGTGTTTCGCGAAAGTCATATACTATGCCGCAACTTCAGTTCCAAGTCAAGCAACTCGCGCTGGAGTTCCGTCCGTTCATTTGCCGGCAGGTTCGGCTGTCCCAACTGGCGGCGGATCCGGTGCGACTGTCGTTTGGCACACGCGCGCTCCAATGTCGCCAGGCAGTCGCCCGCCATGGCTTCCAAAGCCGTGCCGGGCATCGGGGTCACCGCCAGTTCTGACACCAACCGGTCTTCCTCCGCATCCGCCAACGCGTTCATCAAGGTGTGCGGCCCGTCCCACTTGCCGGCCGCATGGAGTTTTAAGATTCGGCCGATTACGGCTCCCGCGACACTCGTTGACAACCAGGCCGGATCCAGGCGTTCCAAGGCCAGATCCACCAGCCGCATATCTGCCAGCATCAATTGGAGCAACAGCGTCTCCTCCGTTAAATTCGGGGCTGTGGCAATGGTTTCCTCGGCTTCCGGGGATGGCGCGCTCGCTGCCGGGCCCGGCCGGCTTCGTTGCAATTTCTGCAATTCCTGGCGGATCGCATTCTCGGGGACATCCAGGCGCTGGGCGGTCTGTTGCGAATAAGTCGCCAAGAGGACCGGGCTGGGAATCCGTGCCAGCCATTCTGCCATCTGCCGGACGATTTGCAGTTTGCCGCGTTCCGTTTTTGGATCGTGTTGATGGGATAACCGCTGCAGCAGATAGGCAAAAAAACTTTCCCCCCCGTCAATCAACTCCCGCAGCTTTGCACCACCTTCGGCTTTGATCAGGCTGTCGGGGTCGTGACCGGCCGGGATGACGGCGACCCGCAGCGCCAGGCCGGCCTCCCACAGGGGTTCGGCGCTGCGAACGATGGCGTTTTGGCCGGCCTCATCGGCATCGTACATCAGCACGACTTCATCGGCGTAGCGCTTTAAAATCCGGGCGTGCTGTTCCGTCAAGGCGGTGCCCTGTGGGGCGACGACATTGGTGATGCCGGCTTCGTGGCAGGCAATCGTGTCGATCTGACCTTCGCAGATGACGGCAAATTTATCCTCAATGATCGTTCGCTTTGCCTTGTCGAGCGCGAACAGGATGCGCCCTTTCTGGAAGATCGGGGTCTCCGGCGAGTTGACGTATTTGGGCTGGTCTTTCGCGTCGGTTAAAATCCGGCCGCTAAATCCGACCACCCGGCCCTGCTCATCGCAAATTGAAAACATCAGCCGGCCGCGAAACCGGTCATACAACCCACCGTTGTCGCGCGGCAGCGCCAGCCCGGCCGTCGCCAAGAGTGCGGGGTCGTATTTCTTGCGTTCCGCCCATTGGAGGAGACCGTCCCAAGCATCCAGGGCATACCCGATTCGCCATTGGCGGGCAACTTCAAGGGTGATCTGCCGCTTTTCCAGATACCGTTTGGCCACATCGGCGGCGTGCAGGTTTTCCTGGAAAAACGCGGCCGCTTCATCGTGCAGCCGAAATAACAATTCCTTCTCACCGCGCACGGCGTGGCCTGTGGCGTCCTCCGACTCGACCTTGATCCCGGCCCGTTCGGCCAGCCGGCGCACGGCTCCGAGGAAATCGAGGTTCTCGTAATCCATCACAAACTTGAAGACATCCCCGCCCTTGCCACAGCCGAAGCAGTGCCAGATCTGTTTGGTGGGGTTGACGTT
>Ga0209083_1002018_pt1 | contig 20500 bp, 36 predicted proteins | sample AM7aDNAmetaG_FD_184132 | JGI IMG/M metagenome (GOLD analysis project Ga0209083, IMG submission 184132) | Freshwater microbial communities from Finland to study Microbial Dark Matter (Phase II) - AM7a DNA metaG (SPAdes) (version 3) | ecosystem: Environmental > Aquatic > Freshwater > Lake ...
GTTAATGTATAATCACCACCAAATAAATATTCGACATAAGATGATGTTACACTACCCATTCTTATTAAATCACTTGTATATAATAATGTTGTTGGCTGTATACCATTATCAGAAAATAATCTTAATCTAATATACCCATCAATATTAGTAATTGTTCCAATACTTTTAAGACGAATTGATAAAGAGCCCATTGTGTGGTTGCCACTCGCAGTAAATTTCCATCCATACCAGGGATTAATTAATGTTTCATCGTAGCCAGTCGAATAAATATCTTGTTGAAGAACCTCCGCAGTTTGAACCGAATTTATACCATAAACTGTTCTTTGATTAGATGTGTTAACAATATCTAATTGATGAGATGGCGTTGTGTTTATACCTAAATTTCCACTTAGTGCACCACCAGATAATGGTAAATAATTTAACAGTAAAGACGAATCTGCATTTAATACCCACACACCATCACTTTTATGAATATACCCTACACCAGTGATATAATTAAACCAATGTTGACCTAACCCATAACCAGATGCAATGTTATTGCTTGTAGTAGGATTAGTAGATTCATAATATGTTATTATATGTTTTTCCATAATAGTTTAGTCCCAAGGTAAAATATCATATATTATTTTTGTAGTAGATGTTTGGTTTTTCATATAATTTACAGGGTCAACCATTTGATATAATTTATCCTTTTCATTATTTATTTCTGTTACTGTGTTAATCCATTGTAACACTATTTCTTCTGTTAAGTTATCATAAGAAATGTAATCATTGTCAGTCATTTCTGGAATTGTACATATAATATATTGTGATTGTACCATGCCATTTTCATTATTAGTAGCCATCAACTCGTAATGAACTCTTGTTGTTACATTTATTAAACCATTTAATAAAGGTTCAACCTCTAATCTTTGTATCTTAATTTCGTATGTTATCATATTTTTTTGTTTTTTTATTTTTTTATAATCTTATTATATTTATATCCCCATAAACATCAGTCCATTCAATTTTTACTTTATCACTAGTTTGTGTTATTTGATGGTTATATGTTTTAGACACTAACTCGGTCACATTACCGAGGTCTTTACGAATCAACGATGTACCGCCCACATTATTTCCTATTGTATTATATGAAAAATAATAACCACTTGAATTACTAATATTATTATATCGTACATTATCGCCTATAGTACAATACCGAACTTCTTGAATATAGTTATATGAAAAATTAATTCCAAATGTATTATACTTAGATTCCCACTCGTTTGTATTATTACTAAAATTATCACCACATGTGTTGTATTGGAAATACCCCCCGATATTATTTGTATTAAAATAATTACCAATTGAATTTGATTGGAAATAAACATTATCCAAAAGAGTGTTCGAATAAAAATATCGACCTATCTTGTTATATGATAAATAATTACCAATTAAATTAGAATAAAAATAAACATCAATATTATTATTGGTGAAAGAATTACCGATTTTATTTTTGTTAGATAATTCACCTATATTATTATATTGACAAGTGTCGCAAACTACATTAGAATAGAAATAATTATCGGTATTATTACGAGAAAAATAATTACCAATTGAATTATAATAAAATAATTGTTTTATATTATTAAAAGAGAAATTGCTGTTAATTGAATTATATCTAAAAAACATTCCAATAATATTGTTTGTAAATGAATTGCCAATAGTATTGCTTACAAAGTAACTGTTAATGGTATTGTCATTAATTGATGACCCAAAAAATATGGAGTTATTATTAGTTAATATTGATGATGTATTTCCTGCAAATATATTATTGTATATGTTTGTATATGCTGATTGAGCACCATTAACAGTGTTATTTGTTGAAAACATATAATAATCCATATAATCTGAACTAACAGGAATTGAATAATTATAATTATCAACAGCCCAGTTATATTGCGAATAACTTGAATAAGTTAAATTATCAAATTCAAAACGCTTCCATGATGATGTAACCGTGAATAAAGCGGGCGTATTATTTATTTTAAAATAAATTTCAGATGTTCCAGTTTTGTTAACAACAGAACCAACACCAAACATTCCAACCATACCTGTCGCATCCGTAGTTGTAACATTCAATTTCCATCTTCTAAATTTTACTTGTCTGTAATCAAAACCAATATCGTTTTTCTTTTTTGTGTCAATTCTTCTGTATATATAACCTTTTGTACATCCAGGAACAACAGATGTATCGTTAACAACATTATAATAAATTTGGTCTTGAGGGAATAAAGCACTTGAACAAATAGGATTTAATGTATTAATACTTGATGCAGTAATTAGTAATGGTTCTGTATCCCCACTCATCGGAGCATTGCTAACAGGTTGCGTGTAGGTTGTTACATAATCAGTTAATAAATAATTTTGACCTATAATTAACTGTGAGTTAGCTATCAAGTTTATTAATTGTGAGTATGTAACTGGAATATGCACCCCAATAAATTCATCTGCATTATGCGTTATAATGCTGCCAAGATTCAAGTCCAAGATTAATTGAGCCGCTACACCAGCATCTTCTTTTGTTGATACAAGTGCCATATCTGAATTAAAACTATTTTCCGAACCAACATATCCTCCATCAATAGCTCCTTGATAAGCTGTTTTTCCATCAAGACCATTGGAACCTTCGGCTAATATTCCGGTATCAATCAACCCTATAAATCAGTTTTTATTTTCTCCTATATTCGGAGTAGTTCCATTTGTTCCAATCGCAATAATTCCAGTAGACACCCCATTTATATACCAATAGTTATTTTGTATATAAGGGGTATATCCATCATCTCCCTTTTCTCCAACTAACGACAATAACTGTTCTTCTGTAAAATCTTCATAAAGAAATGGATCTCCTCTATCTCCTTTTAATGCGTTTTGTAATACAACATTAGTAGTTGTAATTGTATTCGATATATCTATTTCAACCAACATATTATATCCATCGTTTTCAGTTGGTGTATGATAGTCTGTTGGAAGTCTTTCAAATAACACTCCAGCAACAATAGTTTGTTTAACTCCGCCAGTACCATCTAATATAATTATCAAATCCCTATATCCACGCATTAAAAACGTATCATCGCTTGATAAGAATATTTTATAGTAACCATCTTCTTGAATTATAATTGGGTTATCTGTAGTGGAACCTATCAAAACACCACCTAAATAAACTAGCATCTTTGTGTCTGCTGGAAATGTTTGTCCTGATTTTAATTTCAACCATATTGAAAAGCTATCGCCACACTTAATCGAGGTAGTTGTCAGCATTTATATTTTATTTTTAAAAATTAGTATCCCAGCAACCGTTCAAAGTTGCTGGACTTATTGTTATTTTGGGACTTTAGATTTTTGCATTTTCTTTATTTCAATTTCTTTTTCTTGAAGTTGATTTTGAATTTCATCTTGCCTTACTTTATGCTGATGTTGTGCGTTCTTTAACGCCATCTCTTCATCAAGTTTTTTAATCTTTAATTCTAAATCATCCTTAGAATAATCTTCTGGAAGTTCTACTTGATTAGCCATTTCTGCAATAAGGATTCTAGTTTCATTATCACGTTGATTTAATGTATCTTCAAGTTGTATCTTTTGTTGTTCAACATCTTTTCTAGACTGCAATTCTTGCTGTTGCATTTTCATTGCATCCTGTTGTTCCTTAGATTTACGATCATTCATATCTTTTTCATCTTTTTCAATGATTCTATGAACTTCAGCCATAGATGGAGAAGATAACACTTTCATCATTGCACCAAAAGACATCATTTGGTTTTGCATAGCCGCATGAGCCAGTTGCAATAATCCATCTTCTAGTCTCTGGGATTCATTACTATTGTCAAGAACTAATCCATAATCACATTCAGAAAACTCATCCCCATCAATATCAGCTATTTTAGATGCTCCATCAGATAATATATATTGAAACTTTTTAGAACCGCCTTTTAATGCTGCCTTAGATGTTTCTAAGAAGCATTCAAGAGCTCTTTTCTTAACGTCATCATGCTTAGCAAATAACCACTCAGTAATATGTGAAGATTGTAGATTAGAACGTTCAACACCACCTACAGTTTCAGAAGATGATATTTGCCCTTCTCGTTGTTTGGATATTCCAGCAGCTTCAGACATTTCCATCTTCACAAACTCTAACAAGTTTATATGCTGTTGTATGTAATTACCTTGCTCTAAATCTAACACACCAGAAGATTGTTGCATCATTCCAGATATCTTTCCTGTAGCTGCACCAATATTACCTTCCTTAAAACTATCAATTACTGCAATGTGATTTACCTTTGCATAATAAAGTCATTTATCAACTTCCCATCCTTTTGGAACCATCGCTAAATCTAACTTGAGCATCTTGCCTCAGTTAGCGGCTATAGCCTTATTTAAACGGTCATGTAAGGCATTATACATGTATTGGTAGGGTTTCATTACGTCTACCAAAGAAAATGGTTTAGTGTCGTTTATGTTGTATATTGAACCTACAAAACCAAAGTGACATCTTGATGGGTTAGATAATCTATTAAACTGTACAACTCTTGGTCGCATATTTACATAAATCTCCTTACCAATCTTAGTTCCCTCCCAGGCTTCATTAATCCAAAATACTTCCTCCTCTTGACCTAAATCTTTATCACATTTGTATGTTTCTGGATAGAAGTCAAATTCTTCATCTCCAGTTTCAGGATTGTATGATTTTACTTTTTTAATCTTACGTTTAGAACGCCAGTATGTTCTTACAACACGAATGTTACCATTGTTATCGAAATAATTTGTAGTAGCGGCAGAACCAGTTGTTTGTGCGAATATAGAATAATTGTCTATTACTGAGCCATATCCACCTTCAAATCCATTAATCTCATTTATATTGATAAAAGCATTACGCTCATCAATATTTGACATACTATCTCCAGAATAAACTTGTGGTAAGTTTTCTAAATATTCACAATCCGATTCCGTTAGAACATCATAGAATGTATCTATAATTCTTCCTGGACTCCAAAAGTCTATATATGTAAGAATATCAGCATCTTCAATTCTATTAGAAAAACCGCTTTTAAATGTATGACATTTTAATGGATTAATTCTTTCAAAGGTAGGCTCTCCGCCAACAATATCACACTGGTAAATTTCTTCACCAACAATCATTGCATCCATGAATCCAGAATTGAATTTATCTTTGATAGATAATTCTTTGATGTAGTGATTAAGAATTAGATTACCACGCTCTTCTCTGGCGTCTTGCCATTCATAAGTATAGTAATATGACATCTTATCCATCTCTGCATTAAAAGATTCTTCGTCTGGGTGACTTGCTTTTATTGCATCTTGTAAACTCCCCATTAATGCACTCTTCTTATTCTCTTCTATTTCAGAAACTGCATTAGGATTGGTAATTATTAAATATCAGTCAAACCTACGTTTTCGTTCTTCACCTAACAATAGATTTAGTTTACCTAACATTATTGGATAATGCTGTATATTCTCTGGGACATAACTAGCGTCTGTATTATCTGGATTTAGAATCAATGACATATCGTTCAAATCCAATATGCCATTAACTAAATTATAGTTTATTCGCTTGCGTATGAATGACTTACGCACGACTGAATCTGAGTAGTAAATTTTACGATCTGACCAGTCGCAGACACTCTTACGCCATTCAGCATTTTTAGCGTTAAACGCAAGTTTTTGTCGAGGGAATGAGCTTACTTGTGTAGCCATATATATTGTATTTTATTTAACATGTTTGCGAAAATTTATAAATTTCTGCAAAGGTACGAATAATCTTTCAAAAAAAATGCCCACTACCAAAAAAGTAATAGGCACTATATTTTAATTATATTAGCATTCAAAAACACTAAAGGGATTTCCTTTGACATTTTTGTTTAAATAATCACTCCATCTGAACGAACCACATTTTGAGCATTGCCATACAGAGCGTTTATTACAAGCATTTATTTCATCACCATATATATTTCTAACGAATATATCTTTATTGTGATTGCATAAAATTCTTTTAATTATATTTTTTTGACGTATCATTTATTAGAATTTTAATTTAGACTTTGTAAAATCATTCTTTCTATAGTTATTCTCAAAGAACTTATCTTTCCCAAGATAGTTAACATCTCTGTTTTGTCCAGCATCTCTGGCAGAGGTATCACCAAGCAATCTCAGTTTATCTTCTCTAAGAAGCATAAGCATACACAACGCATCATGTCTATCATAATTTCCATCTACAGTGTACATCGCTAATTCCTGAAGAAGTCCCTTAGACCAAATCTTTTGATAATTAAATACAGATGTTATTTCCTCAACAACATTGCCATCAACTTCTTTAATAACTATTTCTGGAATTGATTTTAATAAATAATCTCTAATACATCTTCTAGCATAAGGAGCTACCTGACCATAATTCCCAGTTCCTTTTGAGCGATTACCGTACATGCCAGACTTTACTATCTCTTTGTCTTTTAGAAACTCAAGTGTATCTGATAACAAGTATAGGCAATTGTGTTGAGAGAAGTACTTAAATAGTCCTTTCTTATTGTTTTCATAATTACATTCTGCATTATACATAAGCAATGCAAGTCTTGCATTTTCATATGCATCATCTGCAAACATTGGCCTTCCAGTATATTCAAATACTAGTTCATCAGTTCATGTATCTAGTATAAACATGCTAAATAAAGAAGTGGTTTCAGAGGCGTCATCGTCATATGTGTCGATTCCGCTTATATATCTGCCTCATGGCACATTGCCAGAACTACTCTTCACTGGCATATGTTTAATACATATCGCTCCCTCAATTTTGTTGTCTTTATGTGGAAACTCTGTTATATATTTTAAATCATTATCAGGCTTGTATTCAACTTCACCACTCTTTGATAAACTTAATCTTCCAATTCACATATCATTTGTGTATTTTGGATTAAGATTAATTTCATTAATTACATCGTTGAGTTTATCTGTTGGATATAATGAACCATCACGTTTCATAATAGCATCCTGGATAGTAAAGGCGGTTTCAGCTTTACGTCTGGTAAGTTGTAATGGGTCGGAAGAGTTGTATTTGAGATTAATCCTATGCCTAATCTCTGAAATTAGCGCAGCAATTACATCACTTACACCATCTTCGTTATAATAGTCTCCAGAATTTATATATCCAGGAAAGAAAAATATCGTTCTCTTTTGCCCATTAGCCCCCTTATCCCAGAAGTTTGGTAATGAATATACATTATATCCATCAGGGTGAAGCAGCATTTCAAGTGCGCCGTTGAAGTCACTACCAGGAGTTCCACCTGTACCTATTGCATAAGCCATTCCCGATACAATATCTTCTATTTGAACGTTAGGTAAACATGTCTGCCACACGTCCAAAAATTTAGGAAATGTACCAAACTCTTCATAAAACATTCTATCAGACCTTTTACCACGAGGTTTGTCTGGGTCGTCTTTAATTGCCACAGCTAATACTTCATTTAAACTACCCTTTGGTCTACCAGTGTCTTTATCTATAAATCCAGACTGCCATGTCATTTCCGACATAGATTCTTTTAGTCTCTTGGATGGAAATTGAGTATTTTCTGCGCAATGATTTATACCATCAATAAATTTGTTTATTATAGCATCCTTTGTTAAGAACTCTTTTCCATAAGCAACAACTAAACTCTTGATTTTCTTTCTGGCAAATTGATGTTTACCTAGTATAAACATTTTTGCAAGTACTGCTGCAAGACTGTAGCTTTTCGAAGCCCCCCTTTTAGCTATCTCACAACCATGCTTCGCACCTTTAAAGTTATCGTATATTCCTCCAGTCACAGCTTGATTCATATAATGAAATCTTCAGTAAACTCCTTCCCACATTCTTGGAAAGTCAACAACCCTATCTGCCTGTTTGGTTCCTTCGATAGTTTTAGCCTGAATTATTGGGAAGTAATTTAAATAGAAATACATATCTCCAGTTATTCACTCACCATCGGACTCTCTAACCATCCCATCTCAACACCTACTTACCTCTCGTTTAAGCCATTGCATATACTCTGATTGAGGATTTGGGTTTGGCATTAATTTTGTGTAACATCCATGCTTTTTAAAATGTCTAGCAGATGCCGTAAAATAACTCATATCGGTCAGTATATGGGGATTGCACAAATCCACCAAAATTCTACCTTTTGAATCTCTCCCTAAGTCTTTTGCATATTTTCTATCAGGAGATATAAGCCTTTTAATAAATTCAACATTATTTATCATGTCAAATAAATCATTCCGCTCCTCCTCCTTTAGCGATGCAATAAACTCATCGGTAAGTTGCGTTTGATGTTTATTTACTTCTACACCCATAATTAATTAAATAATCCTTCAAAACCATTATCTAAAATTGTAGTCGCACGGTCGCCTCTTGCATTGGACATCTCTTCGACCTCTTTAATAACAGTCTTTTCAGCCTCTGATATTTTCTGAGATAATGGAATTAATGCCGTCAACGCCTTTGTGTATTTATCAAAAGTCTCATCGTCTACTGGGGCATCTCTAAGATAAGTTCTTAGTTTGTCAACACCGACCTTCAAATCTTTAATAAGCAAAGATGATGCAGTCTCTGTCATTGATATATAAACATCTATTGCTTTTTGTAGTATAGAATCTATTTTGAACTTACTGTCAAATCCAATAAGCTCTTTTACTTTATCTATTCTTTCTTGCTCATCTACTATAAATTGTAAATCACTCCTTGGGTCATATACAAAATATATAAATGATAATTCTTTTTCTAACTGACTTTTATTTACAGTCCTATCTCTTTGGTCTAACTTTTTAAATGCACCTATTGTAAACACTATAGGCTCTATGACTAATTTGTAGTCAACTTTTTTGAATAATTTCATCTTATTATATCCTAAAAGAGCCCACTACTTATGGTAATGAGCTCTATATTAGTTAGTTAATTAATTCAGGATTAAAATCCACGTATTCAAATTCATCAATCTTTAATTCAATATCAGATAAGTCAACAAGCATATGTTCTCCGCCATTATACATCATGACTGGCATCTCATAATAAATCTGTTTATTGTATTCTTCATCAATTCCAAAATCATGCTTCTTGACATTTTTAGTCTTTTTATAATTCTCATAAGATAATGCTACTAATGCTCCTTCTACAACTCCTCGTTCAATACAACCCTTTGATGGACTAACAACTGTTTGAATCTCTTTAATCCTGCCAGTCATTGATACATCCTCAATTCCATCGTATGTAGTATCTTCTGTGGTATATCTATCACATGTAACAATAATGCCAGTTGACATTGGTGTTGCTTTTTTAATACTAAATATTTTCATTCTTCTCCCTTTTATTCTTTATATTATTATTAATTGCTACTATTCTATTCTTATGCGTATATAACTTTCCAATTGAGCCAATATTATAACTCAATGGAAAGTCTATATCTGTATTTTCATCAACCAAATCTAAGTTTGATTTACTAATTGATTCTTTTATATTATCCCAGAAACTATAATAAGCCATTACAACTACTTGTGCTGGTATGTTTAATTTAATCGACACTTTCTTTGCCATCTCCAGTATCTCCTTGTTGGAGTACTGTCTTCTCGACTTTGTATTTGTCATCTATATCAAATATAATTGTTAGTCTATATTGTCCAGTATCTTTTTGTATGTTTGGAATGTAATGCTTATTTATCTTTTTACCATCCATTACTCCAGAACGCCTCATCTTTGATATAAGAATATTAAATTGAGGTGTAGTTAATCCTATTACCTCACGAATATCTTTGCGTATATCAATACTATTAAGCACGTTGTCTAGCATATTCTCATCTCTAATTATCTGAGACAACTCATGTCTCTTAGCAAGAAATGAAGCTAATACTTGTCTTTCCGATTTGGTTAATTTGTGTAATGGAGTTGTAAATGATAGCCATTTATAAAAGAACCCGATATCTAAGGCGCAATGCACCTTTGCTATGTTCGAGTTTTTTGCGATGTCCAAGTTACTTAACCTCCTCTATGTCAGATTGTTTTACTTCTTCTGGAATGGTAATAGTACTTACTATTTCATCAATACATTTACCAATAAATTCTTCTGGAAATACACCCCTAAATTCAAGTGTTTTATAAAGATAATCCAATCGTTTATAGAATGATTCTCCTTGCTGTTTTTGTAGTTGCTCAATTAGAAATTTATTCTGCTGCTGTAGTTGTCCTGCAACATTCTTTAATTCCTCATGTGACAACTCTTTCTTCTCTTTATTCTCTCCCATTATAATTATTTTTTAAATTTAGTCTTTTTATTTCTTAACTCTTCAATCTCTACAATACCATATTTACCTGTAACTGCAATATCCGTACTTCCACAATCATCACAATAACATGGTGTTGGGTCTCCTATAAAATCTTCATCTGTTCCAGATGAATTTAAAATTCTCATTGACAAGCAACTTCTGCAATACCAAATAGGTTCTTCTTCGTAATCAATTTTATTCATTAATTTTATATAGTTTATCTATAATGACATTCCCATTATATGTTGATATTAATTCTGTTGATTGTTTTGAATTATGTACTCTAAACTCATAATCATCCATTTCGCTAAAATGTTTTAGAACATCCTTCAATTCATCTATAGTTATATCATCCACAAAGATATCAACAGTCTTTTCTTTTGGATTTATATTAATTTGTTTTCCTACCATAACCTAATATTCAAAGACTTCTTCTGTTGTTAATTCCCAAGCTTGTTTAAACTGTATATTCCTACCATTACCTAATGGTTCATATTCTATTCCGCGATAATACATGTGTGTATCAACTCCTACTTCTACAACTGTATAATAACCAGTAGGTGCTATTCTTGGAGAATCTATCGTTTGTTCTAATTCTCCAGTATTCTCGTTGACCGTAACTCCTGGTCTACCAACTCTAGCTGTTAGAATTGGGTCAAAAAAATGTAATATTGTTTTTCCCATAATATTATTTATTTGAGCAAGTAGATGGAATCGAACCACCGCTATCTGATTACAAAACAGATGCACTAACCACTATACTATACCTGCAAGTGAGAAGCAAGGCTAACTTCTCATGCGTTTATCATTGCGGACTCCACAATAAAAGGATTTTGTCACACAAACAAGTGTGTTGCCGGCTACGATTACCCTAAACCTATGACCTTTTTTATAAATTTAAAAACAATTAAAAAATGAATTAAAAGATATACTTTCACAAGTACTTAATTATGAAACAATTATAGCACGAGCTGCCCGATTCGAACGGACGGTGCAAGGTTGGAATTTGCAACGGAGATTTTGAAGATCCCTGGGTTAAACCGCTACCCTAAGCTCGTATGTTATCGTTGATTAACTGGCTCAACGATAAAAGCCTTTGGACATTTTACTACCAATGGTAGAGAATCAACTATTTATTCAATCCAGTAGAACTATAAGTCATGTTTAATCCGTTCTGATTAACGATTAAATCATCACTAAACATTACTACTCTTGGATTATCACTAAAACATTCTGTAATATTAAATGTCTTTCTTAGAGAACATTCGGTTTGTAGTTTCTCTCCCCAATTCGGATTATCTTTTTTACTCTGATAACAATTCTTTCTCATATGTTTATTTTTAAATCCTGACAAAGATAATACAAGTTATTGGATTACACAAATATTCTATTAAAGTTTAACAATCATTAACTTACATTCTCTATTAAGCACTCCGTTAGCAGTACCATTCCTGCAATTGATGCGGCATTCTCTAATGCCATCCTAGTTACTTTTGTTGGGTCAACAACTCCTGCAAGTTTAAGGTCTTCCACAACCTCATTCTTTGCATTAAATCCATTTGTATCAGTAAATTTTACTACAATATCATCAATGTTGAACCCACAATTCTCGATAAGCAACCATGCTGGAACCCTAAGAGAGCTAATTACAACTAAGTATCCATCAAGTTGCTTTATCGCGTCTCCATGATATGTTATATGTGAATACGACCTTAATAACTCTTGTCCTGTGTTATATAATGCTAATCCACCACCAGGCAATATACCTTCTTCTAGTGCAGCTCTAGTAGCACATATAGCATCATCTATCCTATCCATCTTCTCTTTAACCTCAGTATCACTAGCAGCTCCTACATGAACAATAGCTACTCCACCTTTAAGTTTAGATAATCTTTCTTTCAGAACACTAATCTCCCAATCTTCAGTACAATTATCTAACAATGTCTGTACTGATTGAATATAAGCTTCTGTACGCTCTTTATTACCATCTCCACCAACAATCAAAGTTGACGTTCTATCAATAACTATTTTATCACATACTCCAAGATAAGATACATTCGATGTAGTAATTGAAGTTCCTAATTGACTTGATATAACTTTACCGCCACAAATAGCTGTAATGTCTTGTAAATACTCAACTCTTTTAAATCCAAATCCAGGAGCTTTAACTACGCATATCTTAGAGCCATTCATTCGTGATTTAATAATAGATCTTAATGTATTATCATCTATATCATCGCAGAATATAACAATAGGTTTATCTTCTTTATTAGCAAACTGTAGGATTGGTAGAACTTCTTTAATATCGCTAATCTTTCCATCCATTAGAAGCAAATAAGAATACTCAAAAGTAAGTTCATTCTTGCCATTCTCTGTAACGAAATGTGGCGATACATAACCTTGCTTAACCGATATACCTTCTATAATGCTTATAGATGTTTCATTAGTCCTAGACTCTTCCATTGTAACTACACCATCTTTTCCAATAGCCTTGATAACATCTGATACTAGTTTACCAATTTTCTCGTCATTATTAGCTGATATAGTTGCTACTTGTTGTAATCTATCAGAATTAATATCTATTGCTTCCGATTGCTCTCTAAGAGATTCTACAATCTTTTCTACAGCTTTATCAATACCACGTTTTAAATCAATTGGATTGGCCCCTTCTTTTACTAGTTTTAATCCCTCAGTAATCATTGCTTGAGCTAAGATGCAACTAGTACTTGTTCCGTCGCCCACATTCTTACCAGTATTAATAGATACTTCTTTAATCATTTGAGCGCCCATATTTTCAAATGGATTATCAAGATTAATTGACCTTGCTACAGTTACACCATCCTTAGTTACATGTGGTGGATTAATTCCATCAAATATAACTACATTCCTACCTTTTGGTCCAAGTGTTACCTTAACTGCATCTGCTACTTTCTTTATCCCAGAGAAGATTAATTCTCTTGCTTCTTCATTAAATTTTATCTGACTCACTTATTTACTTTTATGATTAAACACTGCTATTAACTTATCTCCATCAAATACTTCATACATCCTAATTATCAAATCACTTTCATAATTATTTATAAACTTAAAGAAACTACGATAATCATGAAAGCACATTATTCCATCTATTTTGTCGAAATCCATGTTATTGCACTGGTTTATAAATATTGTATGGACTCTTTAGCCAATATGTTGCAGACTTACCAAAACTACTAGCTCCATTAGGTTCGCTAACTATACCAGTTATATCATAACACTTACCATCTAATCTTGTTAATACGTGATCTCCATCGTATATACACTCAGCCTCTGGAAATACCTCTTTTAGAATTAGGTAGAAGTGATAACAACTACCTTCAGTATAAACTTGTTGAGACCCTATAAATGAATCTCTAATTGTTGAAATAAATTTCTCTACATCTATCATATTTATTATTTTAAATCTTGACAAAATTACAATTAATTATTCAATCTACCAAATATTTATCAAAACTTTAACTTCTTTTAATAAAAAAGCCATGACTAAATTAATAATCATGGCTAGAAACACTTTTGTGTCGGACAAGGAATACTATTCCAAGAGATGTAAAATGAGTCATAAACAGTTCTTGTGGTATGTAATATGACTACTGTTATTTGCTCAGAACAAATGACTTAGACTTGAACGGAGACTTTACTTTATTGTAGATAATGGCAGCAAGGCTCAACATACCTCGAAGTTCTTTTATATTAATGTGGAGAGAAACTGACTCCAGTCCGTGAATTATACCATTATCTATTTATTTACGATTGCGGACACCACAATCCTTTAGCACTTTTTACCAGTGCCTTTTGTTTTCTTTGTAGGTTTTGATTTCACTATGTTATATTATTATTTAAGAAATTGTCTGGGAGTTGATCTGATTGATTGTTTTTAGCAACATTATTAAGTAATCATAAGGCGTCTTTATTACTATAATGCTCTAAGAATCTTTTACCACCAGATGACTTCATACTTTTAATCATATCTAGATGTTTTTGTTCTATTGGTTTATTTAAAACATCAATTCCTTTCTGATATAATTCATATCTTAAAGTATTCATGTCGGATTTGTTTTCTTCTTTCCATGAATCATGCATGTCTTTATTTTTAAAATCTGGAAGCAGCCTATTGTTTAATTCATTAGAATCTTTTTCGTTTAATGCATTACCATCAGTATCAGTTTCTTTATGTCCATATTCATGGACTTCTATAGATGATATTGGCACGTTAAGTTTCTTTGCTTCTTTTGTATCTACGACTATATTTCCAGGAAAGTTAGACCCACTAAATCCTTCAGTATATGGAATATTATGAATATCATTATATACCTGTTTGTCTCAAGATGGTGTTCCACTTTGATAAACAGTATTTGTTTTTTTAACCCTGTTTAGTCTATTTTTAATCTCATCATTAACGTTCGTATATCCACTGCTAGATAATCTGTCTTTATATATAGGTGATTCTATGTATTTTTCTGTAAACTCTTTTGGCCCTAATTGTTTCTCAACGGTTCTAGTAGTGTATTTATCTGGAACAAAACTAAAATTATCTGGAGATGGTTGCATCATTATTGGTTTTCCACCATTTCCAAAAGCATTATAACTCTCCCTTATCCCATCCAAATCCCTTATACCATTCTGTATATGTAATCTCATTACATCTCTCTTATCTCTCATAGAGAGATCATTTCAATTACCCATTATTCTAAGTTATTCTTGGGTTTATATTCCTTTAATCTATCCTCAAAGATAGACTTTTTATTCTTCTCATATATCTCATTTAATGCATCAATGATAAATGGTACATTATAGTTATTTATAATGGCAATTCTTCTAACAATAGATAAGTCTATACCATATTCTTTAGCTAAATCTTTAAGCTTATTTTGCTTTGTTGGATTGTATCCATTAGCAGCTTTGTCTAGTCCCATAACAATTTATAATTGAAGCACGTTCTTTAATCCAATCATTATATCCATCAACAGTAGACTTAATTGACTCTCGCTCCCTGTCATGAGCTTCTTTCTCAAACTTAATTCGCAACTTAGCATTATACTTTTCTAAATTATCTAAAAACTCTTTATTCTTCGTCATGATATACCTTTATGAATACGTCACGAATAACCTCGTGCGTTGATAACTAATTAGTTATTGTTGTTTATGTTTTAAATTAATAGATATAAGAGGTCCTAACCAAGTTAATGATTAAGACCAGTCGTTACCTCAGGCGATATAAACCTTAAACTTTAATAAGATGCGTCTACCATTATTTGGAAATGGATTACCCCTAGGAGCCTTTTGTCCTCAACCCATATTAATTGCTGGGTGGCTCAATCTTATCTATATTAAGGCAGTTTGCGTCAGTGTAGGAGAAACCTCTGTGAATGTTTTTAAATGCGCACATACAATCCTACGTCTATTCCATAGTTTATAATGCCTCTTTCTCATTATATATATGGAAGTTCTACTTGCAAATCCAGTAGCTGACTAGTTTAATATTTTAAACTTGTACAAAGGTAAACAAAGTTTTTCAATCTACCAAACTTTTTCTATATTATTTTTGGTATATCGCTATAATAATTTTTTATAGAAATTTTTTGCAAAATATTTTTGAAATTTTTCTGAATTGGTTAGAGAGTGGGATACCCCCATACCAACCCCCGCCCCTTGCTGCCGCAGGTGGGTGTCCCCCTGTCGGTATTCAAAACACATTGTTTTGTCTTATAATTTATTCATTTATTTAATACATTTATTTTATGAAATCAATTTCGGAATTAATCAAAGAAAACAAGTTTACACGTTTACCTTTGGCATCTAAATTTAGCTGCAAATTTGACGGCTTTAAAGAAACTGCATCAGGTAATGGCATTTTAATGAAATTCAATGCAACCGAAGTTACAACCGCCAAAACTTACAAAGGTGTACTTTGGTTAGCAAACAATTCTATTCAAACTGAAGAATTTAACAAGGATGAAATTTTCATTATTGAAACTGAATCTGAATTAAATGCAGACGGTTATGTTGTAATCAATTTAGTTGACTAATATCTAATAACTATATAGAAATATATAGTTATTTTTTATATTCACAGTCAACAAAGGTCAAGTTTTTTAAGGTTTAATGTCAACAAAGGTTAATATGTATCACGCATTCTTAACTATGATTATTTATCGACAAAGCGTTGTCGTATTATGATACATTCTTTGTTGACATTATTTATTTATAACTGCGTAGTTAGGCATTGCTACGTTATCATAAATGCATTGAGAGGTTGCTTTCAACCTCAACACTATGCACGATAATCAACCACCGAGGTTGGCAGTTATTTTATATATCCACAATAATACAACAAGCTATAAAAGTACTTATTAGTCCAATAAGAATTTAAGTGATTAGGAGTGTTGTGGATTTATTTATTTTTATTCTCTGCGAAGCCTATAATAAAGTCTTTCTATAATTAAAGTTGATGATATTCAACCTTATTCTAAAGTAACCTTAATTATAATGAATTCAATTCAAAATTTATTGTTAGAGTACACGCGCACGCACTCGACTATCGTCTCGCGCGACGCGAATTAATTATTATAACACAATTAACCCCAACCTACCAAGCAATTGTTAATCAAATACTTATGTATAAGTGGTTAGTGTTGGGGTTATTTATAATAGTTGAAGTTTTACTTTAGATTTGTTAGCTAAGTTGTTGGTAATGAGAGTGATAATATCCCATCATCCCTACTTTTGCCCGTTATACATAACTCGGTACTATGCATTACATAGTACTATATGATAACTATTTTATATCGCGCTTAATTTATCAATCAACTATTGTTTCATGTTATTTTACTAGAGTGCATACCATAATTATGTGGTAGGTTTATATGATTATGTATAAGTTTAGGTCAATATAATACTATTTGTGTATTAAATTAGATGCTCAAACTCTAAAATTATTATATTATGGATATAGTTATATTCGATAAAGATTGTGTAAATGCGATAGCAACAGTTCATCCAACAGGTGTTGATATAAATAGAAATAAAGTTATTCAAATTATATTTGATCAGAAATTAGAATTGCATAACTTTATATCAGAATTAATATTAATAGACCAAGACTTTGAGTATAAATTTGGACGTATACTTATAAAATTGCAATCAATTAAAAGATTATCATTTATAATTAGAGAGAAAGACCCTAATAAAAAATGGTGGGATCAAAAGTAATTTATAGTTTAATTTATGCTCCTATGTGTATAGGAGCAATTAAACTAAATCATTAAACTAAACCAACAGAGTTTTCAAACCTATTTATAGGGGAGGAAACTTTAATTATTAACAACACAAATAAGGTTATTACGAATTATACGCTATGGCCTAGTATAAGACTATAATCACTCACCAAGCTCCGTGTGTACATGCGCCTTGCTCTGTTTAAAATTAGGTGAGGAGTAAATTCCTCACTTGTGTTGTTTTTTTAATCATAATCCAATAGAATATAATAATACATAATTCCATGACTGTAGGACATGTCCGTCGTTAAATAAAGTGATAAATAATTATTATATCTATTGGATTTTTAAAACAAACTTATTAAACAATTATACAAACAATTTAAATTAAACTATTATGCTTACAACCTTTATTATTCTTTTAGCTCTAATTATTACTAGCTCAATTATAGTTGGTATTATACAAAGCAATAACGCTGATTTTGCAGGATTACACGCATTAGCAATTGTTATAGTTCTTATATTTTCTATCGCTTTTATAACTTATATCAATGAAAATGAGAAAAACATTGATAGTAAAACATTATTAAAGCCCTCAATTAAAATTGAAACTATTAAAAATGATAGTAATATCATTAAATCAGACACAACTTATATATATAAGTTTAAAAACAACAATTAATATAAATCTTTTAAATTAAACTATTATGGAAGCTACGGCAACTTTAAACAGACGTCAACGTCGACAAGCTATGAAAAATAGCAAGTATTCTCACAACAATCGCAAGAATGAACAAAAGAGTGTTCAAGTAATTTACTCAGAGCCTAAAATAATTATGGTTGGTAGTTATACTACTAAATCAGGTCAAGTAAAAAATCGCTATCGTGTTAATCCTAACGCAAAAGCGGTTAAGATTATTACTCACAAAGTGTATCATATTAATTATTAATATCATACAAATACTTTAATAAATAACAAAAATATAAATACTAATTAATTAATTATAATAACCAATTATAATGAGTTTGTAGGCTTTTTGTTTTATTGATACGGATAGTTATTTATTATTAATACACATATAATTGAATGAAGCGTCATTATTGTGTGTGTAAGTATTTGTTTTATAAAAATTGTGTAAAATAAATTATTATAAAAAACAAACTTAAATATTCTATAGAGACTATATTAATGACTTCTATAATGATCTATTCAGCAAGCAAACCTGAAATATACCACATTATCATACCAATGATCTTTGAAGTGATGACAGCATTTAGTATAATAGCTTTAGTTACTTGTAGAAAATAATATTAAAAGAAAACTTCCATTCAATAAGTTATAGTCGAACATTAATTTTAGATGGTGTGAGTTACTCGAACCTACATAATGTTTACATTCCTAGCAACTAGAGTCAGGGCGGAAGTCTAATAATTATGTACACAAGAATGACAATCTTGTGGATAGTTTTCTTTTACAATAATATAAAGAGCTAAATAAAATAATGTGGTTATATTGTGTTAGAATATTACGACACATAATAATTATGTATGAAGATAAACCTTTAGCTCTTTCAATACAATATTACCTCAAAGATGATGCGAGGAATATTTAGATGTGGTCAGTGGGCTATCTGACAAATTGCATGTATGTAAACGCACGCGGATTTACGAGGTTCGAGTCCTCGCACATCACAATTAATAATCAAATTATAAACTCACTAAAAATTCAAATTTATGAAAAAGCAATATCAATTAGTAGACAATGATGATACAGTCATTGACTCAAGCAATGAAAATGATGGCAGATTGGAAGATTTAGCCAATGATTTAGAGTTCGAAACAAAAGTAGTAATGGTTATAATTAAAGATAATTATGAGGCATAGAATATGTATAGCTATAGTAACAGCCACTTCTTGCGGAACAGTAGTATACAAGGAGTCAAAAGAAGTTATCAGACAGCAACTATCTGATAAAGCCAGACTAAAAGAGTACAATAAACGTCATGATGAATTTATGGCATTAGGTGGTACTCGTGAATTAAAATCTTACAGCGATAACGTAGCTATGCAAATAGCTCAATTTAAACAATCAAAAGCAAGAGTGATGTTATAGTCATTTTTGTATAATAAACTTATTATCATGAAAACAACATTTAAAATAAAATACTTTATTGGCTCTTTAATTTTTGGAGCAATAATAATCTCATCCATAATACACACAGATAGATATGATATTTTTATCCCTATTATATTTGGAACATTATTTATATTCTCAATATCACTATTAATTGTGGATAAAAAGATATAAATGTTATGAGAAAATTGTCTTTAATTAAAAAAGTATATCAAAGAATTATTGAATTAAAGATAATTTCTTTGATATATTTAAATATATTCTTAAAAAAACACAAGAAAAATGGATACAAATAATTATTATGATAAAAAAGCAGATAAAACAATATCCACATTAAAGTTGTTTTTAATATGGCTTGCATACACACTAGTATTAATAACTTTATGGAATATCAATATAATCTTATTTATAATTTATTCAATATTTATAATAAATAAATTATTTAAATTGCATTTAATTTGTAAAATATTTGGACATATACCAGCAGAGCATATAAATAGCGGAACGATTAAATGTATGCATTGCAATAAACCTTTATATAGAAAGAGATAAAAATGACTATTAAACAAGTAAAAAAACAAGAAAAAGAAATAAATAATATTAATAAAAAGTTTAAATATTATCAATAATATGAAACAATTATTAATATTTTTTTTATTATTTTTAACAACAATTTTATATTCCCAAACATTTCCATATGTTTCGATATCAACAAATATAAATGGTATAGAATATTGGAGTACATCTAATCATTGGGCTAAACACCCAACAAAAGATA
>Ga0209083_1002020_pt1 | contig 20473 bp, 18 predicted proteins | sample AM7aDNAmetaG_FD_184132 | JGI IMG/M metagenome (GOLD analysis project Ga0209083, IMG submission 184132) | Freshwater microbial communities from Finland to study Microbial Dark Matter (Phase II) - AM7a DNA metaG (SPAdes) (version 3) | ecosystem: Environmental > Aquatic > Freshwater > Lake ...
GATCATATTCACCTCCATCAAGTGGTTCACCGTCAAAAGCCGGGTCTGAAAAGAGTTCACTCACTTTTCGAAAGTCCATGATTGTGAAGAAATACTTATTATAGTCCTCATTTATCCGGGTCCCCCTTCCGATAATCTGCTTGAACTCTGACATCGACTCTATTCGCTTATCAATAACGATTAACTTGCATGTCTGGGCATCGACACCGGTCCCCATAAGTTTCGAGGTCGTTGCAATCACGGGATACCTGGAATCAGGCATAATAAAATTATCGAGTTCTGCCTTCCCTTCTGGGCTGTCTCCGGTAATACGGACAATATAGCGGCTGTTCTCTTTTACAAGGTCTGAATTTTCGTTTACAAGATACTGCCGCATCCGTTCAGCGTGATCAATATTTTCGCAAAAAACAATAGTCTTGTCAAATCTGCCGGTATTCTTGAGAAAATCTGTTACTTTCCGGGCGACACGTTCAGTCCGCTGTTCAAGAACCAGGCTCCGGTCAAAGTCCTTCTGGTTATAGATACGGTCCTCTATAACTTCGCCGTACTTATCAGTCTGCCCTTTCTCTGGCCTCCATCCCTGAAGGTCTTTATCAAGATCAATCCGGTATACACGGTAAGGAGCAAGAAAACCGTCTTCAATTCCCTGTTTCAATGAATAGACATAGACCGGCTCACCGAAATAGTGAATATTTGATATGTATTTCGTCTCCTTGGGTGTTGCAGTAAGCCCAATGTGAGTTGCGTTCACGAAATAATCAAGAATTGCCCTCCAGGCTGCATCATCCGCAGCACTTCCCCTGTGACACTCGTCAACAACAACCAGGTCAAAGAAGTCAGGAGAGAATTGCTTGTATATATTTCTCTCCTCCTCGTTTCCGGTAACCGCCTGGTACAGCGAGAGATAAATTTCGTAACTCTTGTCAACATGGCGGTTTTCAATCTTGGTCATTGCAGATTTAAATGGCTTAAAGTCATTCGACTTTGTCTGATCGACAAGAATATTGCGGTCAGCAAGAAACAGGATCCTCTTCTTCGTCCCTCCCTTCCAGAGCCGCCAGATTATCTGGAATGCGGTGTATGTCTTTCCTGTCCCTGTAGCCATCACAAGGAGTAACCGGTCCTGCCCGCCTGCTATTGCTTCGATTGTCCGGTTTATCGCATTAAGCTGGTAATACCTGGGAGTTTTCCTGATATCGTCGATATAATAGTCTTGGGTTATGACCTTCTCTTTTTTCTCATCAATACCCTTAAAGACCCTATACCGGTTCCAGAGATCTGTAGGAGATGGAAACCCGTCGAAGGTCAGTTCCCGTTCCATTCGTTCAGAGTTCCCGGTAATATCATGTTCGAGGACTGCATCCCCATTGGAACTGTAGGCAAACGGAACATCAAGCATCTTTGCATATTCGAGTGCCTGCTGCATCCCGGCACCGACACTATGATTATTGTCTTTTGCCTCAATTACTGCAAGGGGAATATTGGGTTTATAATAGAGGATATAATCAGCCCTTCGCGGTTTTGCCCGGCTGACAGAGTTTCCTCTGACAAGCACCCTGCCGTCAGTTACTTTCACTTCTTCACGTATCTGCAGTTTAGGGTCCCAGCCAGCCTGTAATAAAGCTGGAGTAATAAATTTTGAGCAAATGTCCCGCTCGGTAAGATCTTTCCTATTGAAACTCTCCATTATCCCTGTTAAAGTATTGAATGGCAATAACCTAATAGTTGTCGAAAAAATTGGGATTATACAAAATATTATTTTATGTAGTAATTCAAAATAAATATGATGGAACCTGAATTCCAGGTTCTCTATGTAGATGATGAACCAGACCTTCTTAACATTGGAAAACTTTACCTTGAGGCGTCCGGGGATTTTTCTGTAACTACCGTTAATTCCGCATCTAATGCTTTAGAAATTCTTACAAAGACAAATTTTGATGCTGTCATTTCTGATTATATGATGCCTGGCATGGATGGTATCGAGTTTCTTATTGAATTACGAATACGTTTTGGAAAGATTCCTTTCATTTTGTTTACTGGCAGAGGAAGAGAAGAAGTGGTAATACAGGCCATAAACAATGGAGCTGATTTTTATCTCCAGAAAGGTGGTGATCCTAATGCAATGTTTACCGAACTTGCACACAAGGTAAAGCAGGCTGCTTCATATAAATTAGCTCTGGAAAAATATGCAAAAGCATTCCTTGCAAGCCCTGATGCAATTATGATAAGTGACATGAAAACCGGACAGTTGAACGAGATAAACGATGCGACATCAATAATGTACGGATATTCCAGGGAAGAAATGATAGGGAAGAGTGCAACAGAACTTGGTACTGGACCTGCAAAACAAGAATGGAATACTTTAATCAACAAAGTTAAATCGCAGGGAAGAGTAGAACGATTTGAGATGATCGAACATCGCAAATCAGGAGAACTGTTTTATGCATCCTTATCTGCCGATACTATTATCCTTGGTGGAAAAACCTATTTGATTAGTACGGTTCGTGATATAACAGAACGAAAACAGGCAGAGGAAGCGTTAAGGGTGAGTGAAGAAAAATTCCGGGGCATTTTTGACAAGATTAACGACGGAATTCAAATTCATGAAATAGATAAAGACGGAAAACCCGGTAGATTTATTGAAGTTAACGAAGTCGCCTGCAAGATGCTACAATATACCCATGATGAAATGCTGGAGCATGGACCCCTTGATTTTGTTACTGATTATCATAACCGGCCTCTTGACGAAATAATTAGAGAATTATCTTCAACTGGTCACTCTATCTTTGAGACTGAACACCGGAGAAAAGATGGAACTATCTTTGCAGTGGAGATAAATTCACATGTTGTAAACTTATTTAATAAACCTGTGATTGTAAGTGTAGTCCGGGATATATCAATGCGTAAACAGGCAGAAGAGGAAGTGCAACGTCATTCTACAAGACTTTCAATTCTTAATGATATTATCTCTACTGCAAATAAAGCCGATAACCTTGGAGAGCTATTTGTTAGTATTTTAGACAAATCAATGCGTTTACTTGATTTTGACGCTGGTGGGATATACATAGTAGACTTTTCCAAACGAACTGCAGATATAGTCCATTCTAAAAATCTTCACTCTGAACTTCTTCGTGAAATTCAGACTGTATCAATTGATCAAAAGCCATATGATACCCTTTTTATTCACAATGAGGCCATTATCACTGATAATTATGCAAATATTGCACCTGAACGATCAAAGAAGTATAGATTCCAATCAATGATAAGCATCCCGTTAATTACAAGAGAAATTGCAATAGGGGCAATGAATATCGCAAGTTTGAGACGTTATTTAATCTCACCGGAAGAAAAGGAGATTCTTATCTCTATCGGCAGGGAACTCGGTAGTACTATAGAGAGGATGGCAGCCGGGGAAAAATTAAAAAAACGGAAATGATATTTGAAAATATATAAGGAACATTTTTTAAGAATTAGATAGTCTGTTTATTGTACTTTATCAGGATCTGACTAATGATAACTGTTTTGTACGTTGATGATGAACAATTTCTTCTCGATATCGGAAAGAGATTCCTTGAGAAGATGGGTGACTTCAAGGTAGAACTCGTAGATTCAGCAGTTACTGCAATTGATAAGATAAATACAATAAAGTACGATGCAATTGTGTCAGATTACCAGATGCCAAAGATGGACGGGCTTGAATTTTTAAAACAAGTACGGCTTATTTATGGGCAGATTCCTTTTATTCTTTTCACCGGCCGTGGCCGTGAAGAGATTGTAATTGAGGCAATAAACCTGGGTGTAGATTTTTATCTCCAGAAAGGTGGTGAAACAAAGGCCCAGTTTGCAGAACTGGCACTTAAGATCCGCCAGGCAGTGCAACGTCGAAGGGCTGAGATCTCACATGAGGAAAGCGAGCGCAGGTACCGTGAGGTTGTTGAAACCCAAACTGATTTTATCAGCCGGTTTAAACCCGACGGAACACATGTTTTTGCAAACGATGCCTACTGCAGGTACTTTGGAAAACGCCATGACGAAATTATCGGGCATCGGTTTCTACCAAACATTCCTGAACCGGACATGGAACGGATTCGCAAACATTTTGCCTCGTTCAGTCCGGATAATCCCATTGCCGACATTGAACACAGGGTTATCATGCCGGATGGCAGTATCCGCTGGCACTGGTGGAATGATCATGCAATATTTGATGATATGGGCCGGGTTGTAGAATACCAATCCATCGGAAAGGATATCACCGAAAGAAAACAGGCTGAAGAGGCCGTTAAAAATTCAGAGAACCTGTACCGGACTATCTTTGCTACAACCGGCACTGCAAGCATCATTATTGAAGAGGATACTACAATTACCCTTGCAAACGCAGGATTTGCCGCTCTATCCGGCTATACCATTGACGAACTTCAGGGGAAAAGAAAATGGACTGAATTTGTTGTAAATGAAGACCTTGAGAGGATGAAAAAATATCACTATGAGCGCCGCAGTGATCCACCATCCGCTCCAATGGTTTATGAATTTAGGTTTGTAGACCGATTCGGGAACACCAAATACTGTATAAATAATGTTGCAATGATTCCAGATACAAAACGGAGTGTTGCATCTGTTCTGGACATTACGAATCGAGTACTAGCCGAAAAGGACTATTATAGCATTTTTGAGAATATTCAGGAGGTATTTTACCGTACTGATGCGGAAGGAAGACTAATCCTTGCAAGCCCTTCAGGGGCGTCAATTCTTGGATATGAGTCAATAGACGAGATCTACGGAATAAATATTGCAAAAACCCTGTACGTAAACCCGGCTGAGCGGCAGGAGTTTCTCACTGATATTGACCGGACTGGTTCAGTTTCAAATTTTGAAGTAAAAATGAAAAAGGAGGACGGTTCTCAGATTACAATTATAACAAGTAGTCATAAATATTTTGACACTAACGGTAATTTCCTTGGGATTGAAGGTGTTTTACGCGATATTACCGAAAGAAAGCTGGCAGAAGAAGAGATAAGAAAGTCTGAAAATTTGTATAGGACTATCTTTGCTACAACAGGTACTGCAACAATAATTATTGAGGAAGATACGACGATTGCCCTTGCAAATGCAGGATTTGCAACCCTCTCAGGATATACCATTGATGAACTGGAAGGAAAAAGGAAATGGACCGAGTTTGTTGTAGAGGAAGACCTTGAAAGGATGAAAAAATACCACTTCGAGCGGCACAATGATCCAGAATCCGCACCCAGGGTATATGAATTCAGGTTCATAGACCGGTTTGGGAATATAAAATACTGTTTAAATAATGTTGCAATGATCCCAGGTACTTCACGGAGCGTTGCATCAATATTGGATCTCACGAATTGTATTCCCCAAAAATAGAATTTCACAGGGTTTTCATGATTCGATAGTTACAGAAAGTTATCTCATCACCAGTTAAAACAATTTTTTTTGTTTTAGACCAACTTAAATAGAATTAAAGCGAATAAAAAATATTAGAGTTCAGGAAATTGACCGAGGAGTTATTGTAAATGCATATTATGGAAGGTTTCCTGCCCTGGCAATGGTGTATAGTCTGGTGGATTGCCGCAATTCCATTTCTTGTCATGGGGACAATCCAACTAAGAAGGATTATCAGAAAAGACCGGGAATACCTCTCATTGCTCGGGGTGTGCGGGGCATTCATCTTTATTTTGTCAGCTCTTAAACTTCCCTCGGTAACCGGTAGTTCCTCCCACCCTACAGGTACTGGATTATCGACCATGTGTTTTGGTGTATTCATCACATCAATAATTGGTGCAATAGTCCTTCTCTTCCAGGCACTTCTACTGGCCCATGGAGGTCTTTCAACCATGGGTGCAAACATGGTTTCGATGGCTATTGGCGGTCCTCTTGCCGGATATGCTGTATATTACTTACTCAGGAACACAAGGGTTAATATATATATAACCGTATTCATCGTAACGACAGTCGCTGACCTTGTCACGTATATTATCACCTCGTTTGAACTGGCAATTGCATATCCAGCCCAGACAGGAGGAATACTCTCTTCTTTCGAGGCTTTTTTTATTATTTTTGCTGTGACGCAGATACCTCTTGCAATCATTGAAGGCTGTGTGCTCACTCTGGTCTTTAAGTATATTGTTGCACTAAAATCTGATATTCTTATAAAATTAAACGTTTTTTCAGAAGATCAGATCTCTCGTGCATCCCACAATGAGGACCAGATAGTACATCTGGAGATTCAATAATGATTGCTAACTATAAAATTGAACTAGTTGCTGTTCTCGCAATACTCGTCTTCGTTGTGGTTTTGCTTTTTATAAATTCCGGCGGGAATCATAAGTTCATAGGGTCCGATGATGCTGGCTCACAGAAAATTTCAGAATTGACAGGAAATCCTATTGACTCATTTGTGCCGATCATTCCCCAGTATAAACCTTCGAATGGCGAAATTGAAACGACTTTCTTTGTACTACAGGCTGCTATTGGTTCGTTCATCCTTGGGATAATTTTTGGGTACTGGCTTGCAAAGAAAAGATCCACAAGAGGCCAGGGAGATTGATGATAGACGCAAACCTGGATTATATTGCACAAGAGAGTGCATTCAGGCACATTCATCCAGGAACCAAACTTTTTCTTGCGCTTGGATCACTTATCCTCTGTCTTATATCGCCTACCCCTGTAGTGCCATTGATTTCGGGCATCATAATGAGCCTTGTCCTTATTTTACCCGGAAGGTTATCTCCGGCCCAGTATGGAAAAATACTGCTTGGACCCGCCATCTTTATAATCATGAGCACCATTGTCCTCCTCTTTATGCTTGGTGGAGGGAATGTAATCTGGCGTTTTCAACCTGTGCCATTGATCGATCTTTCTATTACGACCGAATCTGTTAGGATTAGTACTCTGACACTCTGCCGGGTTTTCGGTTGCTCAGTCTCCCTTTTCTTTATCGCATTGACAACTCCCATGACTGACCTCTTCAACAGCATGAAGAGAACAAGGGTTCCCATAGAACTTATTGACCTGATGATGATTGTATATAGGTTTATTTTTATTTTCTATGAGCAGGCAGTTGAAATCTGGCAGGCACAGGTGATGCGTCTTGGCTACAGCAGACCAACAGAGGCAGTCCGCTCCTTCTCAAGGCTTTGTGGGATGCTTTTTATTTCAAGCTGGAATGCTGGCGAAGACCTTGTTCGTGCTATGGACTGCCGTTGTTACAATGGGATCTTCCCTTCACTGGATCTCGCTGAACCGATAAAAATAAAATCTCTTATAACGGTGACGATTTATCTTGCAGCCCTCTTTGGGATTTTAGTGGTGATGACACCCGGAATTATGGTTTTCCTATGAATATCATATTGGAAGCTCGAGATATCAGGTATCAATACCCTGGCAATCGTGAAGTTATTAAAGGGATCAGTTTCCATATCCGCAAGGGTGAGAAGATAGCGCTTGTAGGCCCTAATGGTGCTGGTAAATCCACACTTCTCCAGATGTTCAATGGCATTATCCGCCCAAGTTCTGGTACAATGCTGTTTGACAATGAGCCAATAAGTTATGACACATCATCCCTTCGCAAGATCCGTAAAAGGGTAGGTTATGTACTGCAGAATTCAGACAGGCAGATTATTGCGCCGACTGTATACCAGGATGTAGCTTTTGGACCCGCAAATCTTGGTTATGATGAGCAGGCTATCAGGAATGCAGTATCAATGGCACTCCGTCATGTAGGTCTTGAGGGATTTGAACGCCGACCACCTCACAGACTGTCCGGGGGCGAGAAAAAAAGGGTTGCAATCGCAGGGATAATTGCAATGGACCCTGATGTCCTGGTATTTGATGAGCCGACAAGTGACCTCGATCCTTCAGGGTCAGAAGATCTCATGGAACTACTTGACGAACTGAACCAGGAAGGTAAAACTATAATTATCTCAACTCACGATGTAGAGTTGGCTTATCCCTGGGCTGATCGGGTAATTCTTCTGTTGGATGGCAGGATTCTTCAGGAAGACGTGCCTGAAGTTGCATTTGGGAATTCTAAAAATGTCCGCAAGGCACATCTTTCTGTCCCGATGCTTCTTGAACTTTCGCAGGAACTTGGGCGACATGGATTTATTCAGCCAGAACGTAAACCCAGGAGCGTTTTGGATATGGTTCATATTATCACAAACATGGTCAACAGTTCATACACCAATACGCGACCTGGTGTTATCTCTGTTTGTAATGTCGACAAGGAGTGTAAAACTCCACTTTCTGTTTGGATAGAATCCCGACAGAATCTTGTGATAGGGGCCATGGGTACCCGTGCAAAGCAACGTGCCAGCCAGGAAAATCTAGCCCTGGAATTCACATATGGCGTTATTGATAAATGTATTCTTCGTGCATTGCGAGGTCTGGATTCCCTAATCCTGACGCCAGGCAGCATGGTGAATCGTATTTTTGACAGGGTAGACGCATACTGCAGTGAGAGCGGAAATGAAATCGCAGTTATTCCTATGAATAATTCAAATCACAACCCTGAACCGGGTCTTATAGTTGAAGGTAATAAAGAAAGTTTAATCAACTGATCTATAGTTACCTCTATAGGATATCGAATAGTTAAAAAAATGTGAGAATTAATCCTTTGCTGACAATTAACAGTAAATCAGGAACCCCGGGCACAGTAAATCATAAAGGGATAGATTACAAGTGGATTGTACTCTCGATTACTACCATTGAAATGTTCATGGTATCAGTAAACGCAAGCATTACATTAATTTCACTTCCTGCAATTTTCAATGGAATCGGGATAGACCCATTCACCTCCTTTCAGTACCTGCTCTGGGTGCTGATGGGCTATAGTCTCGTTACTGCGACTTTACTCCTTACCTGCGGCCGGCTTTCAGATATGTACGGGAGGGTGAAACTTTACAATATCGGATTTGGTATTTTTACTATTGGTTCCATCCTATTATATCTTACACCTGGCACCGGCGATGCAGGTGCAATTGAAATAATTATTTTTCGTATTGTCCAGGCAATAGGGGCTTCATTTACTTTTGCAAACAGCTCTGCGATTCTTACTGACGCTTTTCCAGCTGATGAGCGGGGAAAAGCAATGGGACTGAACGTTATCTCATTTCTCTCAGGCCAGTTTATAGGTCTTATACTCGGAGGGATTCTCGCTTTCTTCAACTGGCGTTATATCTTCCTCATAAGTGTACCGGTGGGAATTATTGGGACCATATGGGCTTTTCTAAAATTAAAAGAAAGCCATTTGCCTAAACACGCCCAGAAAATCGATATATGGGGTAACCTTACATTCGTCTCTGGCCTGACCATTTTTTTAATTGGAATAACATATGCAATCCTCCCCTACGGAGGCGACCCTATGGGTTGGGACAATCCCTGGGTAATAGCAGCACTGATATCTGGTTTACTGTTATTGATTGCGTTTCCGTTTATTGAAAACCGTGTAAAAGACCCTATGTTCAGGATGAGCCTCTTTAAAAACCGGATTTTCTGCTTTGGAAACATTGCCGGGTTCTTAAGCGCTATTGCAAGAGGTGGTGTGATGTTCGTCCTCATCATGCTCCTCCAGGGTATATGGTTACCGCTTCATGGGTACAGTTACGATTCTACTCCATTCTGGGCAGGAATATTTATGTTACCGCTCACGGCAGGGTTTATAATCATGGGACCACTTGCGGGCTGGCTCTCAGATAAATACGGTTCCAGGTTGTTTACGACAGGGGGTATGATTTTGATTGCAGTTTCATTCGTTATGCTCGCAACGATGCCTTATGATTTTGGGTACCCTTTTTTCGCGGTTTCACTTTTTTTAATGGGACTCGGAAACGGAATGTTTGGTTCAACAAATATTGTAGCCATAATGAACTCAGTTCCTCCTGAAGAGAGGGGTGTCGCATCCGGGATGAGGTCGATGCTGCAGAACAGCGGAATGGTAATTTCAATGGGAATGTTCTTTACCATTCTTATTGTAAGCCTTTCCCATACATTTCCACCGGTGCTTGCTACTTCCCTTACTAATGCCGGGGCACCAGGACTTGTTGCCCCCATGAGCACTATTCCCCCGACAGGTTCACTTTTCGCTGCGTTCCTTGGGTATAATCCGGTAGTTACTATTCTTGAGGCCGTTCCAAAATCTATTGTTGCAACAATCAGCCCTGCAACAATTACAACTCTGACTGGGACAACATGGTTTCCGACCACGCTTGCGCAGGCTTTTATGCCTTCCCTTCGGATATCGTTCTACATCGGAGCCTTGATTTCTCTTATAGCTGCCCTGTTATCTGCAATGCGAGGCCCAAAGTATGTGTACGAACTTGACAAAAAGAACATAAAAGATCAGATTCAAAAACAGGACCATGTTAATGAGTCTGATGATTAATATTTTGCATGAAAAATATTTTTAATGATTACAAAAAAATGGTGATGCAATGACGAAACTTTTTGAAAAAATTCTATTGACAACGGATGGATCTGATATAAATCAGATTGCTGTGAAAAAAGCTCTGGAAATAGCGCGTGAATGTGATTCTACAATTCATGCAATATATGTGATAGATAAAGCTCCGGTTACATCATCTCAGACCGAGATAATGACAGGTGAACTTTATGATGAATTAAATCATGAAGGGGAAAAGGCAGTTGAAAATGTAAAAAACCTTGCAGAAGGAGTAAATGTGGAGACTTTTGTACTCTTTGGCAGACCTGCCAAAGTTATTACGGACTTTGCAGAAAAGAACAATATCGATCTGATAGTTGTTGGTTCGCATGGTAAAAGCGGGTTTGAGAGACTGATATTAGGCAGTATTGCTGAAAGTATCATACGCATGGCCCATTGTATGGTACTAGTTGTAAAGGGCAAGTGATACACTTTTTATTACAAACGTCATTTATCTCTAAATATCTCAAATAAAAAGGATAAATGGCCCAATTGGAATAAAATTATGCCTTATCAACCCTGCTTTTACCAAATGTAACTCATATATAATTTTATCAGCTTCGTCTTTAAGTTTTGGTACTGTCTACCAGTTCACGTAGTTTTTACCGGCCGAGAATGCTTTTGCAACCTCTTCGCCGATTTTCCAGTATGTTGTCTGGGAATATACAAGCGGATTGACCTTATTTACATCGGGTTTTCCGTCCGTAACACATTCACGGTCAGCATATACTTCAATCACTTCTCCTATGTATAGAATATGACTTCCGCATTCCAATGACTGAAAGACCCTGCACTCAAGGTTGACTGGACATTCTTTTGACATAGGGGCTGTTCCCAACTTACCAAAAAAGGAAGTGTAGACTGTAGATTTGTCCTTCACTACTCCTGAAACTATTCCGCAGTAATCCGCTTCTGTAACGCCTTTTGCAGAGGGAACGTTAAGGCTGAAGGTCCCGTTCTCTTCAATGCCTTTTAGAGTGTACCGTGATCTGTTAAGTGCAACACAGACCATTGGAGGCGCCATACATGCGACTGAAGCCCATGCAGCCGTCATGTAATTTGGTTTTTCTTTGACAAGAGCTCCCACAAGAAGTATGGGCATTATGCTCATATATGGCATCGGGCCAAGTGCTGTTTTCTCCATAATGTATCAAGTACTAATTTATGTACGTCAGTTTAAGATTAAATCTTCCTCAAATTTACACATAATCTATGATTCACAATATTTATTCATATTAACAATTAAGAATGAGATACTTTTGGGTGTCATTCTGATTGCGTTGAAAAGAATTCTGATTTCAACCCGGCAGTTACTATTCTCGATCATGTCGCAGGGTATTTCTTTAGAGAAGAAGACGATATCTCCGCCATAATGACCTGGGGGGGATCCCAGTCTCAACGAGGTTCATAACCCTCTGCGATTCCCTTGAAAATATGCTCACAATCCTTCCCCCTTCTTCCTGGATATTTTCGGGTAAAGGTTCAAACTCGTCGCCTAATTCATCGATAATACCGTTAAGACCTTTCCTGTTAAGAAGGGCACGCCATATGGTAACCCCTGTTGGTGTAAGGCCCACACTTTTCCCGGTATCCGGGTAAAGATTGCAATATTCACCCATGGCATGAAATATCCGGTTTCTTACTTCAGGTAGCTGCTGATGGGCAGGACCTCTTTAACTCTATTGACCTTATAAAAACGCATGCTGCTGAAGAGCGGGAGCTTGGCAGGTATATGAAACGGTCGCTTAACATGGTCACCCTCTCCATCTCGAACATGATTTTCGGCCAGTTTACCGGTGGTGTCCAGTCTGCGTACACGAACATTGTACGGCTTGTAGTAATGCTTGTAGGAGGTGGTCTCGTACTCTCCCAACAGATGTCAATCGGATCATATACTGCCTTTCTTGTGATGTACCCTCAACTCACAGGGGCTGTATCGGCAATCCTCCAAATCCCCCTCTCCCTGCAGGGGACAGCTATTGCCTCATGGAGGGTAAAGGAACTCCTGAACATGACAACCGAATATGATCACGATGACCCCGGAAAAACACTTCTATACCCCAAATACAGTTCAAAAGGCCACATTCGCGCGGAAAACGTCTCATTTTCATATGATGAGAATAACCCGGTCTTTACCGGTGTAAATCTTGAGATAAAACCTGGGGACAGGATAGGTATTGTAGGCCAGACCGGGGCTGGTAAGACCACATTTATTAATCTTCTTCTAAAATTTTACCGCCCACAGGAGGGAAAAATCTGGCTTGATGATTATGATTACAATGACCTGAACCCGACCTGGATTAGGAACTAGATTGCGTTAGTTTCCCAGGATCTTATGCTCTTTCATGATACAGTCATGAATAACATCCGGTACAGCCGGCCGCTTGCAAGTGACAGCGAAGTTATGGCAGCAGCCCGTTCAGCCGGAATCCATGAAGAGATCTGCAGTTTTCCTGAAGCTTATAATACAATTGTCGGTGAGCGGGGGAGTAAATTATCAGGTGGGCAAAAACAGCGTATCGCAATAGCCCGGGCATTTCTAAGGGATACAAGTATACTTATCCTTGATGAACCGACGGCCCACCTTGACAGGGAAACTGAAGAAGCACTCGTAAAAGAATTCCTGGTCACGTGCAGAGGAAAGACAATCATTGTAATTACACACAGGGAGAGCCTGCTTCAACTTGTGAGCCGGGTATACAGGGTGAAAAACGGGAAATTTCTGGAAGAGAAAAGTAAATATTAATTATTTAACCAAATCCAATTCGAGGGCTAATAAAAAATTAACAAAACCCTTTTAATTCACCAGGTGCCTTGTTTAGGTTCTCCTTCATAGCATTAAGGACTATCGTCTCATAACGAGGCAACCGGCCTGGATCTACTAACAAACGAAGAGGAGCCCTTATAATCCAGGGCCTGCTCTCTCCCCTGCATAGTCCTATGTAAAAGGTATTAAGAAATAGCCTGACTTCAATATTGCCATTTTTTAACTGGGCTACCAGCGTCAGTTTGAACAAAGGAGAGAGTATCCGCCCGATAACTGCTTTTCTCGCAACAAAGTAATACCCGGGTTTTAAGAAAGGGAGAAAAAGGCGAATGTTACTATGGATTGAAGTGATATACCAATGATAGATCCTCCCATACATTCCTCCTCTGACTCGGAATAAACGTTCACAACGTCTTTTCGCGATTACTTTTCCAGTGACATCACTGATACATATAGAAGTCTGGTCTGGATTTTTGTTATTATCTCCTGCAGTTTCAAGAACACCATTTTTTACATTGATTATCCTGTGAATCGTATATAAACACTGTTTCCGGTCAGGAAAAACAATAATGTCCCCAATTTTAACGGATGAATTAAGCGAAAGAATCAAACGGTCTCCCTCGATTAGAGCAGGGTACATGCTGTTCCCTGGATATGTTATCTCATTCCCTTCGATTTTGGGTATGATTCCTGAAAGGCTTTTTGTGAGAAACTGGGTGATCATCCAAGATTAACCTGGTTTTATACTATATAAAATAATTTTTCGTTTTATTAAAACAATGGTAGTAATAGAGAAATGTGTCTTCAAAGATTTCTGTATTGAGGATACTCCAACAAGAACCTCAATACAAGATTTCGAATTGATAATCAATTTTTGATATTTTCCGGATAGAGAAAGACTTGTTCCAAGTAACGATCCCGTGTATTATACATTAATACTATAAAAGAAAAAAAAGGAAATAGTGATGGTTCAGTTACAGGATCTTCTTAAAGACAACAAGCCATACCTTGATTTAATTCAACTATTAAGCCCAGATCATTTCCATCCAAGGGAAATTCCAAGTTATAAGTGGGACCAGATACTTTTTTATTCAGAATCCATGCATGTAACTCCGCTCCTGTTTTACAAATTAAAAAAGTACTCGGAAATTTTGCCTCCAAATGCGATATATGAACAATTACGGCGGAAGTACCTTGCAAATGGAGCGAAAAATTTTCGCCTGACTACTGAATTAGGACGGATCCTCATAGCTCTTGAACAAAAAAATATCCCTGTAATCTCATTAAAAGGAATAATACTCGCAAATACAGTATATGAAAACCCTGCAATGCGGAGGATGAGTGATATCGACGTTATGGTAAAATGGAAAGATATTAAACATTCCATTGCTATTCTCAACTCTCTTGGTTACAGGGAAACTGCTTCTTACCATTTCGATGATGAGAGTATGCAATATGACCACCATTCGCCGGAGTTTATACATGAATCCGGGACAATATTTGAACTTCATTGGAATATTACCGATGCATATAACGTAAGCCCCAGAGGACTGGATTTAGGCGAACATTTTTGGAAGTACGCAAAAAAAGGGACATTTCTAGGTGCTTCCTCATATCTTCTGCCTCCATCAGTTCTCATCTTCCATTGTGCAATTCACTTAAGCATACAACACGCCTTTCATTTTGGCATCCGTGAAATTTATGATATTGAAGAATTATACCGGAAGTACTCTGACTGCATCGATTGGAATCAATTATTGATGATATCAAACGATCTGGGTCTCGTTCGACCTCTCATGCTTTCTTTGGCCTTAACAGATCTTCTGACAGGAACTGCGATTATCAACGAGATAAACCAAAAAGGTTTTTTCTACGATATACCTGAACATTACCTGAATTTTGCTCTAAATCAACTAATTATACCGGGCACATCGAAAAATATCTCATTCAGATTGGCTCAGACAAATCCTACCTCCCTTGCCCTGTTAAATTCTTTTAAAAAGCGGATTTTTTTAAGCGCTGAAACAATGCGGATAAAATACAAATTGCCAAAAGATTCTTTTAAAATTTATCTCTGTTATCCCTATCGTTTCTTTAATTTGATTTTCAGGTTTGGACCGGGTATTATAAGGGAAAAATTATACTCCAATAGAAATACAGAGAATGGAGATTTTTGGAAATGGCTCTACCGTGGATAGATTCATAAATAATGCATTAAGAAATTCATATATATCCTAAAACACTAAATAACATATAAATAGGTGAAAAAATATGGACTTTGGATTACTTGGCGGACAACTGGCAGGGATGCTTAAATCACCTGAAGGACAGGAAACAGTAAAGAAATTTCTCTCATCACCAGAAGGAATCGCGATGATTAAGGAGTACCTCCTGTCACCACAGGGTAAAGAGGTAGTTATTAGTATACTCCCGCAGGTTCTCGAAAGCCTGAACCTTCCACCTGAAGCAAAGGCAATGGTTAGTCAGTATATCAAGTAAAGGCAGAGATAGGTTTAGTAATTGAATCTCTAATCTATTTTTATTTTGTACTTCATGCCCCTTATATTCCAGAGGTTTTTATTTCAAATTAATAAAGAAATAAGAACCGACAATATTGCCGGACTTGTCTGTATCCATACACCAGGACATACACCGGGAAGCATCTGCCTGCTCGAACCGTCATTAAATATCCTTTTTGCTGGTGATACATTGCGCTTTGACGGCGTTAAAATAGAGGGGCCACCCCCACAGTTCACGCTGGATATGGGTGAGGCACAATATTCTATAAAAAAAATTGCTACACTTGACTTTGATATAATGCTATCCGGTCATGGAATTCCACTAAGGCCAGAAGCATCTTTAAAAGTAAGGGAATTTTCAGAAACCCAACCATAAATAAGTAAAAATCAAAAATTACCTGAGATATTTTATGAGTTTTGTCCTTGATCCCGTAACGCTAACTAACCTGATTTTTTGCATTGGAATTGTTATTATCAGCTGCTGGTGGCAAAACAGGTCAGGAAGCCTGACGCCGCTTTACATAGGCCTTGCTTTTGGATTATTTGCGGTTTCCCATACTGCAACTCTTCTGGGACTGCAGAACCAGCTCCAGCTTTTCCTTATCGTGGATAGGATTACTGCATATATTCTCGTCTTCGTTGGTCTCTTTTTCATTGCACGTGAGGTTATTACCCGTAAAGGTGCAGAGGAGGATCTCAGAAAAAACCATGAAGAGCTTAATACAGCCTATGAACAACTCACTTTTCAGGAAGACAGGCTGATAGACAGCTTTGAGGAATTGCAAAAATCTGCTAAAGCAGCTACAGAATCCAGGAATTTTCTTGAGAATATTATTAATACTCTTGCAGATCCGGTTTTTGTCAAAGACCATAATTATCGTTGGATTCTCCTCAATGACGCGTTTAGTCATTTAATGGGAGAAAAACGGGAAGCACTCCTAGGAAAATCTGATTATGATTTCTTTGTAAAAGAAGAAGCCGACGTTTTTAGAAAGCAGGACACGATTGTTTTTGAATCTGGTCTTAAGAACATCAATAAAGAGAGATTAACTGATTCTTCCGGCAGAACTCATACAATTATAACCAGCAAGACTGTTTATACTGATACAGAAAAAAACTCATTTATTGTAGGAGTTATCAAGGACATTACAGAGAAAGAAATAGTAGAAACAGCACTTCGTCAGAGCGAAGAACTGTACAGGTCCTTGTATCACGACAATCCTTCCATGTTCTTTACACTTGACTTAGAGGGGAGGGTAATTTCAGTGAACCAGTTTGGAGCAGATCAACTTGGCTATCCAGTCGAAGAACTGACCGGTCAAAGTATACTCCGAATAATTTCCACGGATGACCAGCCAGTAGTTATTGAACAGATAAAAACATGCCTCTCATCCCCAGGAAAAGTCTTAAACTCGCAGATGCGCAAAATTAAAAAAGATGGGACCATAATATGGGTCGAAGAATCTGCTAGGATTATAAGAGGTAATGAAGGTTCATTCCAGGTCCTTTTAGTTTGTCAGGATATCACCGAGCGTAAACAGGCTGAAAATATCTCCTGAAAGAACTCAACGAAAAACTTTAAAAGGTAAAAAGTTTGTCAAGATTTTTGTCTCACAAATTCATCCAGCACGGCCATGGCTGGTTCCCCGTCCTGGAGATAGAACATTTCAAGATGATCCTTGTCGATTATCTCACCTAACATGTAACCTTCAATAAATTCAGCAACCTTAAATCCTTTTCCGTCGCGGTCAATAATTCCGGCAAATTCTTCTTTCTTTGAGGTCCCGTTTTTATAATACTTTGTCATTGTTCCAAAAAAGACACGGCCGTTTTGTTCAGTAATAGCAAGACTGACTGCGCCGGTTTGATTGTATAGATGATAACCGGTATGTTCAACATATCCTTCCATCGATGTCGAAGACCAGTTTCCTACAAAGTTAAACTGAAGCGAAGGGTTCTTTGTTACTGCAACAATAGATGCTGAACTTAGTGGCATAAGTAATATAACTGCTATTAGAGCAAATACAACCCAAACTATAGTTTTTTGCAACTTTACTTGCATAATTCAGATTATATTTAAAAGATTTAAAGTTTTATTATTTTGTTATATAGATAAAATCCATTTAAAGACAATTTTTATTCTGTTATAACAGCGGGTTATATGTTGCGTAAAATTAATTTTTTTACAATATATATGATGCAATAAAAGCCATACCTATTCTACCTAGATTTTCAATTTGTTTCCTATAGTTTCAATAGCGGTTGGATGAGAAAGATATGGAGTGGGCTTCCATACAGGAGTAGGCAATTCATTTATTAAAGTAATAATGGGAGCAACTTTTGTTTGAGTCACAACCTGTGACATTGATGACACTATAGATCCTAATTTTTTCTTAAGTAACTCAGTCTTCTTTGTGTTTGAAGAGACGTCTGTATTTATATTAATTATATCACCAAAGAATGTTGGTACCGGATTTCCATTATTTGAAGGAGTGAGGAAGAATGTCCTGAACTGGAGGTCGTACGTTCCACCAGTTAGTGGAGCCGTGAGAGTTACCTGGAAGCTGAATTCCTGTCCGGGTTCTACAGTCGTCCCTGGAGGAAGCATAATATCACCAATTCCAAATTTGAGTGCATCACCAAAAGGTCTCAAGCCGAATTTTACCCCTTCAGAAGTCCATGTCGTTGTGCCAGTATTTTTTACAGTGATAATCCCGGTAAATATCTGGCCTGGGTTCAATCCAGCAGGTATCGTTGAACTTAAAAATTGCATATCATAGGGATGCTGTAGGGAGCTATCTGTTGTCCTAATGTCTGATGTACTGGGGCCGGCGTTATTCCATAATGGTGGCACTGGAACTGATGAGGGCGAGGGAGTTTCTGTCGGTGATGGAGTTGTAGTGCAGTAATTGATATCGACCGGGATAAAGCTTGAATTAATCCAAACATAACATCCCTTATTTCCTGTGAATGTACTTGAATCAGAATATTTAACATCGAACCCTATATCTTGTCCTGTGCCATCATTTCCAGTAACCAGGTTATTGTTTGAACCATTGAAATAAAACCCATTCCAGTGATTAACCAAGGCATTGTTACCGGTCAGGTTGTTGTTTGAACTCCGAGAAAGGTTAAATCCATTCCAGAGATTACCCGAAGCGATATTTCCGGTCAAGTTGTTGTGTAAACTCGAATCCAGGTAAAATCCATCTCCTTCGTTACCAATCGCTGTGTTGTTTATAAGGTGGTTGTATGAACTTGACGAAAGAGCAAATCCACTTCCACTAAATCCACCATTTGGGATCACTTTGATGATATTTTTTAAGTCGGAAGAAAGGTCAGAATTTAAATATCTTTTGTTGGCAGTTGCTGTGTTGCGATTCAGGGAATTATTTGAACTTTCATCAAGGAAAAATCCATACCCTGAATTTTTAGTTGCGGAGTTACTAGTGAGATTGTTGTAAGAACTCCCAGAAAAGTAAAAGCCATGCATCAAATTATTAGTTGCAGAGTTGCTAGTAAGGTTGTTGTAAGAACTCCCAATTAAGATGAATCCATACCCTGCATTATTATTTGCTTTATTATTATCGAGATTGTTGTTAGAATTAGCCTGAAGTTCAAACCCATTTGCTTTATTGTCTGTAGCGGTATTATTAGTGAGGTTGTTGTAAGAACTCCCAATAAGGTTAAACCCATTCAAGTAATTATCCATAGCGATGTTATCAGTAAGGTTGTTACTTGAACCTGAATTCAGGTAAAATCCATCCGCTTGATTATCAGTAGCATTGTTACCGGTCAGGTCATTGTTTAAACTTCCATCAAGGTAAAAACCATAATATGTATTATTAATGACAGTGTTACTATTGAGTTGGTTATATTTTGAAGACGAATCTAAGTAAAACCCATTATGTGAATTATTAATTGCGGTGTTGCCATTTATAGTATTATTAGAACTTAAATAAAAGTTAAATCCATTCTGGTGATTTCCAGTTGCAGTGTTATTAATGAGGGTATTGTTTAAATCTGTCTGAAAGTCAAAACCACTCCATAGATTATCATTTGCAATGTTTTCATAAAAAGTATTGTTTAAACACCATTCTTCGGCTAACCCACTCATGTAATTGTTACTTGCGGTGTTATTAGTTAGAGTGTTATTGGAACTATCTGCCAGAACTAACCCAAATCCTTGATTGCCACTTGCGTTGTTGTTATTAAGATTACTATTGGAAACTTTTGAAACGAAAAACCCACCAAAATTATGGTTTCCACTTGCGTTGTTGTTATTGAGACTAATATTGGAAACTTTAGAAATGTAAAATCCAGCATTCTGATTGTCAGCTGCTGTGTTGCCAGTTACATTATTGTTATTGGAAAAATTAAGAAATATACCATATTCTCCGTTATTGTTCGCAGAATTTGAACTCACTTCAATTCCATTGGAGTTTTGAATGACGATACCCCTTCCCTTATCATCATAAGATTTCCCATTATAACTCGAGTTTACATTTGTAATGTTTGAAGAGATCGAGCCTGAACCCGAAAGAGTATCAATTACATTATTAAAAAATATCCCAGTATTTAAAAAGTTGATAAGTGTGATATTCTTAATACTGATTCCACTTAGTTCATTTGCGGAATCTGATGAAAAAGTATCATAACTTCCGGTACTCTGGTTGTTAACGAGAATACCATACTTAGTTTTCCCGCTACCATCAAGTATTGCACCCATTC
>Ga0209083_1002021_pt1 | contig 20470 bp, 11 predicted proteins | sample AM7aDNAmetaG_FD_184132 | JGI IMG/M metagenome (GOLD analysis project Ga0209083, IMG submission 184132) | Freshwater microbial communities from Finland to study Microbial Dark Matter (Phase II) - AM7a DNA metaG (SPAdes) (version 3) | ecosystem: Environmental > Aquatic > Freshwater > Lake ...
GCCGAGCACGCTGGGGACGACCAATGCGACGCTGTGGTTGACCGGCAACGCAGATAATTCGCCGGTGAGCGTCCCGTTGACGGGCGCGGGTGTGCCGTCAGCGCCGGTGCTGCTCTTCAACCCGACCTTGTTGCCGACCTTCGGCAACGTGTCGATCGGGTTAACGAGTGTGGTGCAGAGTGTGACGGTGACCAATGCCGGCACCGCCGCGTTAATCATTTCGAATGTGACCTTGGCGGGGAACAATCCGGGGGATTTCATCCTGGATCCGCCGAATACTTGTGTGGGCGTTTCGGTGTTGCCGGGCGGGACCTGCACGATCAGTGTTAAGTTCACGCCGACCACGAGTGGGAACCGGGGCGCGGACGTGGTGGTGACGAATAATGCCGGCAACCCGCAATCCTTTCCGGTGAAAGGGGCGGGGATTGCGCCGCGCATTCTGGTAACGCCGACGGTGCTTGATTTTGGAACCCAGACCGTGGCGATGGCGACGGCGCCGCAATGGGTGGAGGCGAAGAATACCGGGGACGGGCCGCTGACGATTACCAGCATCACGTTTATCAGCACGAATGCGCCGGACTTTTCGCTGGTGGAGAACAACTGTCTGGGCAGTCCGATCCAGCCGGGCGACACTTGCCTGCTGGGGATCAGCTTCACACCGGGCGCGGCGCTGCCGCGGACGGGGACCCTGGTGATTGAAAGCACCGCGACCAACGGCGAACAGCGGGTGCACCTGAGTGGCGTCGGCACCGCGGTGACCAATGGGCCGGCCATTGATTGGACGCCGCTGAATCTGTCGTTTGGCAACCAAGGGGTGGGCACGACCAGCGTGGTGCAATCGGTGACGGTGACCAACCATAACACCGCCCCGCTGATTATTACCAATGTGGATCTGTCAGTGGCCGGTGAGTTTTTGGTAAGCCCGGTTGGATGTTTGAACCTGCCGCTGGTGCCGGGGGCGATCTGCACGTTGAACGTGACGTTTGTTCCAACCAACAGCGGGGTCCATACCAGCTTTATCCGGATTTGGAACAACGCGACCGTTGGCCCGGCCCAGATTCCGATCGCCGGCGTTGGCACGGCGCCGTTGATCAGCCTGCAACCGACGGTTTTGGCGTTTGGGAACCAGCCGGTTGGCGTGACGAGCACCTCGCAAACCATTCAAGTGCAGAACACAGGTACGGCCACGTTATCCATCAGCAGTGCCACGGTCATTGGGGTGAACGCGAGCGACTTTTTGGCGAGTCCGACCGGCTGTTCCGCGGTCCCGCCCGGCGGCAGTTGCAGCGTGAGCGTGGTGTTTAATGCCGGTGCGATTGGCGCGCGGACCGCAACCTTGGTGTTGACCGGCAACGCGGATAATTCGCCGGTCAGCGTCCCGTTGAGCGGGACGGGAGTCCCGGCCGTGCCGGTGCTTGGGTTTAACCCCGTTTTGTTGCCAACCTTTGGCGACGTGGTGGTGGGCGCGACGAGCGTGGTGCAGAGCGTCACGGTCATCAACTCCGGCAACGCCGCCTTGGCAATTTCCACCGTGGTCTTGGCCGGGAACAATCCAGGAGATTTCCTGTTGGATCCGGCGAATACGTGCGCGGGACTCTCAGTCCAGCCGGGGGACACCTGCACGATCCATGTGAAGTTTATCCCGACCGCGAGTGGCAATCGGGGGGCGACCGTGGTGGTGACGGACAATGCCAGCGGCAGTCCCCACTCCTTCCCAGTCAAAGGCGCCGGGATTGCGCCGGTGATTCTCGCCGTCCCGACCGATGTCAATTTCGGCACGCAAACAGTGAATGTGGTCACTGCGCCGCAGTGGGTGCAAGTGTACAATACCGGTAATGGGCCGCTCACGCTCACCGGTCTCACGCTCATCAGTACCAATGCCCCGGACTTCACGATTTTGACGAATGCCTGTCTCGGAAATCCGATTGAGCCGGGGAGCAGTTGCAGTATCGGCCTGACGTTCAAGCCCGGTGCTGCTTTGCCGCGCACGGGAACGTTGGTCATTGATAATACCGGAATCAACGGTCAACAACGGATTCATCTGAGTGGCGTCGGCACGAATACGGCGCCGGCCTTGGGCCTGAATCCCACCAGCTTGCTCTTTGGGGATACGACTGTGGGGACAACCAGTGTGGTCCAATCCGTCACCGTGACCAACGGGGGGACTGCCCCCTTGGTGATCAGCAGCCTCAGCTTTACCAACACCACGCCCGGCACCGGTAACACGAATGGGTTCGTCGTCCTCAACTCGACGTGTATCGGGGCGTCAATCTTGCCGGGTGGCATCTGTACGATTCAAGTGGCGTTTGTCCCGACTGCGGCCGGGGTGACCAATTCGAACCTGCGAATCCTGAGCAATGTTGGGAACGGGACGAATCTGGTGCCAATCATCGGAGTTGGTGTGGCGCCGGCCCTGACCGTGAATCCGGGCAGTCTGGTATTTGGCAATCAGCCGGTGGGAATCCCCAGTGCGGCAGAGCTGGTATTTGTCCAAAACACTGGCAATGCACCCTTGACCCTGAGCAGTGTGAGCGTAACCGGAACGAATAGCGGAGACTTTGTCGCGACGACGGCCGGGTGCACCGCCGTGCCGCCCGCCGGGAGCTGCGTTGTGAGTGTGACGTTTGCTCCGGGCGCACTCGGAACACGGACCGGAACCTTGGTGATCAATGGGAATGGAACGAATGCCCAAGTGCGTGTGCCGCTCAGTGGGGCTGGAGTTTCCAATGCCCCCTCGATTGAGCTGACGCCGCAGAGTATTGACTTCAATAACCAACCGGTGGGTGGCGCCAGTGTTGGTCAAACGGTGGTGATTACCAACAGCGGCACCGCGGCGTTGCTGATTACCAATATCGATTTGTCAGGGGCCGGCCAGTTTACGCTCAGCTCCGCAAATTGTTTAAATGTGCCGTTGGCGCCCGGAGCCGGTTGCACGTTGACCGTGACCTTTGCCCCCACCACTAGCGGACCCAAGAGCAGCCTGGTTCGCGTTTGGAATAACTCATCGGTGAACCCGGGAACAGTCCGTGTCAGTGGGGTGGGGACGGCGCCGGTGATCACGCCGGTTCCGACTGTGGTGACGTTTGGAAATCAGCCGATTGGAGTGACAAGTGCCGGACAAATCCTGACGATCCAGAATACTGGGGATGCTCCCTTAAGCCTGAGCAGTCTGACGTTCGTGGGCGGTGCCGCGAGTAATTTCGTTGCCGCACCGCTGGGATGTGTCGCGATCCCGGCCGGCGGCAGTTGCAATATCAGCCTGGCCTTCACTCCCAGCGGATTGGGGACGGTGTCGACGCTCCTGCACGTGGTGGGGAACGCGGATTCACCGGTGGACGTTTTGGTGACCGGCACCGGCGTGACGGCCGCGCCGTCAGTTGGATTTAGTCCCGCCTTATTGCCGACTTTTGGCGATGTGGTTGTGGGGACGACGAGTGCTGTGCAGAGCGTGCTCGTGACCAATACTGGCACCGGTCCATTGGTCGTATCGAACGTGACTCTGGCCGGGAATAATCCGGGCGAGTTCTTGTTGGATCCGGTTCCCCCGTGTGTGGGGATTGCGGTGCTGCCCGGTGGGACGTGCGCGATCAACATTCGCTTTAAGCCGACCAGTAGCGGGAACAAAGGCGCCAACGTGGTTGTGACAGACAATGCCGGCGGCAGTCCGCACGCGTTCCTGGTCAAAGGGGCCGGGATCGCCCCGGTGATTCTCGCGGCGCCGACGAGCATCGATTTCGGCACACAGACCGTGAGTGTGGCGAGCGCGCCGCAGTGGGTGCAAGTTTACAATAACGGGAATGGTCCGTTGACGATTACGGGATTGACACTCATCAGCACGAATGCGCCAGACTTTACGATCCTGACGAACACCTGTCTCGGCAGTCCAATTGAACCGGGCAGCAGTTGCAGCATTGGTCTGACGTTTAAGCCGGGCGCCACGTTGCCGCGAACTGCGACGCTGGTCATCGATACGACGGGGACGAACGGCCAACAACGCATCAGTTTGAGTGGGGTGGGCGCGAATACCGCCCCCGGCTTGGAATTGTCGCCGCTCAGCTTGAACTTTGGCGAAACGATCTTGGGCGGGACCAGTGGAGTGCAATCGGTGACGGTGACCAATAGTGGCACGGCGCCGCTGCTCATCCGCGGCGCGAGCCTGGTCGGAGGTAATTCTTCCGAGTTCAGCCTGGTAGCCAATAGCTGTCTCGGCGCCGGGATTGCGCCAGGGAGCAGTTGCCTCATTCAGTTGGTATTCGCTCCGACCGGGATGGCGACGCGGATCGCCAATCTGCAGATTTTAAGCAATGTCGGGAATGGAACCAATCTGGTGCCGGTCCGCGGGACCGGTACCGCCCCAGTGATCGCACCGCAACCCGCAGTCGTGGCATTTGGGAATCAGCCGGTGGGCATCACAACCGCTGCCCAAATTATTCAGGTGGAAAATGCGGGTACGGCACCGTTGACATTGACCGGGATGACAATCATCGGCGCGAACGCGGGTGACTTTGTCCTGACGCCATCGACCTGTGTTGCGGTCCCGCCCGGCGGCAGTTGCAATGTGAGTGTGGCGTTCAATGCCAGCGCGATTGGCGCCCGGACGGCGACCTTGGTGTTGACCGGTAACGCAGTCAACTCGCCGGTGAGCATTCCGTTGAGTGGCACGGGTGTGCCGTCGGCGCCATCCCTTGGATTTATTCCAGCCGTGTTGCCGACGTTTGGCGATGTGGTCGTGGGGACGACCAGTTCAGTGCAGAGTGTCACGGTGACCAATTCCGGGAACGCCGCATTGGCCATCGCCAGTGTGGTTTTGGCAGGGGGTAATCCGGGTGATTTCATGCTGGATCCGGCCAACACGTGTGTGGGCACTCCGCTGGTGCCGGGCGGTACCTGCACCATCAACGTTAAGTTCACTCCCTCCGTCAGCGGCAATCGAATCGCCACGGTCGTGGTGACGGATAACGCCGGCGGCAGTCCGCATTCCTTCGCGGTGAAAGGCGCTGGAATCGGTCCGGTGATCCTCGCGGTGCCGACCGATATTAATTTCGGCACCCAAACCGTGAGCGTGGCGACTGCGCCGCAATGGATCCAGGTTTACAATCCGGGGAATGGTCCGCTGACAATCACCGGGCTCACGCTGGCCGGTGCCAATGCACCGGATTTTACGATCCAGCCGAACACCTGCCTCGGGAATCTAATTCAGCCAGGCAGTAGTTGCAGCATTGGCCTGACATTCAAGCCCAGTGCCGCGTTGGCGCGGACGGCGACCTTGGTCATCGATAATAATGGGACGAATGGTCAACAACGCATCAACCTGAGTGGCCTGGGCGCGAGCACGGCTCCCGCGTTGGGGATTGATCCGACCAGCTTGACCTTTGGCGATACAATCCTCGGGACGACCAGTGCCGTGCAGACGGTGACGATCGCAAATGGTGGGACCGCCCCGCTGGTGATCGGGAGCCTCAGCTTCACCAACCTGGCGACCGGTCTGACCAACGAATTTGTGATTCTGAGCTCGACCTGCGTGGGCGCGTCAATTGCCCCCAACGCCAGTTGCACAATTCTGGTGGGCTTTGCCCCGACATTGAGTGGGGTGTTGACGAATTCGAATCTGCGCATCCTCAGCAATACCGGCAATGGGACGAATCTCATTCCCTTGGCCGGGACCGGGGTGGTGCCAGTCATGAATTTGAGCACGACCCGCTTGGACTTTGGGACAAATATGGTGGGCGTTAGCAGTTCCCCGCAGAGCGTCATCATTACCAACGCCGGTAATGGCGCGCTGGTGGTCGGGAAGGTAACGGTGAGTGGCTTGAATCCCGGCGATTTCGGGATTGTCACGGATCCGTGCCTCGGGGCGTCGATTTTGCCCGGCAAGATCTGCAAGATCAGCTTGAGCTTTACAACGACGACGGTGTTGCCGCGGTCTGCGATTTTGACAATTGCAGCCAATACGCCAACTCCCCCACAGACGGTCGCCTTAGCAGGTTTCGGCACGCCGTTCGTGTGTACGCCGATCTCCCTGGCTCCGACCAATCTGCCGGCGTCCCAACCCGGTCTCGCTTATGCCGCAACGCTGACTGCCAGTGGTGGCACCGCGCCCTATCAGTTTGCGGTCACGCGGGGGGCGCTGCCGCCCGGGCTGGTTCTGGACGCCGACTCCGGTGCCTTCTCCGGTTCGCCCATTCTGCTGGGCACATTCCATTTCACAGTCACGGCGACCGATGCCAACGGTTGTACCGGCAGTTGCGCCTACACCCTGTTGAGTCTGGTCAATGCCCACACGGCCCCGACGATCACTACCGCCAGCCAGTTGCCCGACGGCATTGTCGGGACTCCGTATAGTCAAAACTTGCTGGCAACAGGTGGGACGCCGCCGTACGGCTGGACCGCGGCCGTGAATTCCGCTCTGCCATTGGGATTGAGTTTGAATGGCAGCAGCATCAGCGGAACGCCCTCCGGCAGTGGCCAATTTGAATTCCTAATCACCTGTTCTGGCAGTGACGGACTGTCGGCGCAGCGGGTGTTCTTTGTGACGATCAAACCGCTGGTGGCTACTCCGTCAATTACACCGCCGGGCGGCACATTCACGAACTCGGTTAAAGTCACGCTGGGTTGCGCGACGGCTGGTGCGCTGATTCGCTATACCTTGGATGGCTCCGATCCGTTGAGCAGTTCGCGTGCTTATAACAAAAAAGCCGGGATCACGGTGACGAACTCAGTCACACTCAAAGCCCGCGCCTTTAAGCTCAACATGGCGGATAGTGGGGTGGCGGCGGCTTCGGTGACGATCATCAGCCCGCCCGCACCGGCCATCGCCACGGCCGGTTTGGCGGATGCGACTGCCAATCAGCAGTATGCTGCGACCGTGCAGGTTGTCCCCGCTACTGGTGTGCCGGCCTACAAGTGGTCGTGGTCTCCAGCGGTTGCTAGCAAGCTGCCGGCGGGCTTGACGCTGAATGCAACCAAAGGCACGATTTCTGGCAAGCCAATCCGGGCCGGTGTTTATACCTTCACGGTTAAAGTCACCGATGTTCGTAAGAAAACCGGAACCCAAACCTTGACGCTAACCGTGAACTGATTGGGAGCGGTGATCGACTGGAAATCAACCGCTGACCTGGCTGTTGAACGGGGGGATGATCACGGCACCGTGGTTTCCGTCGGGGCACCGGAAGAATGTTTCGGATGGAATGTCCAGCCCGAAATTTTCCCGGTCGGGCGGGCTGTCCCGAGCCCGCCCTTCGCATTCTGTCACCCCCCCCGGTCGCGCTGGCGCCAGCGATTGATGTTGGCGATTTTGGCAGCGCTCCTTTGGAGTATCGGCAGCCCGCCGGCAACAGCGCAATATAGCCTGCTCCAGAATTTCAATAATACTGTCGAAGGCGGAGCGCCTGTCGGAGCTCTCGCAGTCTCCGGTGCCAGTCTTTATGGGATGGCCAGCACTGGCGGAACCAGTAACGGTGGGGTGATATTTAAGATCAACCCGGATGGCAGCGGGTTTTCCGTTCTCCATAATTTTGGTGTGGTGAGCGGGGATGGCAGTCACCCGTTGGGGACGCTGGCAGTCGCTGGCACCACCCTCTACGGAATGACCCAGACCGGCGGAACTGACGGATTTGGTGTGATCTTCAAAATGAATGCCGATGGCACCGGTTACACTGTCCTGCACAACTTTGCCGGAGGAGCACCGGTGGGCAATCTGACGCTGGCCGGTTCCACTCTCTACGGAGTGACCGGGGGCGGCGGAATCAATGGGTTGGGGACTTTTTTCAAAATCAATCCGGACGGGACGGGGTCTGCTGTCCTCTACAATTTTACCGGGTCATCACCAGTCGGTGCACTCACGCTTGCAGGCTCCACATTCTACGGTCTGGCCAGTGGTGGCGGGAGTTTCGGTCTGGGTGTGGTCTTCAAGATCAATAGTAACGGAACCGGGTATGCCATCCTTTACAATTTCGACGGGGGATCCCCGGTCGGAGCGCTCACCGTGGACGGCTCAGTTCTCTATGGGATTTGGGACGGAGGTCGCAACAATGCGGGCGGCGTGTATAAAATCAACAACGATGGAACGGGTTTTACGGCCCTGTATGATTTCAGCGGAACTGATGGGGCTTTTCCGTCGGACACCCTGGCGCTGGCCGGCTCCACTCTCTACGGAATGACCACCGCCGGCGGAAGCAGCGGGAATGGCGTGGTGTTCCAATTGGGCACAACTGGCACCGGGTTTTCCATCCTGCACAATTTTAACGGAACGGATGGAGCGGAACCAACCGACGCACCCACGGTGGCGGGTTCAGTCCTTTACGGAATGACCGCTGCCGGCGGCGGGACTGGCGCGGGAGTCATTTTTGCATTGTCGATTACCGAGGCTTGCAGTGATTCAATTGCGCCGTTGCAGGCTGCTTTTGGGATCGGGGCAAACACCGGAACCGTCATGGTGACCGCGGGCAGCGGATGTAGCTGGACGGCCGTGAGCCCTGTGAGTTGGATTGCGATCACTTCCGGCGACAGCGGGACCGGTAGCGGGACAGTCGGCTACGCCGTGACCGCCAGCACCAACAGCCGATCCGCAATCCTCACCATTGCCGGGCAACCGTTCACTGTCACCCAGTCGGTGCCGACAGCGCCGACCATCAGCACGGCTGCGGGATTGCCCACCGGGGTTGTGGGGACTGTCTATCACGCGACTTTGGGAGCGACTGGCGGAGTCGCGCCGTATACCTGGACGATTACAGCGGGCGAGTTGCCGGCGGGCTTGGAGCTGGACGCTGTCGCCGGCACAATCTCTGGAACTCTCACGGCGAGCGGAACGACGAATTGGACTGTCCGTGTGACGGGAAACGATGGCTTGTACTCTGAAAAAACTTTTAGCCTGACGGTGATTGGTTCATCCCCACGGATTACCACTGGCAGCTTCCTGCCGCCGGGCGGCTTGGGGCTCGCCTACAGTCAAAACCTGTTGGCGACGGGGGGAACTCCGCCCTACAGTTGGGCGGTGAACCCAGCCAATCTGCCACCCGGGATTGGCCTGACCGGCTCTCTTCTCAGTGGAACTCCCACCGTCGCCGGGAGCTATTATTTTATCATCCGCTGTACTGGGAGTGACGGCCTCTATTTGCTGCGGCAGTTTCAATTATCGGTCAGCGCCAACGGGCGGGTTTCTGCGCCGGTCATCCTGCCCGATGGCGGGACTTTTACGAACAGCCTCAAAGTCACGCTTCGCTGTGCGACCGCCGGAGCGGTCATTCACTACACTACCGATGGCTCCGAACCGACTTCCGCCTCGTCGATTTACCAGAAGAAAGCGTTGAGTGTGACCAACTCGGTCACGCTCAAGGCCAAAGCCTTCAAAACGAATCTGATCGAAAGCACTACGGCAACGGCGAGATGGACCGTCATCATTCCGCCCCCACCCAGCCTTGCCACCACCAGTTTGAAGAATGCGACTCTCAAACAACCCTACTCCGTGACTCTCGAAATTAATCCCGCAACCGGTTTCCCGCCGACCCACTGGTCGTGGATACCGGCTTCCGGGACGAAGTTGCCGGCCGGTCTCAAGCTGAATTCAGCGACGGGTGTTATTTCCGGTACACCCACAAAGGTCGGAACCTACTCCTTTACAGTCAAGGTGGCCGACGCTCGGAAGCAAACTGACACTCGAGTGTTGATTCTGATTGTGAACTGACTCGGCTCCATCTGATTGAGTTTCCAGACCGCGCACTCCGACCGACCGAAGGCCTCACGTCCAGATTTTATAAATAGTAGAACGGGCGTCTTGCCGCCGGTTCTACTGATTACGCGCAGGACGTTTGCAGACGAATTTCAAAACATGCTCTCAGCCGGAACCATGCAGTCGGATGCGGTAGGCGCGGTGTCCCACCGCGCCGTGGTAGGCGAAGGACCGGTGCGGCAGCAGAACTGACCCGCACTGAATGGTGAACTGGTTCCGTCTGTGGGGATTGACCGTAAACCGCGGAGCGGTGGGCGGGGACAGCCCGCCCGAGGTCAACTGCATGGTTCCGGCTCAGTGCATCCGCGCCGGCGCAGTCGGTTCTCGCCCAAAAAATAGGGGCGACGTTTTCACGTCGCCCCTACTCAATGGCTCCGCTGAATCGCGGAGGATTAATTAGCCTTTGAGGGCTGCTTGTGCCGCCGACAGCCGCGCAATCGGAACGCGGTAGGGGGAGCAGCTGACATAGTTCAAGCCAGCCTTGTAGCAGAACTCAACCGAAGCCGGATCGCCGCCTTGTTCGCCGCAGATGCCGATCTTGAGGTTCGCGCGCGTCGAGCGTCCGCGTTTCACCGACATCTCGATCAATTGGCCGACGCCGTCCTGGTCGATGGTTTGGAAGGGGTCCGCCTTGAGCAATTTTTTACCCAGGTAGTCGCCCATGAACCCACCGATGTCATCCCGGCTGAAGCCGAAACACATCTGGGTGAGGTCGTTGGTGCCGAAGCTGAAGAACTCCGCGTCTTCCGCCATCCGGTCCGCGAGCAGCGCAGCGCGCGGGATCTCGATCATCGTGCCGTAGGGCACGTCGAGCTTGCGCAGGCCGAACTTCGCCGCGACTTCCTTCTTCACGCGCTCGAAGATGACGCGTTGGTTCTTCAATTCGTTCACGTCACAGGTCACGGGGACCATGATTTCCGGATGGGCTTTCTTGCCGGACTTGATCAATTCCGCCGCCGCTTCGAACACGGCGCGCAACTGCATCTCAGTGACTTCGGGGTAGGTGACGCCCAGGCGGACGCCGCGATGGCCCATCATCGGGTTGGATTCGTGCAACGCCTCGCCGCGTTTCTGAACGTCCACGACCGAAATGCCCAGCGCTGCGGCCAACTCGGCCTGCTTCGCTTCGCTCTTCGGCACAAACTCGTGCAAGGGCGGGTCCAACAGGCGGATGGTGACCGGGAGGCCTTCCATCGCTTCGAGCGTGCCCTTGATCGAGCCTTTCACAAACGGGAACAATTCGTTGACGGCTGCCTTGCGTTCCTCTTCGTTCTTGCTGAGGATCATCTTGCGCAGCACAAACAACGGCTGGTCGCAGCCTTCGCCGTAAAACATGTGTTCGGTCCGGAACAAGCCAATGCCTTCCGCGCCAAACGACCGCGCGAGCTTCGCATCTTGCGGCGTGTCCGCGTTGGTGCGAACGCCGAGCTTCCGGTACTTGTCCACCAGCTTCATGAACTTCTGGAAGCGGGTGTTCTCGGTGGCGTCCACCATCTTCAAGCTGTGTTCGTACACGACGCCCTTGGTGCCGTTGAGCGTCACCCAGTCGCCTTCGTGGTAGGTCACGCCGCCCGCAGTCATCTTGCGCGCGTGCACATCCACATGGAGATCACCGGCGCCGACGATACAGCACTTGCCCCAGCCGCGGGCGACGAGTGCCGCGTGCGAGGTCATGCCACCGCGGGCCGTCAAAATGCCCTGCGCGGCGCGCATGCCTTCGATGTCTTCGGGGTTTGTCTCTTCGCGGACGAGGATGACGAGCTTCTTCTGGGCATCCCATTTCACGGCTTCTTCCGCCGTGAACACAATCATTCCAGCCGCGCCACCCGGGCCGGCTGGCAAACCTCTGGCAATCACCTTCGCGGTCTTTTCCGCGGCTGGATCCACGAACGGATGCAGCATCTGGTCGAGGTGGCCGGGTTCGACGCGCATGACCACTGTCTTCTCGTCGATCAATTTCTCGGCGAGCATGTCCATCGCCATGTTCAAGGCTGCCGTGCCCGTGCGTTTGCCGTTCCGGCATTGGAGCATGAACAGCTTGCCTTCCTGAATCGTGAACTCGATGTCCTGCATGTCGTGGTAATGCTGTTCGAGCTTTGTCCGAATGTCGTACAGCTCCTTGTAGAGCACCGGCATTGCGTCTTCGAGCGAGTGCAAATGTTTGTTCTGGTCGTTCTTCGTGGCGTTATTGACCGGGCTCGGCGTGCGGATGCCGGCCACCACGTCTTCGCCCTGGGCGTTGACGAGCCATTCGCCGTAGAACTTGTTTTCGCCCGTGGCCGGATTGCGGCTGAACGCCACACCGGTCGCGGAGGAATCGCCCATGTTACCGAATACCATTGTCTGCACGGTGACCGCCGTCCCCCATTCGTCCGGAATGCCTTCAATGCGGCGGTACGAAACCGCCCGCTTCCCGTTCCAACTCTTAAACACGGCGCCAATCCCGCCCCACATCTGCTGCAGGGGATCATCCGGGAACTCCGCGCCGAGCACTTGTTTGATGCGGTTTTTAAATTCGCCCGCGAGATGTTCCAGTTCTTCGGCGGTGAGATCGGTGTCAGACTTGTAGCCGCGCTGCTTCTTGAGATCGCCGAGCATCCCGTCGAGCTGTTTGCGGATGCCTTTGCCTTCTTCGGGCTCGATGCCTTCCGCCTTTTCCATCACGACATCCGAATACATCATGATCAACCGGCGATACGCATCCCAAACGAACCGGGGATTGCCGGTCTTCTTGATCAGGCCGGGGATCGTCGCACTGCACAGGCCGACGTTGAGAACGGTTTCCATCATGCCCGGCATGGATTTGCGCGCGCCGGACCGGCAGGAGACGAGGAGGGGATTGATGGGATCGCCAAACCCGGTGCCCATGACCGCTTCGGTCTTTTTGAGCGCGTCTTCGACCTGCTTCTTGAGTGCGGCGGGGAACTTCATCCCGTTGGCGAAGAACTCCACGCAACATTCAGTGGTGACGGTGAAGCCGGGGGGGACCGGTAATCCGATTTTGGACATCTCGGCGAGGTTGGCACCTTTACCGCCGAGCAGATTCTTCATCTTCTCATTGCCATCGGCCTTGCCGGGACCGAAAAAATACACATACTTCGGCGACTTGCCGGTTTTATTCGCGACTGCCTTTGCTTTCTTAGCCATAATCCTTGGTTACCTTTGGATGATTTCGCCTGTTTATCAGGCGAAAAGTTCCTGTCAAACGGGGGGACAACGGACTGTATCCTATCAAACCCGCCGCCTCTGTCAATGCCGCATTGAATTTGTGGTATCGATGCCTCATGCACAAACTGCCCCGCAGTTTCTTCGACCGCGACACCACGCTTGTCGCCCGTGAATTGTGTGGGAATCTGACCGGCAAGACGAGCGGAACCGGTTTGCTTTGCAACGCGATGGGAATTGACCGGATTGTTGAACAGGCGTGACCTGTGCGGAGACGATTTCTATATTGCGGCTGACTCACAGTCGAATCTTTCGATCAAAATTGTCAAGCGGCCACGGATTGGTGTGGAGTACGCTGGCCGTTGGGCCCGCCGTCACCTCCGCTTCGACATCGCTGGCAATCCGTTCGTCTCAAGATTGTAGAAGGAGCCGGAGCGGGCGGGTGCATAGTGGGACAGGCATCTTGCCTGTCTGATTGATGTCGTTAGTTGAACAAGGCGTCTCGCCCGTTTGTTTGATCCCCATAGATCACAGACAGGCGAGACGCCTGTCCTGCTATTAAACGGGCGAGACGCCCGTTCCACTACTATTCAATTCACACGCAAGACGGCGGAAGCTGAAATTACAAACACGATCTGCCTTTGCGGCTTTGCGTGAGAACTCTTCATCGCGCGCTGCCGGACCTCGTCAATACGTCAGGTTCAGAGTGAATCGGAGGATATTATGGCAATGCACAGAGTCAATGGTCGCCTTGCTCAGCCAGCCCTGGCAACACAGCTCCGCTTTCACCGATGTCCGGTGTTCGGCCACGGCCTTGGCGAGCGGCTTCGTCAGATCAAAATCACCGCCGATGCAGCCTTGGTTGGGGCAATCGACGCGAAAGACCGACTTGGCCGTGTCCAGGTTCGGAGTGAACTTGACCTGGCTATTCCGGGCCACGCCCTCTGGATTAAAGTGTCCCAGATCAACGGCGAGCGCTTTTAGTTCTGGGAATTTTTCCGATAGGCACGGCGAGGCGATTACCTTCTGGCTGACCTGCTCGCGATAGAGGTACCGGGGTCCGTCTTTGGGGCGATAAATCATGGCACAGCTTTCAGTGGCGATTCTAGCTGGCGGTGCAGGCTTTGGCTTTCATCCCGGTGAAGCCGATGTGGGTGCAGAATTCAGCAATCGACCCGAACTCACGGTTCACGGCGTCGCTCAGTTCCGTCCGCGAGATGCCGATGATGCCGGCGAGAGCGGGGATGGAATAATTTCCGTCCGCCTTGAGTTTACCGGTGCGGAGGGCGCCGCGGATGCGGGCGGATATTGTGGCGGCTTGTTTGTTCATAGCGACGGTTCCTTCGTAATGCGCATTGCGCCAGAGCCGAGTTGGAAACAAGGAAGGCGAGCCGAGTTATTCGACCAACTCAATCTTGGGCCTCGACTCTAGGAGCTCACTCTACGCTAAAGCTGGCGGATAGCAACGGATATAGTTTGAACGAGTGCTGAAAGAGCACATCTGGGTACTGCCGCCGTAGGAGCGCCCTTCCGGGCGCGATCCCCGATGATTCACGTCGACCGGTCGCGCCCGGAAGGGCGCTCCGACCGGCCGAGGCGGTGGAATGACGGCAGTGCCGAGATACGCCCATGTTGAAATCAGCGGCCGGGTCTCTGCAAGTGAAGCAGAAAAAATCCTGAGTCCAGCGTCCCGGCACTTCTGTCTTCGGTCGAGCGACGGTGTCCAACCGCGCTACCGAGGACAGGAGCCCGTTGATTAGTAGGACAGGCATCTTGCCTGTCTATTCAAATGCCTGACAGGCAAGATGCCTGTCCAACTATCCAACAAGGGCGGCGGTGTCCTCCTGCGGCGGATAAATCCCGACCGCGCCATTTCGGCTGAAATGACGATTATTGGCCAGGTCATTGGTGGAGTTGCCGGGCTCCACATGTTCGGTGAGGGTCTCTGACCCCGCCGTAGTTAGTAGGACAGGTGTCCCGCCTGTCAGTCCTTTGAATCGACAGGCGAGACGCCTATCCCACTATAACTGCCCTTATCCCCTCGAATGTCGCGTCCGTCCCGGACGATCCCATTCCGCATGTTCGGCGCGGGTCTCTGACCCCGCCGTGCTTTTGACCGTAGGTCTTTTATGAACGCTCGCCGGCTAGCCATCCAACGGACTTTTAACGGCTAAACCGGGTCAGGACAGACTATCCGGCATCCGGTTGCCGGAGAGCGTGTGGAGATAACGGTGCGCTTGGCGCGCCCCGTAGCTCCACTTGAACGTTGGGCAGACTATGGACGATAGATTCCAAAAGATTAAAGAGTCGATGGATAGAGAGGCCGCAGCTAAGGTGTCCTTGCGATGATATTTGCCGCGATTGCGGCTTGGCCCGTAGTCCGAGAGTGGTTTCCATCTTCTCGACCCGCGCATACAGATTCTAATTCCCCACCGCCACAATGGCGTTCAGCACCAGAGACACGATGAGCAGGCCCAACCAGACGATCAAGCTAACGGACTCAGCGATGAACGTCAGGGGTGAATTCAAGCTCACCAGCGCTGAGTCCGCACCTTATCTTTATCGTTGGCCGGAAAAGATGATATTGCAGGAGCGATGGCAGGGGGGGTACACTGTTAACATGAGCACCAAGGAATTGGCCATTCGCAGCCTTCAAGAATTGCCGTCAGATGCCACTTGGGAGGACATCCAAGAGCGGATCAACTTCATCGCGGGCGTCCGCCGGGGATTGCGAGAATTGGACGAAGGCAAGGGAATTCCCCATGCTCGGGTGCGCGAGGAGTTTGCCGAGTGGCTTACCAACTGAGTTGGGCGCCGACTGCACGCCTGGACTTGCGCGTATTCTCGACGGCGGCGTCAGGGGAAGCTGGCTCGCGTTCACGCACTTTTATCGTTCGACGCGACGCAACTCTCAAGGAGTCACAGGAGCAGTCATGACCAACGCATCATCGGCAGAACAATCGTCGCAGACAGACTGGCTGAGAGATGTTCGCCTCGGCGCGTTCATGCACTTCCTGCCGGGGAACCCGGATGAGTTTGCCAAGGTCAACGACTTCGACGTCGAGGCGGCGGCAAAGCAACTCGAGGGCATGGGGGCCAAGTATTTCATGTTCACGCTGGGCCAGAACTCCGGCTGGTTTAATGCGCCCAACACCACCTATGACCGCAGCACCGGCTATCCGCCCGGCGAGCGTTGCGCGACGCGAGATCTACCGCTCGATCTGTACCGCGCGCTTCACGCAAAGGGCATCCGCCTGATGCTTTATTTGCCATGCCAAACGCCGCACCTCGACAGCCGCGCGCAGAAAGCCTTCGGCCTGCCCCAGGGCCCACGGGACCAGCCCATTGACCTCGCCTTCGCGAAACAGTGGGCCGCGGTCATCCACGAATGGTCCGTGCGCTATGGCGACAAGGTTTCCGGTTGGTGGTTCGATGGTGGTTATCAGGAAATCCACTTCAATGAAGACATTGCCAGCGTCTATGCCGATGCCGTCAAGCGCGGGAATCGGAATGCCATCGTCACCTTCAATCCCGGCGTCAGACTCATCCGCTACACGCAGGCGGAGGACTACACTGCCGGCGAAGTGAACGATCCGTTTGCCACCGTGCCCACCTCGCGCTGGGTCAACGGTTCGCAGTGGCACGCGCTCACGTTCCTCGGCTCATTTTGGGGGCGGCGGGATGTCCGGTACTCAACGGAACAGTGGCGGTCATGGTTCAAGACGGTTGTGGCCCACGGTGGTGTTGTGACACTGGATATGGGGCCTAATATGGATCCCAAGACCGGCCCCATCGGCGCTTTTGGGAAGGAACAAGCAGAGCAGTTCCACGCCATTGCTCAGCCGTAAGGGCTCCCGTGCGATGCGGGTAACGAACAAGTGAAGCCGAACGAGGAACAGCGGCAAGCCCGCCATCGCTCACTTTGAGCGTGTTCGCTCATTTGAATCGCGAGGTCTGGTAACCTGTTGCTCTTGTCGGAGGACGGCCCAAGAAGAGGATTGCCCTGCGGCCTTGTGAAGGGAAGGGCGATGAGTGAACTTCAGCCGCGCTCCGGGTCCCGCCTGCTACGTCACCTGTGCGCCCGTTACGCAATCGTAACCCTGGCGGTCGAACAATCCTTGAATTCAGGGTGTCGAAAGAATACGCTGACCACTTCGCATGCCCACATTTGCCTATAAAGCCAAGACCCGCACCGGGGAAGTCACCGCCGGCACTCTCTCCGCCGGGGACCGCCGGATGGCGCTGGCTGAACTCGGCCGGCGCGGCTATTTCCCGCTCAGCGTGGACGCCGCCGAGTCGGCGGCGGATAAACAGAAAATTGGCGGCGGGATTCGCGGGCGGATCTCCACCCGGGACGTGCTGATCTTCACGCAGCAGCTTTCCAGTTTGTTGCGCTCGGGAATGTCGCTGAGCGATGCAATCAATGTCCTGGAACGGCGCACCCAGAAAAAAAGCCTCGCCACGGTGTTCAGCAGTTTGCGGAAGGAAATCGAGCAGGGCGAGACACTCTCCGCCGCACTCGGCAAACAGCCGAAACTTTTCTCCCGATTCTTTGTTAATCTCATCAAGGCGGGCGAGGCCAGCGGCACGCTCGACCAGGTGCTGGTCCGGCTCGGGAAACATCAGGAGCAGGCCGGGGAAATCCGCGAGAAAGTGGTCGGCGCCCTGGTATATCCGCTGATCGTGGTGATGGCCGGGATCGGCGCGATCATATTTTTTATGACGTTCATGGTGCCGCGGTTCGTGGTGATGTTCAGCGAAATGAAGACGACGATGCCGCTGCCAACCCGGATCCTGATCGGGGTCAGCCACGCGTTTACGAGCTATTGGTGGATTGGCGCGGCAGCGATCACAGCGGCCGTGATCGTGTTCAAACAGCAGGCGCGGACGGCCGAAGGCCGGTTGGCAATCGACGGGTGGAAGCTGAAGGCGCCCATCTTTGGCGGGATTTTGATGGCGAGCGCGCTGGCAGAGTTTGCGCGGACCTTGGCGACGTTGCTCGAGAATGGCGTGCCGGTCCTGACGGCCTTGCAGATTGTCGAGGAGACGATGACCAACCGGGTCATTGCCAACGAACTCAGCGCCGCCCGGACCCGCGTGACCGATGGGACCAGTATTTCGCAGCCGCTGGCCAAAGGGAAGGTGTTCCCGCCACTGCTGCTGGACATGCTCGGCGTCGGCGAGGAAAGCGGTGAGGTGGTGCCGGCGTTGCATAACATCGCCGACATGTACGAGCAGGAGCTGGCCCATAAGATCAAGATTTTTACGACGCTGCTGGAGCCGGCCATTATTTTGGTGATGGCCGTGGTGGTCGGCTCGATCGTCCTCAGCATTTTGTTGGCGGTATTTGACATTACGTCGGGCATCGGAAAATAGGAAAAAGGAATCGATATGAACAAACGAACCCATCGCTCCCAGGCGGGCTTTACGCTGTTGGAAATCATGCTGGTGGTGGTCATCATCGGGATGCTGGTCGGTGTGGCATCCTGGAAACTCACCGGCAAGATCGGTCAGGCGAAAGATGTCACCACGCGCCAACAGATGGATGCGTATAAGATGGCGCTCGGCTCATACGAGCTCGATAACGGATTCCTGCCCACCACCGAACAGGGGTTGCAGGCGCTGGTCGCCCAGCCCTCATCGCCGCCCGTGCCAAATAATTGGAAGGGGCCTTATCTCGATCCGCCCGTGGTCAAGCCGGATGCCTGGGGCCACCCGTTCTTTTACAAATGTCCCGGGGTCAAACTTCCCAGCAGCTACGACCTCTACTCGCCGGGCCCGGATGGAATTGAAGGGAATGAGGACGACGTCGGCAACTGGCAGTAGCGCCTTTACGCTGATTGAGCTGAGCATTGTCATCTTCATTATGGCGATGCTGGTCGCCCTCAGCGCGCCGGCCCTGGTGCGATCGTTCAACAGCGCAGCGTTGGGCGAGGCGGCGCGCGCGTTCGCGACCACCTGCCAATTGGCGCGCCTCCAGGCCGTCACCCGCCAAGTCAATGCGGTGCTGCACGTGGACGCTGACCGGCAAACCTTTTGGCTGACGCAGACGCTCGCGACCCCCGAGGAAGCGGGGCGCGATCTGACGCTCAAAACCTATCGGCTGTCGCCGCGGGTGACGCTGGTCTCGGTCGAACGGGTGGACGGACCGACGCGATCATCCGAGAAATATGCGGAAGCGCAGTTTTATCCGAATGGCACGTGCGATGCCTTGACGGTGGTGTTCCGCGGCAATGAACGGAATGCACTGGCGGAGAATCTGGACCCGGTAACCTGCAAGGCGACAGCGGTGGTCGTGAAATGAGACGGAAGCGGAACCAGCGCGGATTCATGCTGATGGAAGTCCTGCTCGCGATGGTGATTATCGCGATCGGATTGCCGGTGCTGATTGAGAGCTTGAGCCGTTGCCTGGCTGCGGCCCGGGCGGTGCAAACCTATTCCCTTGTGCAAATGCTGCTCGCCAACAAGAGTTACGAGTTTCGCGTCGAACAGGCCCAGAACTACGATGACCAGGATGGCCGCTTTGACGATTACCCCGGTTACTCGTGGCAGCGCACCCTGGAATCGACGGAAACCACGGATCTCTGGCGGCAGACCCTGACAATTTATTGGCGCGAACACAACCGGCTCGTCAGCGAATCAGTCAGCGAATACCGTTACTTACCGGAGAAACAGAAGTGAGAAGAGCTGACTGGCAGAATGGATGGGTGGATGGTTGGTTGGAACAAATCCCAGCCCGCCAATCTTCCCATCTTCCAAGCTTCCGCCTTGCGTCCGCCTTCACCTTGCTCGAAGTGATGCTGGCGGTGACGATTTTGGGGCTTGTCATCACGGCGATCACGGCGACGTGGCAGGCCGGGTTGAATGGCTGGAAACGCAGTGCCGGGATCAGCGACAGTTTCCAGCGGGAGCGGATTGTCATGGGAACGCTCGAGGATTTGACCAAGTCCATCATCTACGCGCCCTCGAAAGATTCGTTGTACGACGTGAACTTTGAGCATGACCAGCAAACCGGCGATTCGGTGAGTTTCGTGACCGGCTCGGACCTGCTGTTGCCGCCCGCGGAAACCATGGCGGCCGGGCTCCGGCGCGTGACCATTGCCCTGCAGCGCGATTCGCGCAACCGGCCCTACCTCGGGATCGCGAACGCGCCCGCCTTGCAGCCGGAGGAAGGGGCGCCGGATTCCACCTGGCATGTGCTCTCGGCAGACGTGTGCGGTTTTGGCGTCCGGTTCCGGGACCCGCGCGATGGTTCGCTGGTGGACAAGTGGGAAGAGGCCAATCTGGTGCCGAGCGCCATTGAATATACGGTCGCATTCGGGGCGAACGACGGGCGGACGCCGCCGGTCGTGGTCACGCGGGCGATTGAATTGCCGATTGCGCAGTACGCGCTCCAGCAGCTGGGGCAGCAGATGGCCCAGGGCGATACCACCAACACGGTCGGCCAGCGCGAGATCGGTTTGGTGAAGACCCCCACCGCGGAGAACCCATGAACCAACGCGGCGTGGCGCTGATTCTTGTGCTGTGGGTCATCATGGTTTTGTCCTTGCTGATTAGCGGGTTTGCTTTCACAATGCA
>Ga0209083_1002022_pt1 | contig 20464 bp, 19 predicted proteins | sample AM7aDNAmetaG_FD_184132 | JGI IMG/M metagenome (GOLD analysis project Ga0209083, IMG submission 184132) | Freshwater microbial communities from Finland to study Microbial Dark Matter (Phase II) - AM7a DNA metaG (SPAdes) (version 3) | ecosystem: Environmental > Aquatic > Freshwater > Lake ...
GGAACCAACGAACACAACCTTGACAGATGGTTGCCACTTTTATATGAACAGAATCGTCAGCGTCGCTGCGCTCCGATGAGTGGCAACCTTGAACCGGAATCAGTGGCAACCTTCACCGAAATACGCATATTGGCAAGAACCTCACTTACCCAGGACGATTGATTAACAATCTGCTCCAGGGAAAATGGACTGGCGCCCGCGATGAATCCTACCGGTTCGCCTGCAATTCCACCGTCGGGGTGGCCGGATTCTTCGATGTGGGAACGAAATGGAACATTCCGAAATCCGACGCCGATTTCGGCCAGACGTTCGGCCAATGGGGTTGGCGGCCGAGCTGTTATATCATGCTGCCGCTGTATGGGCCGAGCAATGAACGGGATACCCTGGGTCTGGCGGCCGACACGGCGGCCAATCCATTACTCTATATCGCTCCCTACCACATCGTCGCGAATAATCCGCTGACCTATTTTAACCCCTATACCTATTTTTCCTACGGGGTCATGTATAACGATCTCACGGATAGCGTGGACGAATATGTGCGATTCAGCCAAGCCGAAATGGATCCGTATTCCGAAGTTCAGTACGCTTGGACGTTTGTGAGAGAGAACCGGGTGGTTGATTTCCAAGTCAAGGGCCAACAGGACGAAGCCTCGCTGGAAACCCTTGAATCCGTCTTTTTCACCTTCAAAGACCCGGAATTTCCAAACCACGCCAAGACCGAGTCGGTTTTGATTCCCGCAACGGGCCGGCGATTAAAGTTCACCTATTGGCTGCAACCGGGCCAAGCGCCGGTAGTTTACATCGTGCCCGGGTTGGGGTCACATCGTCTGGCTGAACCCTCCCTGGCGCTGGCCGAGTTGGTTTACAGCAATGGTTTTTCCGCCGTGTGCGTCAGCAGCCCGTTTAATGCCGAGTTTATGGAACACGCGGCAACGGCGCCGGTGCCGGCTTATCTGCCGGTGGATGGCCACGACTTGCACGTTGCGTTGACCGAGATTGACCATCAGTTGACACGGCGATATCACGACCGGGTGGGCCGCAAAATGTTGCTCGGCTACTCCCTCGGCGGATTTCAATCGTTATTCATCGGCGCGACAGAACCGACGAATCCCCCGCCGGCGGACTGCGGTTCAACGCGTCAGTCGCCCTTGGTTAAATTTGACCGCTACGTCGCAATCAACACGCCGGTGCGCTTGCTATTTGGAGTATCAAAGTTGGATGAATTTTACGGGGCGCCGCTGGACTGGCCGAATGCGGAACGCGCCGATAACCTCGAAAACACCCTGCTCAAGGTCGCCGCCTTGAGCAAACTCACAGTCAAGCCGCAAACCTCCCTGCCATTCAGCGCCATCGAATCCAAGTTTCTGATCGGCCTGACGTTTCGCTTTATGTTGCGCGATATTATTTTCAGCAGTCAGCGGCGCAATAATCAGGGCGTTCTCCACCACACAATCCAGAATCTGCGCCGCGCGCCGCTGTATCAGGAAATCCTGCAGTATTCCTACCAGGATTATTTTAAAAAGTTTGCGACGCCGTACTATCAAACCCAAGGCCTGACGGCGTCGGCCCTGGAAACAGCCGGTGATTTACAGACGTATACGGCCGGCCTCCAGGCCAATCCCAACATCCGCATCATCGTCAATCAGAACGATTTTCTCCTGACCGATGCCGATTTGAACTGGCTCCACACCACTTTTCTTCCGGATCAATTGACGGTCTTTGCGCAAGGGGGGCACCTGGGCAATCTGGCCAACCCGCAGGTGCAACAGTCCATTGCGGAAGCGCTGACGAACGCCGTGTTACGCGCGACACTCCCCCCCGGCAAGGAGTAGCGTTGCCGCCGCGGACCGCCACGCAGTCGCGCCGGCAACTCTCGCCCGCGTGGGTCCTGTGCATCCTGACCGGCCTCAACCTGTTCAATTACCTCGATCGCTTCGTGCTTTCCGCAGTGTTAACGCCGTTACAAAAAGATCTCGGCATCAATGATGGCCAGGCCGGGCGGCTCGTGACGGCATTCATGATCGGCTATTTCATCACGTCGCCAATCTTCGGCTGGCTGGGCGACCGCGGCTCGCGTAAATGGCTCATTGCCGCCGGGATTCTGGTGTGGAGTGTGAGCACGATTCTGACCGGGTTTGTGGCAACGTTTGCAATCCTGATTGCGTTTCGCGTCTTCGTCGGCGTCGGCGAAGCGAGCTATGCGACCATCAGCCCGAGCCTGATTTCTGACAGTTATGGCCCGGCGAAACGCAACAATGCGCTGACGATTTTCTATGTCGCGATTCCGGTCGGCGCGGCACTGGGCACGATCATTGGTGGACTCATTGCCGCAAAATGGGGCTGGCGGCACGCGTTCATCTGGGCGGGGGTACCGGGATTGTTCCTCGCGCTTGTAATGTTGCCGTTTGCCGACCTCACTCGCGGCCAGGCCGAAGGCAAGACCCGTGAAGCGGCCAAACGACCTTCCGTGCGCGACATTGTGAATCTCGTTCGCATCCCGGAATACGTGCTCGTGGTCTTGGGCTACACCGCCTACACGTTTGCGCTGGGGGCTTTCGGGCATTGGGGGCCAACGTTCCTGCATCGCGCTCACGGCGTGGCCGTGGACAAGGCCGGCGAATTTTTCGGTGCGGTGCTCGTGGTCGCCGGACTCGTGGGCACGCTGATTGGTGGATTCGCCGCGACCGCGTGGCAGAAGCGCAATCGCGCCGGCTACGCCTGGACGCTCGGACTCTCCGCGCTGGCCGCCGTACCGCTTGCATTGGGTGCGTTCCTCGTCGGCTCAACAATTTGGTCCATGGTATTTCTGGCGGGGGCGATGTTCTTCCTCTTTCTTTCCACCGGCCCGGTGAACACGCTCATTCTCGAAACCGCGCCCGTGAACCTGCGCGCCAGCGCCATGGCGGTTTCCATTTTCACGATCCACCTCTTTGGCGATATGTGGTCGCCGGAGATTGTCGGCCGGCTCGCGGATGCATTCGGGGGAAATTTGCAGAAGGCCGTTTTGATATTACCGGTCGCATTGCTCGTGGCCAGCGCGTTATGGCTGGTGCTCGCAGTGAAAACGAAGCGCAGCCCCGCTCGTTTCACACAGTAGAACATGCTTCCAGCTTGTTCGTCTTCATAATGCGCAAGCTGCCTTTCGGCCCCGAGCTCAAGGCCGAGGGGGAAGTCCAAGCCAGACTCGCGACTCCTGTCAGAGCTTACGCTACGCAATAAACGGGCGGGACGCCCGTTCTACTATTTCCGTGGGCGACGCTGCGCGACACCGGCCCGCCTTGTATTCCTGCCGGGCCTCACGGACCGCTTGAACCAACTCGGCGCGCCGCTCGTCGACGAGCCGGTGCTGGAGGATGGACACGAGTGTTTCCTGCTCCTCGACTGACAATTCTTCCGCTGATTCCACGATTTGTCCGAACGTTTTCACGACCAGAAGCTAGCGCCCGACAGTCTTGTAAGCAAGTTCCGTTTGGCGGGCATTCGTTGCGGTCGGAGCGCTGGATTGGGCGCATCTGACACAGAGGTCGGCCAGTTTCTGGACTTTACCCCGACATCCGTTGTCGGGGCTTCTGCGGTTGTGGCGCGCGCGCGAAGTTTGACCGAACCTGGCACCAGCATTTTTGTCACGTGTGCGGTGTTGACCCCGGTATTGACCTTGTCTCAGCCCGTTCAATCGTCTATGGTACTGGCGTGAGCGTGAATCAAATTAAGGAGGCGATTGAGCATCTGTCCGTCGAGGAGCGTCTGGAATTGATGCAGTGGTTGAACCACTCGGCGGATGACGAATGGGATTTACAGATGAAGCGCGACGCGGCGAAGGGCAAGTTCGACAAGCTCATCAAGGAATCCGAAGCTGAATACCGTGAAGGTCGGACGACCAAGTTCCCGTGACCTCTCGCGCCACGCGCAACTTTTGGGCGTGTTACCAGCAGTTGCCCGCTTCTGTCCAGCATCTCGCCCGCTAGAAATTCCTTCTCTGGCAGCAAAACCCGCTTCATCCCTTCCTGAAATTCAAACCGATCCGCTCCCCGCTCTGGTCGGCGCGCGTGGGTGATCATTACCGGGCGGTCGGCCATTTCGTCGGCGACCTGTTCCTATGGGAATGGATCGGGACGCACGAGGAATACAACAAGCGTTTCGCGTGAATGGCAGGGCGCAACGCAGCGAAGGGTTACCGGTTCCAATGTTCGCTCATTCCGAACGCCCGCTGGAGAATCGAAACGGATACCGGGGTGCCTGTCACGAGTACGGAGTTGACCCCGGCGACGTCAACCGGTCGGCAGAGCGATCAGCGGCCAGCAGCAGCCGGGCACCAGCATTTCTGTCACGTGTGTGGAGTTGGCCCTGACGTCCGGTTTCAGGAGTCAGGGGATTTCAAGAATCCGAAAATCGCCGGGTCGCATCGCGGCCACAGCCGTTTGGATGAGTGTGGTGGCCGCCTCCAGCCGGTGCACGTCGTTAGTGGACAGTTCCAGAATCGGGATGCGCCGACTTGCAAGGTTCTGTTGGTAACGGATATTTTGGTCGGCGGTAATGAACAAATCGAACTCCCCCTCCGCCAAGCGAATGAGGTCGCCGTTCTGAATCCCTCGCCAACCGCGTTGCTGGGGTGTGGCGCACGTGTGTCCGGCCAGCCGCCGGCGCAGCGGCCACGGCACACATTCATCCAGCAGAATGTTCATGCCGAAGCCGGCGTCAACAACGCCGACTCGGAACATTCCAAAACCCGGTGCGCCATCTCCCGGGTCACGGACGGGAAACATTCGAGGAACTCATCGAGCGTGTAGTTGCGTTCCAAGTAGTCAAACAACGTTTTAACCGGCACGCGGGTCCCCTTGAACACCGGCGTGCCGCCGAGAATCTCCGGGTCAACGGTGATCAATTCTTTGCCGCTCATGCCGCCAACGTAGCTTGGCCGCGCCGGCAAGTCAACGCGGATTGGCCGGCAGCCGGATCAACTCCGGTAGGCGCGACCGCCGGGCGCGCCGCGGCGTTGGTTGGATTCGGACAGCCCGGACAGCCGAGTTCGACGGAGCCGAGTTGGACGAGACGCGGTTCTCCGCAAACCCACACGCCGTTTACCGGTGCAATCTGTCCCTACCAACACCTTTTTGGTGGCAGTGTCCGAATGTGCCCAGGCGCAAAAGCCGGCCCTGAATCGGACGCACGCGTCCCGGCAAACACCGCGACCTGAGCTAATTTCAAGTTTCGATTCTGCTGAAAAACCCCCAATTTTATGAAATCAGGTTTTCTCCAAACATCGAATCTACTTGCCTGTTTCGAGATCGGACAACAGCGGCGATTGTGGAGCGAAGTTTTTCGGGTGTTTTTTTGGCGTGGAGTTTTTTCAGCAGAATCACGTGTGTGGAGTTGACCCTGACGATTGCACCGCGCTCTTGGCGCATCGCGCTGCATTTGGAAAAACAACTACTGTTTTCGATACCGGTTATTTCCCCAAAACATAACGTCGCCTTGAATCTCAGCATAAACAGGCAGGTTAGGGTCATCCCATGCGAATCGAATCTTGTGACCACGGATCTGATATGTTCCTTTGTTTCGAATATCGCTACGAACAGTCCCGTCATCGCTGAAATCTAGGGAACGTTCGAAAAATCGCCCCGGTATTATAGTCTGTTGGTTGGGGTAAACGATCGGGGAACCCTGTATTTTACCTGTAGAGAAAGACATATTTGACGGTTTTATCTTTTCTCCACCATCGAACTCTTCCGCTAACTTATTGAGTCGTGCTGCTTCAGCTTCCTTCTCGTCTTCAGCATTCTGCATTTGGGGAGGCTTGGCGGCCTGCCTTTCCGGGTAGGTTTGTTGCTGTGCAAAACTCGAAGCCAAACTATCGCGCCTAAACCTTGCAGCTTCATAGTTTTGATTGGCGACCTTGCATGCTTGCTCTGCTGAAAACAACTCGTCATGCGTACGTGTGGATCCCATATTTTGTCGCCGTTTTTCTTCCAGACTTGGTAGAGCCTGTTTCGCTTGCTGCAGTATAATGAAACTTGTGCGAAGGTCTTTCTCTGCAGACTTCAGGGTCGCGCTCATCCACCGGCTGCCAAATTTCTCCAGCCCTTTCTCAACTTGTTCCTTCTCTTGTTGCAATTGGACTGCAAGCGGCGTGACTACTGCGGCATATTCACTGGTTGGATAGTTTCCGAGAAACTTTTGGCAAGCAGCAATGCCGCTGTCGTATTGTGCTACCGTGAACTCTTGGTCGGGACGCGGCCGGAAGCTCAAGATGGATTCATAGGACAGCCGTTCCTGCTTTGCCTCTGCCGTCTCACGCTGAACAGGCTTGATCTCGGATTTGGAGACCGATCTGGAGTGGAAAATTGTCCGGCTCGCATTGGACACCTCGATCACAAGCTGGGTGGCGTTTTCAGATGTGATTGTCCCGGTGATGACCTCACCAGAATTTAGCGTGATAATATCGTTGGCCACCGCGCTTGGCTTTAGAGTCAAAGATAACAGCCCCGCCAACAGCATCCAAAATCTTGCGATCTTCATGTGGTAATCCAAGTTGTTGGCGTCGGTGTGTATGAATGATCTACACGCTCATCCACACCGTAAAATCTTTGAATGCCAACCACCCTCCTTGCTTGTTGCGCTATTTTCATGTTTCAAGATTTAATTCTTCTTGTGGCTCATTATCCATTTCTCGGCTCTAACTCGCCATTCAGACTCGGGAAACGCACCCTCAGCTTCGAGAAGATCATAGGCTTGCACCTTGTACATAGTTTCGTCGGCCTTACCAGTGATATCGCGTGCCGAATGTGAGTCGAAGAACATCGTCGTATTTTCGAATTCCCAATAGAAAAGATTCAAGAAAGCCTCAATCTGCTCCATTACACTGCGAATCTCAGTGAAGACGACATCGGGCAGAGCTACAGTGCTTAAACTCACGCTCAAATCGAAATGAGCGAGCCGTTTGTGCCGATGCTTTCGAATATTCGCGGCATCCGCATAAATCTGATCTAAAGAATTTTTCACTTTGTTGCCGAAGATTATTGCATTGCGTGCATCCTGAACAGACGCGACCAAGCACCAGAGCGAGAGATTCGTCTTCCCGTTCATATCTTTTTTGTCTGTCAGGCGAGCGATAGACAAAGAAATTGCATCTTGGAGAAGAGATTGAAACATCACCAACACCCCGCCGAGTCTTTCAGCCATCGCGTCTGTAAACTCTTTCTTCTCCATGAAGAGGTGCGAATAGACCACCCACGATTGTCGCATCTCGCAGGCTTCTCCTGCGAGATGGGGAAACACCTCTCGAATCGAGACAGGGTATTTCGAGTAGTCGCCTTCAATGGTCGTAGTCATTGTTTTGCCAACATAGCCGGTCAGAGATGCTTCGACAAGCCCAGCATGAAGCAAGGAGAGAAAGCTGGCCGCGCCAACCAAGCCGTCTTGGTAGCCGGCCAGCCGGTAGGCGTCCACCGTCGGACCGGCCGGTGGGACCGGCCCGACGGGTTAGTGAGTAGAGTAAGCTCCGACAGGAGTCGCGAGTCTGTCTCGGACTTCCAGCTTGCTCGTTGAAATAATGGGCAACCAAGCCGAGTTTGACGAGACGCGGTTCTCCGCAAATGTTGCCCCACCTTGACGAAAGACTTTGAACTGCACCCCGATGTTCAAACAAGACGCCGGGCGGCTTTGAAAGGCGATGCGGTTGCTGAAACTGCCGGAGGACTCCCCAGGTTCCACTTTTGGCCATTATTTCGCAGCGGCGATGAGCGTCTGTAGCTCTTGGTAATTCACCTTGCCGGTGCCGAGCTTGGGAATCTCCTTCACCACTTTTACCTCACGCGGCACGCTCAGATTCGTCAAACCCTTCGCTTTAATAGTGTCGCGGATTTCATCCAATGTGAGCTTCGGTTCGTTGGTCACGGCAATGAGCGCTTCGCCTTTGTTCTCCTCCGGCCGCGTGAGTATCGCAATCTGACAACGTAAACCATAGCGTGGAAACGCACCCGCCAACGCGTCTTCAACCGCCGCCAGGCTGACCATCTCCCCGCTCACCTTGGCAAACCGTTTCATCCGACCGCAGATGTGCAGGTAGCCGTCGGCATCCACACTGACAATGTCGCCGGTATCGTACCAACCACCGAGGGCTTGAAATTTCGCGTTCGCGTCCGCGTTCAAGTAGCTTTTCATCACGTTCGGCCCACGCACGAAAAGCCGCCCACCGTCGGCCACACCATCGACCGGCTCCAGCTTGGATTCCATGCCCGGCAGGAGCCGGCCGACGGAGCCATAGCGCGGCTCAAGCGGCGTGTTGACACTGATGCACGGGGCGCATTCCGTCGCGCCATACCCTTCGAGAATGCGCACGCCATATTTCTGCGACCAGACCTGCGTGGTGGTTTCTTGCAATTTCTCCGCGGCGGCAAACAGATACCGGAGGCTGCGGAAATCGTAGGGATGGGCCTTTCGGGCGTAGCCGTTTAGAAAAGTGTTCGTGCTGAGGAACACGGTGCAGTTGCGGTCGTAGACCACCAACGGCACGGTGCGGTAATGCAAGGGGGACGGATAGAGAAAGACATAGAGCCCGCGCACCAGCGGCAACAACGCCCCGACCGTCAGACCGAAGCTATGGAACAGGGGCAGACAGTTGAAGATCCGGTCGCCATCGGTTAAATCGGTAATCGCCAGCATTTGGCGGATGTTGGCCAGGAGGTTGCCGTGCGTCAGTTCCACTCCCTTGGGGACGCCTTCGGAGCCACTCGTGAAAACAATCACGGCCGGGGATCCGGCGGATTGCGGACTGTGCAGCACGGATTGTGGATTAAACACATGCCGGAGGAGCGTGAGAAATTTAGTGGTGCCGGAAATGCCGGCACGGACATCATCGAGCAGGACGAGACTGACACCGGCTGCCGCAAAGCTGTCCACCTTGAGTTTGCTGCGCTCCAGGAAGGCGCGTGAGGTCACGATGTGCTTCAGGTTGGCCAGTTCCGCGCACGCCAGCATGGTCGGCGCGCCCGCGGAATAATTCAGCACGGCAGGCACTTTGTGGAGTTGCCACAACGCCAGCAAGACAACTGGCGTATTGTTAACATTTGGCAACAAAACGCCAATCCGCTCGCTCCCAACCACCGCTCCCCGCAAGGCTTGCACTTGTCCAGCAACGGCCGCCATCAGCTGCCGATAGGTCAACGTTTGTTGCGTCGCATCCTCCAGAACGATATGCCGGGGAAATTGGTGGGCGGTCTCGGCGACTGCCCGCAGAATATTTTGCGCACCCAGAGCCATCTCGACGTCGAACTGCTGGCGGACCATCGCATCGCGGAGCCAGGTCGTCAGCTGTAGTCGCGCTCGGCCGACTCGGATGGTTCCCAAATCCGGCGGGGTCAGCGGGGGGCTAAAATGGATGGTCACTTTGGGAAACCATTTTTTCCTGCCCAGATTGGGGGAAAACGGCAGGCGGCCGGCGCCCCGCAAGTAAGCGGTGATGACCTTCGGTTTGGTTTTATAAATTAAGAAGCCGGTGCCATCGAACATCTTCATCAAGGTACCGGTGCGTGACAGGCGGCCTTCGGCAAAGAGCACGAGCCGGCCGCCCCCTTTAAGGAATTCCGCCATGCGCTTGACCGCGTAGGGTGAATTGGGATCGATGGGCAAGGTGGACTGGTTGATCATCATTTTTCGATGCAGCCAGCTCGTCTGGGCTGTAACGCTCGAAGTGACGAATTTCCAATCCCCATCCAGACTGACCCAGAGAAACAGCCAGTCGAGCCAGGAGAGATGATTGGGAATCAACAGAACTGGACCCGGTGTTTTCAGCACGGCCATGTTATCGGCACGGAACCGGAACAAAACCTGAAGCAAAAAGCGGAAGCAAGTCTTCATGATGGATGCGGATTCCAGTAATTGTCATTACTGAATCCGGTTTTGTGTTGCCAGTATTCGGGGCGTGACAAAACGCTCCCCCTTGCCGCCGGTTTCATCTGTAAATAAACTGGCCGCGAACGACTAGCGCTCATCGCGATCCGGATGCCCGCGCTCGCGCGTTTTTTCCTCCGCGTGACGGGGGTGCTGTGACCGCACGTCGGCATGGCGCCGGTAGGGTTCTGGCGAATCGAGATCAATCCGCACCGAGGAACGCAACACGATCGTCGATGGGACGCGCGGACCAGACCGCCACGCCCCGCCGTCAGCCCAATAATAGACATGGTGCTGCGGCTCGTAATACACCTCCGCCTCGGGGTAATAGAGATAGCCGTACGAAACGGCGACGGCCGGTCCGCGGACAACCCCGCGAGGAGTTTCCACATAGCAGCCGATGAGCAATAGCGCACTGCCAATGGCGAGTAAGGTTAATTTAATTTTCATAGATTTTCTTTCTGGTTTTTGGATTGTCGTGCAACAGCCTATTTGTCTTGCGTTGACCGTTGTCCGTCCCCTTTGTTTTCCTGACCGCGGTTATCGTTACGATTCCCCCCTCGGTCACCTTCTTCCTGTCTTTCTCGGACCGGCCGGTCCACCGCCGGCTGAACTTCACGCTTCACGGGCCGTTCCACTTCCGGCCTTGGTTCCGGCTTGGTCGGAACCGGCTGCTCGGGACGCACAACCTTGGCGGGCTCTGGTTGACGCTTGTCGGGAGTCACCTTGGGCTCGGGTTTGGGCGTTTCCGGCTTGGGTTCGCGCTTCACGGGCCGCTCCACCTCTGGTTTAGGCTCTTTGGGCTCTGGCTTGGTTGGAACAGCCTTCTCCGAACGGGCAGTCTTGGCTGGCTCGCCCTGCAAATTACCAGTAGCCGCCTTGGGTTCCGGTTGCTGGGCAGCCGGCTGAGGTCCACCTTTGGAATCGGGTTTGGAAATCTGCCGCGGACCAGGGGGGGGCTGATTTTTCCCGAGCGGAGAAGCGGATTGCGCCACAATGGGTGACCGGGGTGTTTTCACTGTGGTCGGCTCGACTTTCGACCGCACATTCGATTTTACCCCCGGTCCAGCCTCCAGCGTTTGCCGTTCATCGCGGGATTTCCGAACTTCCTGCCCGCGCTGAACAAGCTGCTGTTTCTCTTCCTTGGCGACCGGCTGGAAGCGCACGGGGCCATCTTTTCGCTTGGACAGTTGGTCGAAAGACGTGGCCACGGCGAGGTGATTATCTTTCGACTGCGCATCTGGATGGAGGTTACGCTGGGCGGCCCAGGTGCGCGGCGGGCGCGCATCCGCATGCGCGCGGCGGTATGTGTAGGCCGTTTGAACGCGGTGCGCCCACTCCCGGTCGTCGCGATGCTCCCAGCGTTGATGCGCGTAAATCGGGTCGTAGCCGTGCCGGCCGGACTGGAACGAGAATGCCGCGTAGAATCCGCCGCGGGAATAGCCAGCCGCATAGTAGTCCCCAAAGTAATAGTGGCTGTAGCGGGGCCGGAGGAACAGGTGATCCGAGAACACGCCCAAATCAATCACTATGCTGGGAGAGTAGAAGTTGCCATGCCGGGAATAGACACCGGCGTCGAAATAGACCGGAGCAAATAATACTCCGCGGCGCTCAATCGAATAATCCCAATAAGGTGCAGAGGGATGTCGTTCGCACGCGCCCACCGGCTCACTGCCAACGGGATGTCGCAGCTTCCCGACCCGATGTCGAGGATGCGCAGGGGGACGCCGGCATGTCGTCCCGCAGTTTTGGTGGCCAGAAAACGCTGGACCACCCGGATGCCGCCGAAGCGACAATTGACCGTCTCCATGAACCGGTAGCTGGCGGCAGCCAGCACCGGATCGCAATCTGGCCGGTCCAGAAACTCTGTTGTCGTGGCGCGCGAGTCAAACACCCCAGAGCGCTCCTGTTGCCATGGTATCGTCCACTTCCGTGTACTTGCTCAACACCTCGGTACGGTACTCGGGCGAGATCGAAACGGCCTGTGCGGCAATCCGTTCACAATAGCCGCAAGCCCGGCAGTCCATCGAGGCGCAGTCGCGCTCGCGGAAACCGTCCAGGAACGTCTCCGGGATCTGCGACGCATCGATCCGGATTGGACACTCCGGCAGCGGCGAGAGCCAGCCTTGCAAGCGCGCCAAGGCGAGTAGCGGTTTCAGTCGCTGCGGATTCACCTGCCGCGGCTTCCAAAAGTGGCGCAGACCCCAGAGCGATTCCTTGCGGACCGGTTCCTTGAAACCATACGACAGTAGCAGTTCAGCTAGATTGCCATCGAACCGTCGCTCACTATAGGCTTTGACACGCCGCAACAGTTCCGCCGACGGAATCCCCCGTTCCAGGAGTTTGAATGTCGTGTACCCCATCGCTTCATACACGGCGAGGTCTTCCGGCCGGATCCAGGCCGCCTTGATGAACTGCGACGGGTCCGTCAAGCGCAACCGCGAACAGCGCAGGAAGCAGTAGTCGATAAAGAGTGTGCTGGTGTCGTCAGAAGCATGGGCGAAACCATTCTGATGATAACTTTGTAGTGGACAGTTCAGGAGGCAGACGTGGTTTGCGATCAGTTCCAAGTCGCAACGAACCGCCTGGCGGATCGCCGTCAGGCGACGGAAGTCCCGGTTGATCGAGAAGCTCTCCAACGTGATGGCATCCGCGCCAAGATCTTCCCAGTAGCGGGCGCGCCGCGCTGTGTCCACCTGGGCATAAATTCCGACTCTTACCTTGAACTCAGGGAAACGGCGTTTGACCAGTTCGAGAAGAAAAGGGGTGGATACGGTGACCCGGCGCACGCCCAAGTCGCCCAACTTGGTCAGCAAGGCCGTCACTCGTTTCTGCCAAAGGCGTGTCCATTCGTGGTTGCCGAAACAGGCGCCGTTCAGGAGATAATTAAAGGCTATGCCATGCCGGTCGAGCAAACGGATGTAACGCTGCAAATCCGCTTTCGAGAGTGGTGTCGCCATGTAGTGCGGACGGCCACTGCTGACACCGTCGGTGGGAAACTTGCCGTAAACTTCATCAACCGGGTACGCGGCAAGCGCCGACACCAGTTCCGGATCGTAGTTCGCCGCCAGCGAAAATCTGGCTGGTCCGGCTGTGGCATGAACGGCGCTTGTTGACTCAGTTGGCATGCGCCGAACACCGGTATTGCGTTGGCGGTCGTTGTTGTCGGCCAAACTCAAAATCACTCATTTTGACTGACAATACGAAGTCACACCAAGTAGGCGCTATGGGGTGTTCACCCCAGCGTCCGATACCGGAACCGGCCCGATCGCGGCTGGCCCGGCAGGCCGGAACAATTCCGGAACACAACGCAAGCTTGCCCGAACCGGCGCGCGCTGGCATAGTGCGCGTCCATGAGCGAAACAGATTTGGCAGTTCCCAGCGAGAATCTTGACCGGCTGATTCACGAGATTCGCGGCCAGAAAGTCATGCTCGACCGCGATCTCGCCACGCTTTACGGCGTTACGACAAAGAACCTCAACAAGGCCGTGCGGCGCAATCAGGACCGCTTTCCGGCCGACTTCATGTTTCAACTGACGGCAGCCGAGGCCCAGCAATGTCTCGGTTCAAGGTTCCAAATTGGAACCTTGAAGCGCGGCCAGAACATCAAGTACCTGCCCTACGCCTTCACCGAGCACGGCGTGGCCATGCTCTCCAGCGTTTTGCGCAGCCAACGCGCCGTGCACGTCAACATTCTCATCATGCGCGCCTTCGTGAAAATGCGCGTGGCGCTGTCCGACACCCGCGACCTCGCGCGCAAGCTGGCCGCGCTGGAGAACGAACTGAAAGAACGGCTCAACGTCCACGAAGCCGCCATCGTCACCATCCTCCAACGCGTCATGGACATCATTGATCCACCCGCGTTGCCGGCCCCGCCGAAAAAGGACATCGGCTTTCACGTCAAGGAAGCCAAGGCGCGATACCGAACCCGGTAGTTGCGATGCTGTCCGTATTTGAATCCAGACTGTCAAGCAGGCCGCGGCTGGAGTTGAATCGCGGCGCGGGCAGACCGGCAAAGGCAAACTCGCGGCTGGCCCGGCAGGCCGGAACAAAACCGGAACACAGCGCAAGCTTGCACCGACCGGTTCACATTGCATACTCCACTTTTGCGAGCGACGAGCATGGATATTAATTTCAGTTGCGTCAAATGCGGGCAGCATATTGTAATCGATGAATCGGGTGCCGGTCTCAAAGTAAATTGTCCTATCTGCGAGACTGATGTGATCGTGCCTGCATCGAATGGGGCATCGCGGCTGCCGCAGCCACCGCTCATTCCCGCTCCACAACCTGAGCCACTGGTTTACGTTCTACGTGACAGCGGGCCATCGCAGTCAGGGGCACAGGCGACATCCAACACAAAGTCTGGCGGCGAACAGCCCGCAACAGATAAACAGAAATCTTACCTATCACAGCTTGGCATTGGGTTTGACACATCTACCTTGACCAAATCTCAGGCTTCCCTGCTGATTACTCAGGAGGAGCGACGGTTGGCTAAAACAGTGCCGGCAACGGAGAAGCAGAAGGCATTCTTGGCTGACCTTGGCATCAAGGTTGATGATCCCTCACTTTGTTTAGAAGACGCATCGCGATTGATTTCTGAAGCAATGCCGGTGAAACCAGTCACCACAATGCAGGTTCAGAAGCTTCGCCGCTTGGGATACACGGAATCAGTATCCGGTATGACCGCTGAGCAAGCCGCAACAGTAATTGGTGAACGCGAATGCAGCCCGCCAACCGAAGAGCAGTACGCAGTTGCTCATAAACTCGGATTTAGTTTTCTCAAGACGCGCGATTTTAATGCCGGCGACTTAGATAATGTTTTGAAATGCGCAGAACGAGCTCCTTCCGAAGAATTGCTGCATTGTCTCGCGAGCTATGGCGTCAGAATCATCCCGAAAACTGAGCTTGAGGCACGATTACTATACGAACTCGGACGAACCTACGATACGTGCATGGCCGACGAACGAAACAACGCGTGTTTGGCGGCCATGAAAGATCCGGAATTTTACTCGCCCTTACTTGACTCTCATTGCCAAATCAAATGGAGCAAGCAGAAGCGTAAGGAATGGTTCGCCGCTGGAAACCACCAAACACACAGAGTTCCAACTTCGACAGGAAGTGTCCAGCCTTTGTCTTCCGCGCTTTCAATAAAGCCACCAGTAAGCGGCACAGAGCTTGAGCCAGCTCGCGTAAAACGTAGCGAACCAGGAGAATTGCAGAAAACCAAAGGAGTGTGCTTCATGAATGCCACAACACAGGACGGTAAACGTGTAATTCTACACGAGGACGGAAAATGGGAATACGAGCAGGAATCGCCGCCACGGATAACCGAAGTCGGCGATTTTCGTCATGCGGTTTGGGGAATGACGCGTGACGAAGTGACGAAAAGTGAGCCTCTTGAACTGAAACAAGAAATCGATGGCGCGCTCTGGTATGACGGGAGCATTGGAGGGCTAAGCTGCAACATTATTTATATTTTTGCTTCAGACCGGTTCGTCAGGGCGAAGTACTTCGTGACAGAGCAGTACAGCATCACCAGCAAGTACCTATCAACTTATGAAGATTTGAAGAGGAGCTTGAAGGAAAAATATGGAAAACCAAAGGACGACAACATTTTTTGGGTAGACGAAACATTCAAGGATGATCCCAACGAATGGGGAGTTGCGGTCAGCGCGGGACATCTATCGCTTTTCACGATGTGGGAAAGGGCCAAGACAACTATCCTTCTTGCTCTGACCGGCGACAACGGCTCAATTAACTTGGGGATCGAATATGTCAGCAAGGAATTCGGACAGCTTGAAGACAAACAGAAGCACGATAGGCTGATGAATGATCTCTAATCGTTCTGCAAAACTTTCAGCTGCGTACTCGAAAGAACTTCTAAAACTCATCAACTCGAAGGAGTTTAAGAGATTCATCACGGACCGGCCATCGAAAGAACAAGAGGATGCAGCTTTTCAAAAATATGTAAACCTTCTCGCTGAGAAGGGCTGGTTCATTTCGCTGTGGCATACTCCGCTTGCCGGATTGCGTCGAATCGCCAAATGCTACGAGGACGGCAAAATCGAGGCAGCCGATGACGCAATGTCCGCTCACTTCTCCGAATGTCTCGACGAGATTGAAGGCTCACTCACCAAAGCGTTTCCTAGCCGTCAGAAAATCTTACGAAAAGTTTTTGAGGCCCATAGAAACAAGAATTACGAGCTGTCGATACCAGTGATGCTCTCGCAGGCCGATGGTATCGGATGTGAAATTTTCAAGGTGGATTCCGTAACCTCCCGCAGGCCAGACGTGATTCAGCAGTTAAGAAAGTTTCTTGAAACAGAAGCCCGAAAGAAACGCATGCCGGCATATTGGGAATTAGTTGCAGAACTTCTACCGGTCAACGCGTCGCGTCGTGATCGCTCTCGTTTCCGCGACACAATGAACCGAAATTCGATTCTCCATGGTGAAGACGTTTTGTATGCGACCCCAGTTAACGCGCACAAAGCTGTTTCATGGCTTAATTATGTGGCCTCTTTCAAAACTGACCTATGGATCGAACAGGTGGAGTCCTTCGTAAGTCCCTGATAATCAGCTTCTCGGCTTTGACGCGGACGGCGCTCGGCAATTCGCGGATCACGTTCGGAGCGTGGCGAGCGACGCTCGGCATCGGGCGAGCAGAGGCCGGTAACCCGCGACTACCGGTCCGCTTGACGCGCGCGATGCTCGGCAAAGCTACCTCAGGTCTTAAGGAATGCCAGCAGGTCGGCGTTGAGCCGGTCTTTGTGCGTGTCCGCGAGGCCGTGAGGTGCGCCCGGGTAGATTTTCAGAGTCGCGTTCCTGACGAGTTTGGACGAAGCGTGGGCCGAAGCGCCGATCGGCACGATCTGGTCGTCGTCGCCGTGAATGATCAGTGTCGGTACGTCGAACTTCTTGAGGTCTTCGGTGAAATCTGTCTCGGAGAACGCTTTGATGCAGTCGAGCTCGTTTTTGAGACCGCCCTGCATGCCCTGCAACCAGAACGCGTCGCGGACGCCTTGGCTGACTTTTGCTCCTGGCCTGTTGGCGCCGTAGAACGGCGTCGTGAGGTCCTTGAAGAATTGCGAACGATCGGCGGCGACACCGGTGCGGATGGCATCGAACACCTTGATCGGCAGGCCACCGGGATTGGCGTCAGTCTTCAGCATCAGTGGCGTCACCGATCCCATCAGCACGGCCTTGGCAATGCGTTTGGTGCCGTGGCGCCCGACGTAGCGTGCGACCTCTCCGCCGCCGGTCGAGTGGCCGATCAGGGTGGCGCCGGTCAGATCGAGCATTTCGATAAGCTCCGACAGGTCGTCGGCGTAGGTGTCCATGTCGTTGCCATTCCATGGCTGGCTCGAACGACCGTGACCGCGACGATCATGGGCAATGCAGCGGTAGCCGTTGGACGCCAGGTAAACCATCTGGCTTTCCCATGCATCGGCGTTGAGCGGCCAACCGTGGCTGAACACCACCGGCGCTCCGGTGCCCCAGTCCTTGTAATAGATCTGCGTTCCGTCTTTCGTCGTCATCGCGCTCATGGTTGGTTGCCTGATTCTGTCGTCTTGCCGTCGAAGTGCTCATTGTCGGCCTCCGCGTCGGCGCGGGTATGGTGGACGACGCCGTCCCGATGATTCGGGGGCGCGTAAAGTGTATAGAGCTTCAGCGGAACAGTGCCGGTATTGATGATGTTGTGATTGGCGCCCGCCGGAACCACGACCGCATAGCCCGCGCGGATCGCCGTCCGCACGCCATCGAGAACTGCCTCACCGGAACCTTCCTCCACGCGGAAGAACTGGTCGAGCTTGTGGACTTCCGCCCCGATCTCCTCCTTGGGCTTGAGCGCCATGACCACGAGCTGGCAGTGTTTGGCCGTATACAACACCCGTCGAAACTCGGCATTCTTGATGGCGAGACTCTCGATGTCTTGCACATATCCCTTCATAAGAATAACTCCTCTTTGGTTTTGCCCGACGGGGCATTCGCTGCCATTCAGTGCCGGCAGCCTTCTTTCCCAACCACCTAACGATTCGCGCTTCAGCTCCCTCTGTCAGCTTAACTACAGCCGCAGCCGGAGCAGGCTTCCTTGACGGCTTTCTCGACCGCTTCAACGGAACGGCAAAATTGTTCTGGTTCGCCGGTTAATCCACCACCAGCGTGACGGCCGTGTCGCCGCGCAGGGCTTTCGAGTAGGGACAGGTTTTGTGCGCTTCATCCATGATCCGTTGCGCCGCGGCGCGCTCGATGCCGGGAAGTTGCGCGTGCAGCGTCACCGCCAGCCGGTAACCGCCCTGGTCATCCTCGATCAGACTCACCAGCGCCCGCACCGTGGAATTCTTGACCGGCGTACCGAGCTTCTTGGCTGCGTTGAGCAACGCGCCGTGGTAACAGGCCGAATACGCGCCCGCAAACAACAGCTCCGGATTGGGTCCACGTTTCTCGATGCCTTTTTCCAGCGGATTTCCCAGCGTGACATCCAGCAGCCCGTCCGGCGATTGAATGGTTCCCGAACGTGCGCCCTTGGAAATCGCTTCTGACGTAAATAGAGTTTTCATGATGGAGCAACTCTAGACGGAGTACCACGGCTTTCCTATGGGGTGTAACCCTACTGCGGCGCCGGGATGCGCTCGGCCAACGCTTCCGCCGGGTACGTCCAGATTTCCGCCAGCGTGGGATGGTAATGCGGCAGCGCGGCGAGTTCGTGAACAGTCATCCGTTTCGCCAGCGCCGCGACAATCTCGTGGATCAACTCGCCGCCGACCGGTCCGACGCAGGCCCCGCCGAGAATTTCCCCCGACTGCGGATCGGCCAACAGTTTCACATAGCCGTCCCGGGCTTCCATGATCAGCGATTTGCCGTGATCACTAAACGGATACCGGGCGGTCAGATACGGCACACCGCGCGCCGCCGCGGTCTTCTCGCTCAAGCCGACGCACGCCACTTGCGGCTCAGTAAACATCACCGCCAGCAACAGCCGGTAATCCATCCGCCGTTGCGCCTTTGGGTGCGCGATGTTGTGCGCCGCAATCTCACCCTGCTGCACCGCCAGATGCACGATCTCGTGCGGCCCGGTGCAATCGCCGGCAGTGTAAATATGCGGCGCACTGGTCTGCATGAATTCGTTTGCCATAATCCGCCCGCGGTTGGTCGCGACGCCGGCGTTGTCAAGACCCAGCGACGCGATGTTCGGCACGCGACCGAGGGCGAACAAGATTTCTTCAGCGGCGATAGACACCGGCTGGCCATGGTGCTCGAACGCAATGGTTTTGAGGCCGCCATCGCGCCGCGCATCAGTCAGTTTCGTGTCTGTGAACACCACGATGCCGTCGCGCCGGAAGACTTTTTCAATTTCCACCGCCGCATCGGTGTCAAACTCCTGCAAAATGTGCGCGCTGCGCTGGAGAAGTGTAACCGTGACACCAAACCGCGCAAAGAACTGCGCCAATTCCACTGCCACTGCGCCGCCGCCGAGAACGATCAACGATTTCGGAAGTTGCGACAACTGCAAGGCAGCATCGCTGGTGAGAGAGCCGACATCGCAAAGCTGCGGCAACGGCGGCGACGCAACAGTGGAGCCGGTCGTGATCACAAAATGCGCCGCGGTGAGTGGCGGCTCGGCATTGCTCAGCGCGACCGTGTGCGGATCGCGAAAGCGTGCCGTGGCGCGGATGAACTTGAATTTGCCACCGGCCAGTTGTTGGCGGCGATCATCCGCAAACTCTTTGATGAGCGCGTTCTTGCGCGCCATCACTTGCGCAAAGTCGAACCCCACATTTTCCGCCCGGATACCCCACGGCGCGGCATGGCCGGCGCGGTGCAGGACTTCAGCGGCATACAGCAGCGCCTTCGTCGGCATGCAACCGCGCAAGATGCACAGCCCGCCCACTTCCGCCCCGCCTTCGATCACGACTGCTCGCAAACCGGTGCCCGCCACCGTCCGCGCCGCCGCGTAACCGGCGCTGCCACCGCCGAGAATGGCGACATCGTAGTCGAATATTTCTTTCATTGTGGTCAGTCCAAGTCACACTTGGGCGCGGATTGGCCGGTGCTGGCTGGGCGCAGATCAATGATTTCCATTCGAGGGTTAGTCTGCCGGTGATCTTGGGAAAGGCCTTCCGCGAGCACCACCATTTCATTTGGCAATCCTTCGCTTTGCGCCCAGGACCGGGCAAACGCGTTCCAATCGCGAGGATGCTCCGGCTCATGAATCGGCGCGACTCCGTATGAAAACTGCAAACCGTGGCAGGTGGCTTCATCCGGGCTGACGGCCGCGATCCACACTGGCAACTTGAAGCGGGAGAACATTCGGGCGGTGTAGCCCGTGGTCGTGGGAACGATGACCGCCATGGGGTTGAGCTGATCCACCGTGTATCGGACAGTGTGCGCGATGAGCTCGACAAGATTAACATCGCCATCCCGATTGTAATTGGCGAAGACTGGTTGGGCACGCACAGCGGTGCGGTCCGGCTCGGTGGCGGCGGCGATCTTCACAAGCATTTTCACGGCCTCGACCGGGAACTTTCCCATCGCCGATTCCTCGGACAGCATCACGCAATCGCTGCCGTCCAGAATG
>Ga0209083_1002027_pt1 | contig 20355 bp, 33 predicted proteins | sample AM7aDNAmetaG_FD_184132 | JGI IMG/M metagenome (GOLD analysis project Ga0209083, IMG submission 184132) | Freshwater microbial communities from Finland to study Microbial Dark Matter (Phase II) - AM7a DNA metaG (SPAdes) (version 3) | ecosystem: Environmental > Aquatic > Freshwater > Lake ...
TGCAAAGCAAACTCGTCGTGGAAAAGGTAACGTCCTGATCGTTTCTTCAGACGTTGCTTCAGCAATGGCTATGGCTGGTGTTCTTTCTTATACACCTGCTCTGCAAGCTGACCTCCAAGTTGACGATACAGGTAACACGTTTGCTGGTATGTTGCATGGTCGTATCAAGGTTTATATCGATCCATACTTTGGTGGCTACACATCTAACCAAGAATTGGTTACTGTTGGTTATAAGGGTTCTTCACCTTATGATGCTGGTCTGTTCTATTGCCCATACGTTCCTCTCCAGATGGTTCGTGCTGTGGATCAGTTCACATTCCAACCTAAAATTGGATTTAAGACACGTTATGGTATGGTTGCTAACCCATTTGCTCAAGGTCTCACACAAGGCAGTGGTCAATTGAATGCACGTACTAATGTGTATTACCGCATCTTCGGCGTGAAAAATTTAATGTGATGAATCGAGTACTTACGAGATTTACTTCAAGTAAGTACTTAAATTCATATATTAAACCATCGCTAAGAATGGTAAATTTTAATAGGGAACTTCGGTTCCCTATTTTTTGTATATAAACACATAAATATAATAATTACATCATCACTTGGTTTGAATAATGACAGCACTTACCAGAACTCCACAAAATACAAATTATCTACAACCAACCAAATTTCTATTAACTTTGGATAGAATTCCTAATACCCAATATTTCTGTCAAACAGCAAATATTCCTGGTGTTTCAATTGATTCACCTACTTTTAATACACCAAGAATAAATTTTCAAATTGCTGGTTCAAAGATAGCATATAATGATTTTACTATTAAATTCAATATAGATGAAAATGTACAATCTTGGATGGATATATATAATTGGTTTCTTTCGATTGCTTCACCTCAAGGTAGTGAACAAAGTAATGCATTGACTGCTATAGCAAGTAATAAAAATTCATTACAAAGTTATTCGGATGGTACATTGACAGTCCTTTCAGCATTAAATAATCCATTAATCAATGTAAGATTTATTAATATGTTTCCTGTTTCTCTAACTGATATTGATTTTGATACCGCATCTTCGGCTGACAACATTCTAACGGCTACTGCTGTTTTTAAATACCAATACTTCACGTTTAATTAACACAACCATTGAATATTAACATTGCATATGTTATAATGTAGAATTAATGTTAGAATATTGAGTTTAATATGGAAAATTTAGAACAAGTGTTAAAAATGTGGGAAAAGGATGCCGAGATTGATCAAACAGAACCTGGCAAAGAATTAATTCGTATTCCTATTCTTCACAACAAATATCTAACCATTCTAACCAATCAAAAGTTAGCTGCAAAAAGAATCAACTTTGAATATCTAAAGATGCGTAAGGTGAAATGGGAATATTACACTGGTAAATTATCACAAGAAGAATTAGATCATCGTGGATGGGAACCATTCCGTTACACGTTGAAGTCGGATATTAGTTTATATTTGGAATCTGACATTGATTTGATTAAAATAATTGAAAGAAAAATATATCATGAAGAGGCTGTGTCTGTCATTGAATCTATTTTGTCAGAACTCAAATCAAGAACGTTCCAGTTGAGGGACTTTATACAATGGGAGAGGTTCATCGGTGGCAGTTGATATTATAATATCTAAAAAAGATGAAGTATTTGCCAAGTTAACGTGTGAAAAACACGTGGCAAAAGAATTAAGTGTTTACTTTACGTTTATGGTTCCAGGTCATCAATTTACACCAGCATTCCGTAATAAAATTTGGGATGGTAAAATAAGACTTTTTAATCTCAATACATCAAATATATACTTAGGCCTTATATCTTATATTGAAGAATTTTGTGAGTCAAGAGGTTACACATTTGAATATGATGAAACACGACTTGATCTAGAAGACATTTTTTCTTTGTATCATATAAATAAATTTCTTGATTCTCTTAATCTTTATTCACGTGGCCAATCAATCAAAGCACGAGACCATCAAATAGAAGCGTTACAACACGCTATGCAGAAGCGCAGGGCTTTACTGTTATCTCCTACTGCCTCTGGTAAATCGCTCATCATCTACACCCTATTCAGACAATTATTAGACTATCAAGATTTGAAAGGATTAATTATTGTTCCCACTACTTCACTTTGTATGCAAATGAAATCGGATTTTGAAGATTATTCATCGGAGAATGGTTTTGATGTGGAAGATAATGTTAGTATTATAATGCAAGGATATACAAAATATCCAACAAAAAAAATAATAAAAATAACATTATTGGATGGAACAATTAAAAAATATAAAGAACATGATGTGGTAAAAACACAAAGAGGAAACATTTTAGCTAAAGATGTTATTTCAAGTGACGATATATTATAAATAATAGTTCCTACTACATCTTTAGTTAATTATTATATGAACACATTTAAACCAACTTATCTATACATAAAACAACACATTATAACCGGACTAAAATATTTTGGAAAAACAACAAAATCTGATCCATATAATTATTTGGGTTCTGGTAAAATATGGATTAGGCACATTAAAAAGCACGGAAAACAATATGTAAAAACTATATGGGTCAGCGAATTATTTTATAATAGAAAGGATCTTATAAATTTTGCTTTAGATTTTTCCAAAAAAAATAATATTGTTGATTCGGCCGAATGGGCAAACCTAAAGGAAGAAAATGGATTAGATGGTGGAATATTACCAAAACAGTCATTAGATAATATTTCGAAATTATTAACAGGAAGAAATAAAGAAACACACAATTATATTAAAGAAGCTTCTATAAAAAAATCAAAAACGATGAAAGATCCCAACGGAAAATATCAAACTGAAGGCCGAAAAAAAATTAATCAATGGTTAGATTCATTAACCGAAAATGAAAGAAAAGAAAAATTAGGACATACGGTATCCCAAAAGCAAAAAGATAAATTAAGTCTAGACAGAACCGGCAAAACTAAAGAAAATTGTAAACGAGTTAAAAAAATGTCCGAAACTAAAAAAGAATATTATTTATCTTTAAATGAAAAAGAAAGAAAAGAAAAATTAGGACACTCAAAAGGTTCTCATTGGTACCACAATGATGATTTGAGATTATGTAAAACATTCAAACCGAATAATGTAACGGCCGGTTGGATTAGAGGCAAAAAAAAGTATGAAAATTGAAAAAATTGAAATCGTAGAAGAAAGTCCTAATCTAATTATTTCCACTTGGCAATCACTATACAATCAACCAAAAGAATATTTTGAACAATTTCAATATGTCATTGGTGATGAAGCACATCTTTTCAAAGCACAATCACTTACCACAATTCTCACATCATGCATTAATACCAAATATCGCATTGGTTTAACCGGTACGCTTGATGGAACAAAAACACATAAACTTGTACTTGAAGGATTGTTTGGTCCTGTAAGGAAAGTCATTACAACGAAAGAATTGATTGACAAGAAAGAACTATCTGATTTTGAAATTAAGTGTTTAATATTAAATTATGAACCTAGCATTTGTGAAGAAATGAAAGGTAAAACCTATCAAGAAGAAATAAACTACTTAATCACAAATGAACATAGAAACAAGTTTATTAAAAACCTTGCGGTAAGTATGACCACTAATACTTTGGTTTTGTTCCAATTAGTTGACAAACACGGAAGAATACTGTATGATATGATAAGAGAAACAAAGAAAATAGGTGATCGTAAAGTTTTCTTTGTTCATGGCGGAACTGATACGGATGACCGTGAAGAAATTCGTAGAATTATGGAATTTTGTAAAGAAGATACTATTTTTTTAGATTTTGATGATTATGAAATAATGATAGATCCAAATGAACCTATAGATTTGGTTAATAAATTACAAAAAAAAGCTAAAGATATTACTGAAAATGATGATATTGACACCAGTATTCTTATAAATAAGATACAGACATCAATATTAAAAGGTTATGTATGGAAAAAGAAAGGTTAATTCAAATATTCAGGTTAAAATTAGGCACACCTGACAATGAAGAAAAATTATTGGAATATATCAATTTTTGTTTAGATAAACACAATGATTATGAAGATTACCACGAAAAACACCACATATTACCTAGAGCTGTTTTTCCTGAGCATACAAAAGATGATTGGAACATATGCTGTTTATCTTACGAAAATCACGTTTTAGGTCATTTTTTGTTGGCAGAAGCGTATTTAAATAGAAAATTTTCTAGAACATTAAATTTTTTACAAAATAAAACAGAAGATGAAATTATAAAATTAAAAAAAATATTATCAGAAACTACCAAAAAATGGTGGAAAGATTTAACAGAAGAAGAATATGATGCTAGATGTTTAATGTATAGTGTAAGAATGAAAAAAATGATGCAGTCTGGTTCAGAATTTCATAAAAAAGTATGTGATGGTATAAATGAATATTATAAAAACAATCCACACAGAAAAGAAGAATTAAAAAAATTCTTTAAAGATTTATGGAAAAATAAAACAAAAGAAGAATATAACAAATGGTGTTCAAATATGAAATGGAATGAAGATAGAAGAACACACCACAAAAAATATATGGAAGAAAGATATCAAGATTCAAATTTTAAAGAATCGTTTGATAAAAAAATGAAAGAAGTAAATAGTAATATTAATAAAAGAAAAGATGCTAGCGTTAAATTAAAAGAAAAATGGAAAGATCCAGATTTTATTGATAAGATGAATAAAAGAAAACCAGTAAGTTCAAATAGTTCAAAATTGAAAGAAAAATGGAAAGATCCTGTTTGGAAAGAATATATGTTAAATCAAAGAAAAATTAAAAGGAAGTTAAAAAATGAAACCAAATAAAGTCAGTAAAGGGGGGAACGGAGCTATTATTGTGGCTTCGTTCGGTACATTTCTCCACTGGAGTTAACATCAGGAACTTGCATAACATTATATTTGCTTCTCCTTCAAAGTCAAGGGTGCGAAATCTTCAATCAATTGGACGAGGTCTTCGGCAATCTGAAGGAAAAAGCAAAGCAGTTCTTTATGATATAGCGGATGACATGCGACATAATAAATATATGAACTTTACACTAAAACATTTTACTGAAAGAGTAAAAATTTATACTGAAGAGAAATTCCCATTCAAAATTTATAAAATAGGACTTAAAAATGGATAACGTTAGAATAGTTCGTTTACAGAATGGTGAAGATATAATTGGTGATATTACTTTTAAAATTGATGGTTCATTTGATATTTACGAACCTATGGTAGTTTTTATTGATTACCGCAGTAAATATGCTGGTTTGATTATGAAACATTGGCTTCCACTTCAACTCGTCAAGAAGAATGAGATCACGCTTTTCCCTAAAGATATTCTTTTTATTACAGAACCAACAAACGAATTTGCGGAATACTATATTGAAACTGTACAAAAGATTCATGATATGTTAGCCGCTAAAGATCAATTAAAAACTATGTTATCTGATTTAGATGATGCTGATTCTGAAGACTTGATTCAGCAATTTGATGATCTAGATAATAACAATAATCTATTACATTAAATTTATACTTTCAATCGTCTACATACCTAACTATACACTCTGTCAAGGGAGATGTCAACCTTATTATGGAAAAATATTATGGCAACTAAGAACTACATCAACAACTCTGACTTTTTGAAAGCATTAGCTGATTACAAAGCCAAATGCGTAGAAGCAGAAAACAACAAGAAATCTAAACCACCAATACCAAATTATATTGGTGAATGTTTTATGAAGATAGCCGAAGGTCTATCACACAAGCCAAATTTTATAAATTACCCAATGCGTGAAGACATGATTGGTGATGGTATTGAAAATTGTTTGATGTATTTCAGTAATTTTGATCCAACCAAATCATCTAATCCATTTGCTTACTTTACACAGATCATATACTATGCATTTCTCAGACGTATACAAAAAGAGAAAAAACAACTATATGTTAAATACAAAGCAACCGAACATTATGGTATTCTTGATGAGTTTGAAATGATGGAATCCGAAGATGGTTCTACGGTACAATTTGAAATGTATGATAACATTGCCGAATTCATTGAAACATACGAAGAAGCCAAAAAGAATAAAAAAATGGTAATTAAGCCTAAAGGTATTGAAAAGTTTCTGGAAGAGTGATATACTATCATTTTTAGGAATATATTATGTATAAAGTTACGTACAGAACAGACTTATCCGAAACTGTAGTTATTGAAACTAAAGAGTTTGAGACATATAGAAGTGCAATGTATTTTGCCACTAAATTTCAAGCTGACGGTCTTATATTAGAGATTAAATGGTGTCCAAAAGAAAAGGTTAAATTATAATGATTGGAGATATTTAAGTGAAGGTAGCAATAATAACTGATACACATTGGGGTGCAAGAAACGACAGTTTAAATTTTATAGATTATTATGAAAAGTTTTATCGGGATACTTTTTTTCCAACATTGGATAAAGAAGTCATCGATACAGTATTGATGCTTGGTGATACTTTTGATAGAAGAAAATATATCAACTTTGTTACTTGGAATAAAGCTAAAAGTATATATTTTGATCAACTAGCCAAACGAAATATACAAACATATATTTTAGTGGGTAACCATGATACCTCATATAAAAATACGAATAAAATAAATTCTCCGGACCTATTACTCAGAGAGTATACCAATATTCAGGTCATTGATGAACCCACCACAATTGATGTGAAAGATACTGCCATCTGTATGATGCCTTGGATTTGTCCTGAAAATTACAGCGACTCCATCCAAACTATTAAAGAAACCGATGCGGAAATTTGCATGGGTCATTTAGAAATATCTGGATTTGCAATGCATCGTGGTATGAAATCAGAAGAAGGATTGAGTCGTGATCTTTTTAGAAAGTTTGATATGGTTTTCAGTGGTCATTATCACCACAGGTCTACTCAGGATAATATCTCGTATTTGGGCAACCCCTACGAACTCACATGGCAAGATCATGGTGATCCTAGGGGTTTCCACATTTTTGATTTATCTGACCGCACTTTGGAATTTGTGGAAAATACTAACATAATGTTCCATCGTATAGTTTATGACGACAAAGAAAATACAATTTCACAAATTACAAGTAAAGATTTATCACAATATAAAAATACTTATGTAAAAGTTGTCGTTATTAATAAAACAAATCCTTACTTATTTGATCAGTTTATGATTAACTTATATAACAATGATCCAATTGATGTTACGATTGCTGAGGATTTTGTAGACTTGACAGAAAATCTTGAAGATGATAAAATAGATGAAGCTGAAGATACAATTACCATTATCAATAAATTTGTTGATGCTGTTGAATATGAAAACATTGATAATAAAAGATTGAAAAATATTCTAAAAGAATTATACGTGGAAGCCTTAAACACAGAGCAAGCATGATAAAGTTTGAAAAAATATTTTGGAAGAATTTTCTTTCAACAGGTGCAGCATTTACAGAAATAGATTTTACAAGATCACAAAACACACTTATTATTGGTAACAACGGTGCAGGTAAATCAACAATTCTTGATGCCTTGTGTTTTGGATTATTTGGTAAAGCATTTCGTAAGATCAATAAACCGAATTTATTGAACAGTATTAACCAGTCTGACTGTATTGTTCAGGTTGAATTTTCTATTGGAAAAAAGAATTATAAGATAATTCGTGGTATTAAACCAAATATATTTGAAATTTACTGTAATGGTATACTTGTAAATCAAGATGCTAAAGTAATGGATTACCAAGAACATCTTGAAAAGTTTATTCTCAAATTAAATTATAAATCATTTACACAAGTTGTTATTCTTGGGTCGGCCTCATTTGTACCTTTTATGCAACTGTCTGCTTCTGATCGTCGAGCCATTATTGAAGATTTATTAGATATTCAAATCTTTTCATCTATGAATAGTGTTGTAAAAGAAAAGATGTCGGCAATAAAAGATCAAACACAGAAAAACAAATATGCAATGGATTTGGCATCTGAAAAAATAAAGATGCAAAAAGAATCTATTGAAGAACACAAGAAACACAACGAAGAAGAAATTGATAATAAACAAAAAGAAATCCATGCGTCTTTGAATCAAACTATCAAGTTAAATAAAGACATTGTATTGATTCAAAAACACATAAATGTATTACAGAGTAACATTTCTGATAAATTATCCATAGAAAACAAAAGTTCAAAGTTAATTCAAATAGAATCTAAATTAGAAACACGTTTGAAAAAAATTGAAAAAGAGGAGAAGTTTTATGAAGAAAACGACAACTGCCCAACATGTAAACAAGGTATTGATGACACCTTTAGACATCAACAACTTAGCGGATGCAATAATACAAAAAGAGAAATTAGCCTTGCTATCACAGATATACAAAAACAAATTGAAGAGACAAACAAACGTACAGGTGAAATCCAAAAAATAGTTAATAATATTCAAAGTCACAATAATGAAATTGTTAAAAACAATTCAACTATTTCAGCAATAAATTCTTACATTATAAAAGTTCAAAAAGAAATTAAAGTTTTATCTGATCGTAAAGAAACACTTGAAATTGAAAATAGTAACGCTAAGTTAAAAGAATTACGTGAAGAATTAACCTCTCTCATTAAAGAACAAGAGATATTGTCTAGTGAAAAACAATATTATGAATTCGCAGCTTCATTATTAAAAGATGGTGGTATTAAAACAAAGATCATCAAACAATACCTGCCAATCATGAATAAATTGATTAACAAATATCTCACAGCAATGGATTTCTTTGTAAATTTCAATATCAATGAAAATTTTGAAGAAACGATTAAGAGTAGACATCGTGATGAGTTTTCTTACGCTAATTTCTCCGAGGGAGAAAAACAAAAGATTGATATGGCTTTATTATTGACATGGAGACAAATAGCCAAACTGAAGAATTCGACAAACACAAATCTATTAATTTTGGATGAAATATTTGATTCTAGTTTAGATACTGCTTCCGTTGAATTATTGATGTCCTTATTAAAAGATTTATCTTCAGATACTAATGTTTTTGTTATTAGCCATAAATCTGATCAATTATTTGACCGTTTTCGTTCTGTAATTAAATTTGTTAAAAAGAATAACTTTTCTGCAATTGAACATAAAGGATAAACAAAATGAGCGAAATAATTAAGTTTAATACAGAAGAACTGGCAAAAGTAAATGTAGTAAATGTACCAATACAAGTAAAAATATTTAATCTAGTTCCTGAGAATCATCCAATCTTAAAACAAGTATTACCTGAATTTGATTTTTTAAATGCACCCGTTAATCCAAATGAATTTGCATCATCACTTGTCGAGACTTGTAAAATAAACAAGGGTATTGGTCTATCTGCAAATCAATGTGGTTTTCCTTATCGTGTTTTTGTTATGGGTGCCAATGATGATTATGTGGCTTTCTTTAATCCTAAAATTATCAATAAATCAGATAACGAAATTCATATGTTGGAAGGATGTTTATCTTTTCCATTATTAGGTTTAAAGATAACAAGACCAGAAGAAATTCATGTTCAATATCAAGATTTTAATGGTATCACTCGTGAAACTAAATTTGTTGGGCTATCTGCTCGTTGTTTTCAGCATGAATTATCGCATTTAAATGGACTAACTATGCTGGACGAAACTAAACCGCTGGCACTAAAAACAGGTTTAAATAAACGTAAAAAAATGGCTAATCGTATTAAAATAAAATGATCGATAAATTATTATGTGAAGTAATTGAGAAAGAAAGTGAAGGACATGATGAAGTAGCTATATTGCTTTCTGGTGGGGTTGACTCAATATCTTGTGCATTAGCAGCTCATCGTATAGGTAAAAAAGTAAACACATATACCTTTCATTTAAATGATCAAATTTCTTATGATTCCGCTAAGGCAATTTCTGTATCTCATCAGATGGGCTGGAGATGCGTTGTAACTGATATCCTTACGGATGATATAGAAAATCATTTTAAAACGCTTAGAAGTGATTTTGAATGCACCAAAAAGACGCATTATGAATGTACTTACCCATTTCTTTACATTTATCCGCAGATTAAAGAAAAAGTAGTAATTTCGGGTGTAGCCGCTGATGGACATTATGGTGTTTCTAAAAAAGCGTGTATACATTTCAAACAACCAAAATCTTTGTTTGATGAATTTCGTCAGGATTATTTTTCAAATCTTAATCCAGCAGGCTATCAACAACAATTGTTATTATGTAAAAAATATGATAAAAAATTTATCGCACCGTATTTAAATTCAACCGTTGTTGATTTTTTTAGACAATATGATTGGTTTGAATTAAACAAACCATATCAAAAACATCATGTTCGCTCGGCATTCACCGAATTTGAAGAACTTGGTAAAGTTAAACAACATATTAACTTACAACTAGGTGCAGGGGTTGACAAAGCATTTGAAAGCCTGTTACAATCTAATGAGATTAATTTTAAAAATAGAAAACGTATGTTGGATGTTTATCGTGATTGGAATTTATATAAATGATAATTGAAAAATATGAACCATATACTGTTGGAGATGTTAAATCTAGTTCTAACCGTAATTTATTTACTGTCATTTCTACTTTTGCTGGTGGCGGTGGTTCTTCTACAGGTTATCGTTTGGCTGGTGGTAATGTTCTTGCCATAAATGAATTTGTTGATGAAGCAGTTAAAACATATTCTTTAAACTTTCCTGATACCAAAGTTATTCCTGGTGATATTAAGAAAATTACTGGCCAAGACTTTTTAAATATAACAGGTTTACAATCTGGTGAACTTGATATATTTGATGGTTCACCACCATGTTCGGCATTCTCTGTTTCAGGTAAAAGAGAAAAGAATTGGAAAGGTGCTAAGAAAGATACTCGTGTTTCTTACTTTAATGATGATGGTGATCTTGTCCATGAAGGAGAACTGATTGAAAAAACTGGCATTAAAAGTTATTCAGATAATCAAGTTGTAGAAGCAATTGAAGATTTGTTTTTTGAATTCATTCGTGTTGTTAAAGATATACAACCAAAAGTTATTATTGCCGAGAATGTTAAGGGCATCACAATGGGTGCGGCAAAAATTAAATTGTATGAATTTCAAAATTCATTTGAAGAATTAGGATATTATGTTACACATCACGTATTAAGTGCAGCAGACTACGGAGTTCCACAAGCAAGAGAAAGATTGTTCTTTGTTTGTGTAAGAAATGACGTAGCAGATGCGATTGGAATAAATGAAATGACATTGAATAGTCTTTCATATCCAAGATCAACTTCTAAACATATCGGACTAAGAACCGCAATTCAAGACATAATAAATGATCCTGAAGAAGAAAAGATGTTAGAAGATTTCGTAGAAGGTTCATTTCAGAAAAGATTTTTGAGTTTATTACCTTTTAATCCTGAGAAACACACTAAACCATCCGATAAACAATTTACAGGCAAGAATGGACCGAATGAAAAAGGTTCTTGTTTTAATATGATTCGGCCAGCACCACATCTTCCAAGTCCTACTCTGACACAACAAGGTCAACAGCGCGGTGTATCTGGTGTATTTCATTATGAAAAGAATCGTAAGTTTACAATTAAAGAATTAAAACGTATCATGAGTTTGCCAGAAGACTTTCAATTGACTGGTACATTTGATCAACAAGCAGAACGTTGTGGTCGCATGGTTGCACCTAAGATGATGGCAGCCTTGGCAACGACAGTATATGAGAATATATTGAAACCGTATAAGGAGTTACAAAATGTCTAAATTCACATTTGCTCAAAGAGAAGAAGGATTTGATAATCACATTGAACAGAGTATTCGTGGTTATTCTAATCTAATGCAAGACGTATTAAAAATTTCAGAATACTTTGTTGAAGATAATAGTAATGTTGTTGATATTGGTTGTTCAACTGGTAAGATGTTGAAAGCCATGATTAAACAAAACACTTTTGCACCAAAAGCAGATTATATTGGTATTGAAATTGAAGAAGATTTCTATCGTGATTTTACAGAAGATGAAATTAAAAATAGCAATCTACATTATTATAGAGGTGATGTTCGTGACTTTGATTTTGGTACAAATAATTGTTCATTGATTACGTCAATATTTACATTGCAGTTTATGCAAGAAGATCAACGTCAATCTGTAATTAAACAGATTTATCGTGGATTAAAGAAAGGTGGTGCCTTTATATTTTCAGAAAAAACAATTGCTGAGAATCCTAAGATTCAAGAGATTCGTACTTTTACTTATTACGATTATAAGAGACAGTTTTTTACGTCTGACGATATTCTTGATAAAGAAAAGAAATTGCGTCATATGATGAAATTGAATAATAGAAATGAATTGGTTAGAATGTGTGCAACCGCTGGGTTTGAATTTCAATCCATTGATACGTTTTGGCAAAATCATGCATTCACTGGGTTTATTGCCATTAAAAACTAATGGCAATAGTGAAGTATATGTCTGAAATATACTTGACATATGCACTATATAATGTTATTATGATTGAACTCGTAATGAAACGAGGAAATTTAACTATGAAAAAGGAATTAAAATGACTAAATTATCCGCAAAACAAAAAATGTTGAACACTCTTCAAAAAACTGAAGGCTACAACACTTTTACTGTAGAACAAGCACGCCGTCGTTTTGGTGTACAGAACGTTTCAGCCCGTATTGAAGAACTTCGTAAAGAAGGTCACTGTATCTACACTAATACAAAAACTCTGGAAAATGGTAGTAAAGTTAATTATTACCGTATGGGTAAGCCATCCCGTGAAATGATTAAAACTGCTGCATTATTTGCTAGTGACACTTTTTACGCTTAATTAGTTTTAAACTTATGGGAGAATGAATCTCCCATTTTTTTATTTTATAATCGGATAGCAAATGGAAATTTCAATTAAAACAGAAGACTTAAAAACCAAAAGCATTTTTTGTGCTACACCTATGTACGGTGGTATGAATCACGGTCTTTACATGAAATCATGTTTAGATTTGCAAGGTATGTGTATACAGTACGGCATTCAAATCAAATTCTCTTTTCTATTCAATGAATCATTGATTACCCGTGCAAGAAATTATCTTGTTGATGAGTTCCTACATCGTTCAGATTGTACTCATCTACTATTTTTGGATTCTGATATTTCTTTTAATCCACAAGATGTTATCGCAATGTTGGCCCTTGATAAAGATGTAATCGGTGCGCCATATCCAAAGAAAGCAATTAAATGGCGTTCAGTTGCTAAAGCACTAGAAAAGAATCCTGGTATTGATCATAGTATGCTTGAGAAAGTTGCTGGTGATTTTGTCTTTAATCCAGTAAAAGGTACAGCAGAGTTCAATGTATCCGAACCATTATCTGTGCTAGAGATTGGTACTGGTTTCATGATGGTTAAGCGTGAAGTGTTCACCAAAATGGCAGATCAGTATCCAACAATTCGTTATAAGCCAGATCATGTTGGTCAAGCCAACTTCGATGGTTCACGTTATATTCATGCCTTCTTTGATACTGTTATCGATACCAAAGACTCAATCACTGGTGGTGGCTCTGATCGTTACTTGTCGGAAGATTATATGTTCTGTCAGATGTGGCGTAAAATGGGTGGTGAAATTTTCTTGTGTCCATGGATGAGAACTGCTCATATTGGTACGTATCATTTCCAAGGTGATATGCCAGCCGTGGCAAATTTTGTGGGTGAAATGTAAAACACTCGTATGGAGATTGTAGATGGCAATAATCGGGTTAGTTGGCTTCATTGGTTCTGGTAAAGGAACTGCTGGAGACATTCTAAGTGAATTTGGTTTCATTAAAGAGAGTTTTGCTGGGTCAGTTAAAGATATTGCCTCCGTTATGTTTGGCTGGCCTAGGCATCTACTTGAAGGTGATACTGATGTATCTAGAAGTTTTCGTGAATGGCCAGACCATGACTGGTCATTAAAGTTCAATCGACCGTTCACACCAAGAGAAGCATTACAGAAAATTGGAACAGAGGTCGGCCGTGATGTATTTCACGAAGACTTTTGGGTTCAAGTATTAGACGCTAAAGTTAACATGGAAAAAAACTATGTTATTACCGATGTTCGTTTTCCAAATGAAATTAAATGGATACATGACAATGATGGTCTCGTAATCGAAATACAACGTGGTGAAAATCCATATTGGTATTCTTCTTTATCAGATATAAAAACACCAGGCCTAAGAAAATTATACATGAATGATTTTAATATTCATGAATCTGAATGGGCATGGGTTGGTAATGAAATTGATTATCGTATTGATAATAATACATCTAAAGAAGGATTAAAAAATGGCTTGGTCGCTATATTGACAACAAGATTAGATAAGAGTACAATAAGTACACTACATAATGGAGAATTAAATGAAATTATCAAATGATACCCTAGCGGTACTTAAAAACTTTTCAGAAATTAATGATGGTATTCAATTTAAGAAAGGTAAGATCCTCAGAACTATTTCACCTGGTAAATCAGTAATGGCTCAAGCTATTATTGCTGATGATATTCCAGATGAGTTTTGTGTGAATGATTTAAATAAATTTCTTGCAGTCAATTCTTTAGCAAAAGATACAGAAATTAAATTTACTGATAAACAAATATATTTTACAGTAAATAATCGCACTACAAAGATTACAAAAGGTGAATTGCGGGCAATTGTTGTTCCACCTGAAAAAAACATTATTATTGATAAGCCAGATTGTATATTTAAAATGTCGAAAGATGATTTTGATAGTACAATTAAACTTGCTGGTATTCTTTCTTCACCAAACATTTCAATTGAATCTGATGGGGATGACATTAGTATTGTTACCGCTGATATAAAAGAAAGTTCTTCTGATAAAAACTATACTAAAGTAGCAAAAGGTAACGGTAAAAAGTTTAATATTATTTTTAGAAAAGAAAATATTAAAATGATTTCTGGTAGTTATGAAGTGATCATATCATTTAAAGGTTTTGTTCACTTTAAAAATGAAAATGGTCTGATTGATTATTGGGTTGCATTTGAAGCCAAAGATTCAAATATTGGAGATTAATATGTTATTGCTTTTTACAGAGTTTCAAACAGGTAATTCTATTGCTGTAAATCCATCAAATGTTGTTTGTGTATTTACTGGTAAAGATCCAAAGACTGAAATTGAAACAACATTTATTAACATGACTAATGGTAATCTTGTTGTTGAAGAAGATTATCTTGACGTAGTTGGTCGAATCAATGGTTCACTACAATGAAAACTGAAGAAGAACAATTGGAATTTTCTCGTAGACAAAAAGAGATTGCTCAAATACATTCTGATTTAGTTTCAAATATTGGTACACCTACTACAGACGAACACGTTCAGTTGATTAAAACTTCTGAAAGTGTTATGATTAAAAACATGCAGGATCTTGTATATGCTTACATTGGTTCTGATTTTCACCAAATAATGAAGGAAAAAGAATGACAGTTCAAACATTGTTTGGAACATTTACAGACGAACAGTTAAAAACACTCAAGGGTGCAATTGATGAAATTGTAACTGTTATGTATAAAATGGATGCTAATAAAACCGAATTAAAAGATATTATGGATAGTACATTTGATACATTGAAGATTCCTAAAAAGATTCTTAGAAAAATGGCAAGAGTTCAATATAAACAATCTTTCCAAGAAGAAGTAACAGAATCAAAAGAATTTGAAACATTATTTGAAGGTATGACAGAAGTTAAGTGATGAAGTATTATATTATGGAGAATTTGAATGAATGCACTAGAACACACCCTTTGGGTCGAGAAGTATCGACCAACTAAAGTAGAAGATTGTATTTTACCTGATGCGATAAAGTCTACTTTTCAAGAGTACGTCAACCGTAAAGAAATCCCTAACCTTTTACTATCTGGTTCGGCAGGTGTAGGTAAAACTACAATTGCCAAAGCCTTGTGTATTGAAGTTGATGCTGATTATATGGTCGTAAATGGATCATCTGATCGTGGTATTAATGAAATCAAACAAATTGTTAAAAACTTTTCTTCAACAGTAAGTTTTACTGGTGGTCGCAAAGTGATCATAATTGATGAGGCTGACAATCTAACAAATGATGCACAATTAGCATTAAGAGCCTCAATAGAAGAAGTTTCTATTAATTGTTCTTTTATCTTTACTTGTAATTTCAAAAATCGTATCCAAGAACCAATTCATTCACGTTGTTCTGTTATCGAATTTAAAATTAACGGATCAAAAGCGAAAATGGCAACACAGTTTTTCAAACGTGTTGAATGGATATTAGAACAAGAAAATGTTAAATATGATAAAGAAGTCGTAGCTGCTGTTATCACAAAACACTTTCCCGATAATCGTAGAATTCTTAATGAACTTCAACGATATTCTGTATCTGGTGTAATTGATAAAGGTATTCTATCTAATATTTCTGATATTCAATTAAATACACTAATTACTTCTTTGAAAGAAAAAGATTTTTCCGCCGCACGTAAATGGGTTTCTAATAATCTTGATAATGATACTTCAATTTTATTCAGAAAAATATATGATTCGATGTATGGACATATGAAACCTAATTCTATTCCACAGTTAGTTTTTATTTTAGCAAAATACCAATATCAAAATGCTTTTTGTTCCGATAGAGAAATTAATTTTATGGCCTGTCTAGTTGAATTAATGGTAGATGTTGAATGGAAATAATAAAATATCAGCAGAAGAAATTTGAAAAAAATAAAATTTACAAATATTAACATGGAAAGAAAGTCGTGAAAAGTGGAGTAAATAATGGCTGACCTTTTTAAAGAAATTATTCCTTCAATTCTTACAACAAAGAAGAACGTATTACAAACTGAAGAAGACATAAAGAAATATCCTCCTTTTATTGTTAATCGTGCCTTGTCTAATCATATGGATTGCGTGTTGTACGCCAATGAAATGAATTTATATCATGAGTTGGATAACGATATGCAATATTCTTATTTTCTAAATAGTATTAGACCTATGAATCGTAAGTTTCAAACTTGGAACACGAACAATGTCGATGAAACCATTCAGTACATAAAAAAATATTTTGGTTATACAAACGAAAAAGCAAAAGATGTATTGGGTATCCTTAGTGATAAACAAATCGCTGAAATAAAAGAAAAAATAAAAGCGGGGTGATAGGCATGATATCAATAGAAGACTTAGTTGAAGTTACTTTAAATGAAAGAGATGATTTTTTAAAAGTTCGTGAAACACTTACACGTATTGGTGTAGCTTCAAAAAAAGATAAAACACTTTTTCAAAGCTGTCACATCTTACACAAACAAGGTAAATATTACATCGTTCACTTTAAAGAACTATTTGCTCTTGATGGTAAACCTGCTGATATTACTGATAATGATCTCTCCAGACGTAACGCAATTGCCAAACTTTTACAAGATTGGGAATTGGTAAATGTTGTTTGCTTAGAACAGATAGAAACACCAACACCAATATATCTTTCACAGATAAAAATCTTATCTCATAAAGAGAAACAAGAATGGCAACTGACTCCTAAGTACAATATAGGTTCTTCTAAGAAAAAATATATCTCATTGTTGTAATAAAACAACAAAAAAAGTTTAAAATGGGTGAAATTAAAACTTCACCCTTGTTTTTTTTATATATATGATGTATAATTATAATATAAAATCTTTTTTTCGAGAATATTATGAAAATTGTCAAAAATACAAAACTAACGTTAATGCGAAATAAATTCAACCAGGATTTATTATATACTTCCTCAGAATGGCCAGAAAGAGAAATTGATGGTATTAAATTTGTCTCTGTCAAAGTTAGACAAAATGATTCTTATCTTAAACTTATGCGTAAAGATCAACTTGAAAGGGTGAAGCAATGAGTAAACTTGATGAAGCAGTAAGACAACGCAAATATTTTGATGTTAAAAGCAAAATAGATTTAAACATTTTTAAACATTTTGTTATTCATAGTGCTTGGGGAAAAGAATGTTGTCCATTTCTTTTAGAAGAACCATTTTTGAATATTCCAGATATGATTCATTATAAAATTACCAATGAATTTTTAAGAATTGAATAAAAATATACGGGAGTATCTCATTCGGCTTCTACCCGAACGTTAATCGAGTAATTGGAGTATGCAGGTTCAAGTCCTGTCTCCCGTGCCATTCTATTAAAAAGAATGAAATAGAAGATATTAGGAAAGGTTGTTTTGTGGACCTCTAGTTTAATGGTAAAACAACAAACTCATAATTTGTCAGAGTGCTGGTTCGACTCCAGCGGGGTCCACAAAATAATTTTCTTTCATTGGTTCAAATCCAATTGGGCCCACCAAAACAACTTTAGTCAAAAATACGAGTGTGGAGCTAAATGGATAACTAATGGAACACTTTCTAAAACTATTAAACCTCACGAACAAATGCCAGAAGGATATTATTATGGAAGAGTTTGCTCCAGAAAAGAAAAAAAAATACATTGACTTTTATATGAACGTTGCAGAAAATGTTGCAAATATGTCATATGCAAAAAGATTAAAAGTTGGTAGTGTTTTAGTTAAAGATGGAAATATTATTAGTTTTGGGTGGAATGGTATGCCTTCTGGTTGGGATAATAATTGTGAAGATGATTATCTTGATGAGAGGCATCATATAACCTTAAAAACTAAACCAGAAGTGATTCATTCCGAAATGAATTGTTTGATGAAAGTAACTAAATCAAACAATTCATCCAAAGATGCAGTTATGTTTTTAACCCATTCTCCATGTATGGACTGTGCTAAACAGATATTTACTGCTGGTATAAATAAAGTATACTATCGTGAACACTATCGTTCTACCGATGGAATCGATTTTCTAAAAAAATGTAACATAGAGGTAGAACAATGTCTTGGGGATATCACCTAGTCTTAGATGTAAGGGCTTGCCAAAAAGATAAAGTAACTGATCCAATTTATATTTCTAAATTTATTAAAAAAATAGTAAAAGAAATAGATATGATTCCATATGGTGAACCAATGACTGTTCACTTTGCGGATTATACGGAAAAAGCAGGTTGGACTATTATTCAGCTTATTGAAACCTCTAGTATTGTTGGTCATTTTCTGGATGAGTCTGGTGACCTCTATTTGGATGTTTTTAGTTGTAAAAACTTTGACGAAACTGTAGTCAGAGATTTAGTTAAAGAATATTTTAACCCTGAAAATATACATGTAACAAGTTTGTCACGGCAAGCCTAACTAAATATTCTTGTAAACCGTTGTAAATACGCAACAAGTCACTTGACAACCATTTTTAAACAAGTTGCAATGGTTATTGGGTGTCAAAAGGTCAATTACAAGGAGACCTAAATGCACATTGAGGTTATCAATTGCAGGGATGATCGATTAGTTGATTATATTGTTCGTGCTGTACAATTTTATGGTGAAATTTTAATATCAAAAAGAATATTAAAAAATATTTCAATAGAAATAAATTTTGATGATGATTTAACTGATTTAGGTGGTGCTTCTATTGATGGTTATAATACTTCAGGTAAAGCTAGAGAATTTACAATTGATTTGAGTCGTAAGATTAGTGGTAAATCTGTTTTAATGACACTTGCACATGAAATGGTTCACATTAAACAATTTATTTATGGTGAAACCAATGAAAGTTTAAGTAAATGGCAAGGATCACATATTGACTCTGATGTTGTAGATTATTATGATTTGCCTTGGGAAATAGAAGCATATGGTAAAGAACAAGGATTATTTTCTAAACTTGTTATAAAAGAAAAACTATGGGATGTATTTGAAGATGTATGTTTACCAGATTCTTCTCCAGAATTTGAAAATGTAGGTTGGAAAATTATATAAAAATTGTATAAATAAGAATATGAACGAACTAAACATTAAATCCTCGCATGAACAGTTATCATATCGTCCTTTTAATTGGGTAACAATTAGCTGCGCCTGCTCAAAAGAGGTTTGTGTGTATTAAAAAATAAAAAAATAAGAGTAAAAATAAAACACAAACCTCTAGATTTTATTCTAGAGGTTTTTTCTTTTCTGTTGTATAAGAACAACAGTACCAAAAATAGTTGTTGACTTTGTGTGTGGTTCGTGTATAATAGAGTATGTTTTATAGGAGATGATATGCCGTCAGTATTTCTTTACTCAGACCCCCATTTTTCACACCAAGGAGTTTGTCGTTTTATGCGTAATGATGGTGTGACTAAACTTCGTCCTTGGGAAACGTCAGAAGAAATGGATGAAGAACTTGTTCGTAGATTTAACGAAACAGTTGGTCCTAACGACAAAGTGTATATGCTGGGAGATATTGCGTTTAAGCGTAGTCATATCCGCATCTTAGAGCGT
>Ga0209083_1002033_pt1 | contig 20336 bp, 11 predicted proteins | sample AM7aDNAmetaG_FD_184132 | JGI IMG/M metagenome (GOLD analysis project Ga0209083, IMG submission 184132) | Freshwater microbial communities from Finland to study Microbial Dark Matter (Phase II) - AM7a DNA metaG (SPAdes) (version 3) | ecosystem: Environmental > Aquatic > Freshwater > Lake ...
ATTAGAAAGCTGCTCACCGGATTCCGTTCTTCAGGCCGGATCCGTCCCACCAGCAACGCATTGGTGATTCTGCACACCCACCCCGGCCTAAAATTGAATTGCCTAGACCTAACCAGCAACATACGGAGAGCAGGGTCTAGGGTGACTGCTAGAACAGCTGCAACAAGCATCGCCAGCGTCTTCGTATACGCCAGCGGACGGAACATCCGCCCTTCTTGCCCCTCAAGGGTCAATACGGGCAAAAATGAAACCCCGATAACAAGCAAGGCAAAAAAAGTCGGGCCTGCAACTTCCTTGACAGCAGACAGTACGACATCGCGATGGCTTCCGGGATATCCATTCCTCTGCCACAGTTCGAGTTTCTTATGCGTCTGTTCAACGACAACAATCGACGCATCGATCAGCTCACCGAACGCGATCGCAACTCCGGCGAGGGACATGACATTGACGCTGATTCCCATAAGCCGCAACGGGATAAACGAAATCAACACAGCTGCCGGCATCGTGATGAGCGGAACGGAAGCGCTGGGGAAATGCCATAAGAAAATCAGGATGATCAATACTACGGTGATTACTACTTCGAAGATCGTCTCTTGTACGCTGCTGATGGTGCGATGGATCAAAAGAGAGCGGTCGTAGATGGGGACCAATTTGATGCCGACCGGCAGACTTGGCTCGATGTCTTTCAGCTTATCCTTGACCCTGTCGATGACCTCCAGCGCGTTCTCCCCGCTGCGCATCATCACGACTCCGGATACGACTTCGCCGGATCCGTTCAAGTCCGAGACCCCGCGGCGCAGTTCCGGCCCCTCGACCACTTCGCCGATGTCTTTGATGCGGATGGGAACGCTATCTGGGGTAGTGATAACCACAATGTCCCGAAAGTCATCAATTGAGGTTGCGTAACCACGCCCTCGGACCATATACTCGGTCCCGCCGAAATCGAGCAATCTCGCCGTGGTTTCGTTGTTTCCTTCGCGGACCGCATTTACTACCTGGGTGATTGCAATCCCATAACCTCGCAGCCGGTTCGGATCAACATTCACCTGGTATTGGCGAGTGTAACCGCCAACTGGAGCAACATCTGCAACCCCAGGAACCGACCTTAAACGGTAGCGCAGGTTCCAATCCTCATAGGATCGAAGCTCCGCGAGGCTATGACGGCCTGTCGTATCCACCAACGCATATTGAAACACCCAGCCAAGGCTGGTCGCATCCGGCCCTAGCTCCGTTTTTACACCTTCAGGTAAACGCGTAACCACGCTGGCCATGTATTCAAGAGTCCGAGAGCGCGCCCAATATAGATCTGTGCCGTCTTCGAAGATTACGTACACATAGGAGTAACCAAAATCTGAGACGCCGCGCACCGCCTTCACGTGAGGAGCGCCCAGCATAGCGGTGACGATCGGGTAAGTTACCTGTGTCTCGATGAGGTCGGGACTGCGGTCCCAACGCGAGAGAACTATGACCTGGGTATCACCCAATTCAGGAATAGCGTCCAGGTGTGTGTGCAGAATCGACCACCAGCCGACTATGCAGCCAATTGCCACCGCCGTAAAGATGAGCAACTTATTGCGAACCGAAAAATCAATTACCCAGTCGATCACTGTTGAAGCCTCCACTCAGGCGGCTCGTTCGCCTGCCTTCAACGAAAATCACTTAGAGCGGTCGGTCGAGGGTCGAATACGGATTTCGACGGACTCGACAAAGAACTAACACGAGCTTTATCCGTTCTGCGGGAAATCAATTCATGGGATGGTCCATTGCTGCCATAGACCGAACGGCTTTGCCAGCCGAACTGCCCACTTTCGCAGCCATCTGCAATCGGCTCTCTGAATCGACGAGAAACGTGCCCGCTGAGACCACAGTTTCCCCTTCCCGCAGTCCATTTACAATCTGGACGCGGTCATTCATTCGCCACCCTGTTTGAACTTCACGCGCTTCGAAATGCCCTACAGATGTCTGGACGTAGGCCAGCTTGGAAGATCCCGAATCGACAATTGCTGCCGACTGTACCGTGAGACCGGGTGGCACGGAAATTGCAAGTTCGACACTCACCAACATATCTGGGCGGAGTTTGAAACCGGGATTATCAAGTTCCAACCGAGGTTTCAAAATCCGTGTAGTAGGATCTACTTCCGGCAGCACATCGCTCACCCTGGCCTGGAATGTCTCTCCAGTGTCCGAAAGGGTTACCCTAGCCCTCGCACCTGGACTGAAAGCCTGGGCATCTTTTCCGAAGGCTTCTGCTAGGATCCACACATGGCTTAGGTCGGCAATGGTGTACATGTTCGAGAATCGCTCGAAGCGAAGTCCTGGCGAGATGTTCCTGGAGAGAATGAATCCGTCGGTAGGAGAGACTACATAGACATTCTCCGGAATCCTGCGGGTTGTACTAATCTCAGCGATTTGTGAGTCGCTCATACCCAGATTGCGCAGGCGATCTGCACGGGCCTGAGCACTGGCTGCTCCTTGAGTGACCGAAACAGAAGTGTTTTCGTTCTGCGCGCTCATGCCACCCGGGGTGCGCTCGTTTGCTGAGAGGTAACCTCCCGTAACTGAGAGGAATTCCGGGGAATAGACGATGGCCAGATGTTGGTCCTTCTTGACATAGTTGCCGACGGCGTCGTCATGGGTTTCCTTTACAAATCCGTCAGTACCCAGATTGACGCTATATACGCGGGTCTGATCGGCTGCAACCTTGCCGAACACGCGAATGGTTCCTTGCCCCGAGTCCTTCTCAACTTTCGCGAGCCGGATTCCATACAACTGCTGGGCCGCGGGATCAATCTGTATTGCTTCCGGCGTTGCGTCGTTGGAAGGGAGCAGGGACTGGCTGGCATCTTCGGCGTATACAGGCTCTAAAGCCATTCCACAATCAGGAGCCGTTCCCGGTTTATCGGATCGATAGGCGGGATGCATAGGGTCTACATAGTAAAGAACCCTATGCACCGAGGCCGTCATTGGTTTCGGGCGCAAAATGCCGAACGTTAATGCCGCAATCAACGCAGCGGCAAGAGGGAACAGAAAAAGCCTATTTCGTGCCACTCGATACCTCCATTTCGGACCGAGTTTCTTGCGGGGTAGATACAATATCTACTGCCTACCCCAACCTTCAGTTATTGCCTTCGCATAGGACGATGCGCTCAATCTGCGATGGATTTGCGCCTTACCCTAAGCGATTGTCGCTGGCGTTGTTCAGCGGCTCTTCAATTCGGAGAAAGTCCAAGTGTTCGGCCCCCTCGTCGAGTTCAAAAGAATAGAGGGGGATGGTTCAAAGTTGCTTACCGTGAAAAAGATGCAATGCCGAGACGCGCCATTGGTGCGGATCTTCCTGGCCTATCTGAACTTCTCTTGCCCCGGTTCCAAGATCCGCATTAGCTCCATCCGGACGCTTGCGTTTCATGCTCTTCCGGTACGCGCTCCAATCTAATCGCAAATACCTTAGTAACCTAGAAGATCATTGCGCGGTTTTGGGCGGGACGTCTTTGCTTTAGCGCAAATGTGCCTGAGCATTCTAGGGTTACCGTGTCTTCAGCTCTTCAGCATTGCTTTCGGTAGGATCATGCCTTCTGGTTGAATCTTCTGCAATTCGCATCGATTATTAGCCTAGTCACCTGCCTGCAGAAGATCCCACCAAAGAGAGTCCCTCAGAAATGGAACCGGTAACGCAGTTCCGCGGAGACCTGCCGCGGATCATTGAAATGAAATCCGCCGATAGTGAGAGAACTGTCGGTCAACACACGATGATTGGTGGCGTTGACCACATTAACGGCCAGCTTCCAGTTTTCGCCAAGTGCTGTTCCGGCCGCCACATCGAAGGTGGTATGCACCGGGAGGTAGTTCCCCTGGTAGGGACTGATGAGATTCCCATTGGCATCGGTGGTACCGGCGGTACCGTTGGAAAAACCGGAGCCGTAGTAGACGTTGCTTGAGAACCAACTACGCATGGGCAAAGTTGCGGTGATTCCCGTGTTGAGTGTTTGCCGCTGGTCGTGATCGACCGGGGTGTAGTTGAAGCTGGTGTCGCAGTCCGATGTGCAAATGAGGCCGCCGGTGATGGCTCCCCGCTGCTCCGCAATCTGGTTGGAGTACGCGAGGTGGAATTGGCCGCGCCGCCAGAGGGACGGGCTGCGCAGTGTTGCTTCCCAAGCGCGAACGAGTGCTCCATCCACGGTAACCGGGATGAACAGATTGGATTCGCCGATATTGGAGTGATCGAGGAAGTTGTTGACCCGCGTTTTGAAATTGTCGATATCCAGTGCCCACCCACGATACGGAATCTGGATGCTGAATTCATGCTCTTCGTCACGCTCGCCGCGCAGCATGGCGAAACCCGTGTTATTAACATTTGCGTAAGTGAGCAACGGCCCCCGGATGCTGGCTAGCGGCGGTGCCTGGTAGTAGCGTCCATAGAAGCCGCGTACGACCCAATGGAGACGCGGAATAGTAAACGTGGCTCCAACTCGCGGGTCTGCGTGATTCTCGGCAATGCCGCCGCGGAACGAGGAAAAGCGTATTCCGGCAAGCAGGGTGAGCCAGTCGCTCACGCGCAGACTGTCTGAGATCGACCCCTCGACAATTCCCCCGGAAATTACGTCAATTTCCCGTATAGGCCCGGTGCCGGAACCATCGTTAAACACCACGCCAAACAGGGAGGAATCGTGTTGATAGAAGGAGTAGAGACTAGCCGCCAGATTGTTGCGTTTGACCTCACCCCGAAGGTTGGCCTGCAAGCCGGCGTAGTGTGATGTACGGTCCCATGTGGTTGCAGTGGGAGTGTCTGCTGCTTTGGAACCGTAATTGGCGAGGTTCCAGTGGTAGAAAGGTGCGATTTCAAACATCGCGATTGGCGATATGGTGTGTACCCAGTTTGCAATCAGGAAGCCGTCTCGCTCTGTCTGCCCATCGCGCAGGCCGCTTGAATCGAACAACTGATTGAGCCAGCTATTCTGATTGGTATCGTAAGGTACCTGAAAGAAATCCTGTCGCAGTTGGCCGTTGAAGCGGAACTGATTGGTCGCACTGGGATTAATTAGGAACGAGCCAAAGCCGCTCTGTGAATTGGCTGAGTCGTGGATTACCGCGACACTCGGAGCTTCTAGCCCGTAGTTGGAACGCGCAGCTGCCACGCTGGCATACCATGCGGTCCTCAATGTGTGGTCACCTGCGGAGAGCGCGGTTTCGCTGGTATAGAAATTGCCGCCGCTGATGTGCAACTCGGCCTCTCGGTCACGCTCAAATCCATTGCGCGGCGCAATGTTGAACACTCCGTAGGTGCGGTCGCCAATATCGGCGGCATAGCTTCCGCGTTGAACTTCAATCTGGTCTGCATCGGCGAGTGCAATCTGCGGACCTACGTTCGCGGCTATGTTGGTGTTGGGGATGTTGACACCATCGATCAGCCAACTGGTTTGGTGGCCGCCGCGTACATGGAGCATGTCGTGGCACATATAGGCGCCAGGCACGTAATTGGTGATGGCGGCAAACGATGTCGCCCTGCTTGCGCCTGGGGTCTGCTCAATCATCGCCCGGCTCACAAGCGTTGTCGGCGTAACGGAATCTACTTGAGCCGTTGCCCCTTCCACCACTACGGTTTGTGTCGTAGAGGCCACGGGTAGTGCTATATGAACGACCGGGTTGGTACCGGAGGCGATGACAATCGTTTCAGTCACTGTTGCAAATCCTGTTGCGCTGATTTTCAAGTGGTAAGTGCCGATGGGTGCTTGGGGTAGATCAAAATTACCTTCGGGACCGGCTGTCGCGTGAAGAGTGAACGCAGAGTCGGCGGCAATGAGCGTAATTGTGGCATCGGCAATGGGCCGATGCTCAGGATCGTGAACCACTCCGTGGACCGTGGCGAAGACAGTGGCAAGCGCAGGTATTGATGATGCGAGCATGAGGGCTAGGGCGAGGCGAGACGGGATACGCATGGGACTATCCTCCACGAAGAATCTTGCAATTGGACAGGCATTTTCACGGACGCAAGTGAGGCGATGTGAACAAAGCCTGACGCGGCGAGGTGTACGTTGTATGAAGACCCACCTTGAGGGAAATGATTCTTCTCAAGGCCGTAGGCACTTGTCGGTCTGCATAGTCTGGAGATGGACTCAGGCCCGAACCTCAAGGAGAGACTGGGCCGTCAACGGGATTCTCAACCGAGGAGGGAAGAAGGAGGTGCGCGGCCAGCGCGAGTGCGTATTTGGCTCAGTCGGGCTGCTGCGCGCCCGGCCGCTGGCATGTGAGCCTGTGTGAGGAGGGTCGGCAGACCTTCCGCAGAGGCGGCTAGGGCGTGAACTGGTGTTGCAGATGCAACGGAATTGCCGGGGAAGTAAGGGCAACGCACGGGTGAATTGAAAGCAGGAGAAGAACTGGGCGATGCCAGGGTCGGATTGATTGCCGCTTCAGCGTCCATGGTGCAGTGGTGTGCGCCATGGCGGCGGCAGCAGGCGGGCAGGCGCGACTCTGCACGGACTTGGAATGTCGCTGCAAGCGGTCCGAGTCCGAAAATTAGAGCGAGAAAAATGGAAAGTGCACGTCGCATCGTGGACTCATTCCGTTTGGCATAGCGCCTGCTTCTATCGGCCATGATTCCATTGCATGCCCCTAGGAACTTGTTGAAAAACACTTAGAGGTCTCGGAATGTGGCAAATATCGGAATACCAAAACCCTCACTGAGGCATTACCGATCGCTCTGCGGGCTTTGTAGGGCGATTCAGTTTTTCAATCTGCGTGACGTCCGACGTTTTTCAACAAGTTCCTAGGGTACCAATGTTCCAATGAATTATTGCTATCAGGTGAAGCGGGGAAACTATTTGTCCTGCGACAATGATGGGAAGCGCGAACCAGAGTCCGAACAAATTGAGGATATCAGGTCGTTGCCTGCAACTCGCGTTGTTCGACGGGTTCACTGGAACCGAATGCAATACCGGCTGCCTTGAGGAAGTCCGAGGGAGGAATGCCGCCTGCAAAAATAAATACAAAGTCGTTCGGCAATTCGCGAACCTCACCCGCGACCTCGATCGACAAGCTGCCAACGCGGAATTCCGTTGGCATGGAATTGAACAGCACCTCAAGCTTGTGCGAATTGATGTGCTCTTCGATGCGCTTAATATTGCGGTCTTTTAGCCGACTGAATTCGCTCTTGCGATAAGAGATCGTGACCTTGTTGCCAGCTTGGTGCGCAAGACCCATGGCGGCCTCGACTGCACTGTCGCCACCGCCAACAACGAGGATGTTGTTGTTTGTGTAGTGGTCAGCTTCAATCAACCTATAAAGCACATGAGATAGATCTTCTCCTTTAACACCTAGTTTGCGCGGTGTGCCTGCCCTCCCCAAAGCCAGCAATACCGCACGAGACCTGTACTGCTCTCGTGCGGTCCGTACGCTAAACAGGCCGTCTGCCTCTTTCTTGACCGCATCTACTCCTTCGCACGTATGAATGTTCAAGTCCGTCCGCTGCATCACCTTTTCCCAAAATGCGAGTAAGTCTTCTTTGGAAAGACTGGTCTTGCTGAACTTTCCGTGCAATGGAAATTCGACTGGGCTGGTCATAACAAGCTTTTGTCGCGGGTATTTAGATACGGTGCCGCCAACATTTTCACGCTCCAGCGTGAGCGCTTTGAGTCCATGCTCTGCTGCTCGCAATGAGGCGCTAATGCCTGCCGGACCGGCGCCTACAATTACGACATCCATAATATCCTGGCCTGCCAGCGCTGGATTTTCCCTCTCGATCCGCTCCGCGACCACATCCATGCAGTCTCTGCCTTGGTTGACAGCGTTCTTGATAAGAGCCAGTCCGCCCAGTTCGCCAATGATAAACAGATTCTGAACACTCGTTTCAAGTTCATCGCTGATGCGCGGAGCGTCGGCGCCTGCGCTGGGTTTGGCCATGACCATGGTGATGGCGCCAACTGGACATACCTCTGCGCAAAGGCTGTGACCAATGCACTTATGGCCGTTGACGATGGCGGCTTTGCCGTCCACGAGGGCCAATACATCGCCTTCAGGGCAAACCTTGACACACCCTCCGCAGCCGATGCAGTGGTCGGTGTCGATCCTCGGGTGTTGCGCCTGGGGTCCACCAGAAAAATTAGCACCTTTTTCTGCCGCAGCGCGTGCGAGTGTTTCGCTTTTCTTGTGCACGCGCCAATATCGAATGAAGAAGAACCCCAGAACTGCTGCTGCGACCAACCACGTGAGAAGAGTATCCATCCGTTAACGCAGCCCCAGACTCATGAACCCAAGGCCCATGACCACGACAATGTGAAAAATAGCAAGAACGGCAAAGGCATAGCTGAAGGGGCGGTGAATCACATGCCAAAGGTAAAAGACCCGGTGCGTCTGATCCAGGAAGACTACTCGTTTTGAGAGCGATGCCTTTTGCCTTACCAAACGGACTACTTGCTCTACTTCCGGGATTCCGCTCGAAAGCAGGCCACCTGCTGATCGCAATTTCGTTCCAAGACCGCACGAAGCTCGGCGAAGCCCGGCTACTTGAAATGGCATCCGCACATCGAGTGCGATCATTTCGCCTATTGCAAGCAACGGGCCAATCTGCCGTATGTGTTCGGTTGTTGGTACATCCAAAACCCGCTTCAATTGCACTGCGGAATAAAGGGATTGCCCGAGCAGAGCCTCTGAAAGCTCATCTTCGCTTTGCTGCAACTCATTCAGTGAGAGTTCCGCTGCGGTCAAAGAACGCGGGATCTTCGAATAGAGATAGCGGCCAATGATTCCACTGAGCGCGACAGCGACCATAATCCAAAAGGAAAATCCGGCTATTCCCCGGAACTTGAATGAGGCGTGGAACGCAATCACGATAGGCGCTGTAACGCCCGCGATAACATGAAAATCCATCCAGTGTTTCGCGGTACCGAAGCGGCCAAGCCAAGGGATAATTTTGCGAAGGGCGTAAAGGAAAATGATAAAGAACAGAACAGTTCCCAGAACACCCAGTTTTATCCCTATACTGCCGCTCGGCTTTAATAGCTCATGCTTGTCTGAGAACGGTCGTTGATCTAGGGGTAGGAGATAGTAGTTGGCGCCATAGATGCCAATGGATGTCAACAAGAGAATTGACGACGCCGCCGCAATGGCCACACGGATGCGGTGGCCCAGTTCTTTTCCCTGGTTGCTCTTCTTGTTCTTGCGCGCCGTCGCCACAAAGGGCACTGGACTTTGAAGTAGAGCCATATTCAGGGCTTCTCCTTTTGTTCTGTTGTAACCATCGCGGTAGTGTTGTCGCTGCCCGTGGGCGTCTTCTCGGCGTGGATTGTTACTCCTGGGCCCTGCTCAACATCTGTGGAGAATGTCTTGTAGCTGTCGTAGATATGCGTGTTGCGCCAGTGTTGGCGGGGGGTCGTAACCTCGACGATGGCCACTGCCGGCAAGTTGATCGTAGTAGGATTCTTACCCAGGGTGGTTGGCTTGTAATCCACTTTTAGGTGAATCGAGCGCAGCCCTACGTCTGTCATGTCATGGAGAAGGTTAGCGTCAATTTTAACCACTTCTCCTGATTGTTTGTCGAGCCACGCCTTGCCTTCAAGCTCGAGCGGATACTGACGGCCACCCAAAGCCAGCGCAGCTGGGGAGCGACGCCCAGGAATCTGCGTGAAGTGAACTGGAATCGCGGGCTTGCCGTCAACCATTTCTTCAACTCCGATATCGAACGTGAAGCTGTCCCGATAGTAGGGATGAAACACCAGCAACACTGTAGCTATGCCATCGCTGGTCAACATAGAGACTGGCTTCGCACGGGTGGCGGACGATTCGATTCTCGACTCATTTAGATGAAAATCGTCTCCGTTTCCGTCCATCATGATCAGATAGTCGTATTTCGCCCGCTCCAAGGCCTCAACATGGCCATTTCCACCAAGCTTCTCCTGTGTAACAGACTCCGTGCAGTGAAGGTCTGCGAGCGTAGCCAGATAAGCAGTTACCTGGTGCTGCGCCTGGTCCAGTGGGTTGGGAGGCGTCGAAGTTGGGCCAACTGCTCTGGCAGAAGGCAATGCCAGCAAAAGCGCAGAAAGAAACCATAGCGACCTGTTATGGCTGATTGGCATGTGCTCTCCTTCTTGCAGCGGCTCGGTTGTCAAATCTGTACCCGAGGGTTGTGGTCCATTGGTTGTAATTCATAGTGCCTCCTCGTTGCGTCGTGAAGCCACTTTGAAGGAAGTACCGCGCACCGAGATTTGTGTCGAACAGGGCATTTACAAAATACGAACTACTGTTCGCGGCCAGAGAGGAGTTATACACGTAACGTCCGCCTTGCAGGTCCACCCTTAGGCGTTCACCGAGGTCTCTAGTCAGAGATACGGAGCGATAACTTCCGGCTGCAAATGCGCTGTCAAATTTCGAATAGCGCGCATCAGCCTGAAGCCCGGTCTTCCAAATGTTAGACATGGTTACTCCGAAAAGAGTATTCAAGGAACTTTTCGGGTCGTTGGAACTGTTGCTTCTCCCAAGGCTGAAATATCCAGTGATATGCTCCGGGAATTGGATACGTGCACCGCCATTGAGGCCTTGAAACAAGTACTTATCCAGGAGGCCGGTTCCAACCAGGACGGAATCATAGGTAGGTACATCGCGGAAGTACGTGTCCGTAAGGTCCAGAGTGACGCGCGGGTGGACTTGGACCCGGAGCGAGAGGAGGCTCTGGCCCAGCCCCGCGGCGACGGTAGGAGTGTTGGGATTGGCCGTGGGCCTGTCGATTTGCATCGAGTGATAGATCGAGAAGTACCGCTTGAACGAGAACTCATTTTCAGTGAAGACAAAAGGCCGATTCACGGTCCAGTTGATAAGGTTCACGCCCACCCCGGTAGTCGAGGAATAGTGGAGGTTCTCAAAAGTGCCACCGTGCACATTGAAGAACGTGCCGCCGATCTTCCCCTGCGGGTTATAACTCCACGAAGTCGGATCTGGAGTGGAGCCCAAGAAGGCTCCTGTCACTGTGTTTGGAGTGAACTGCCGCCCCGCATAGCCGCCGTCTATGGTCTCCAGGCTGCTAGCCCAAGGTAGATAGAGGCGTCCGACGCCCGCTGTCCAATGCGACTGCGGATTGATGTAAGTAAAGCTCATTAGATAGGTGCGGTTGAGAGCGTCCTGCAAAGTAGGCTGAGATGGAGTGGAGGACCTTTGTAGGTTTCCACGCCAATAACCGTTCAGATTCCAATGGGTTCCGAAGATTCGGGTAAAATCGGCGCGGGCCACCATGCCATATTCGGTCGAGGAGCCTCCTCCCTGGCCGAGTTGGCTAATCGTACTCATGTCGAAACCGATTCTGCCGCGCGCCTCGTTAATCTCGGGGAGCGGAGGATGAGGGACCAAGGCGCGAGCTTCCTCGTCGAGCGGGTTTCCGCCACTGAAACTGATCACCATCGGGTACTGGCGCGTATTCCCCAGCGTGTTCTTTGCGACTAATTTCTCTACCTCTGTTTCGGGCAATGAGATGACTTCATCCACGGCAAGGTCACGCGCCTTAGCATCCACTTCGCAGACTGCGGAGGTGGACGCAACCGAGACTACTGTTAGCTTGGCTACAATTCCAGGCTCAAGTGCACGTTGCGCTTCTTTGCTAGGGTTGGTGGGATTCTGCTTGAGAATGAGCTTTGTGCCTTCCGCGAGACCATCATGTCGTCCGCCATCAATGTATACGTTCGCTCCACTGATATAGCGGATCTTGAACGTCGCGCGTATCAGAGACACTGCGCTCGGTTCGTTTGTAGCCGCCTGCTCAGGCTTATTGGCGGTCTCAATTGCTGGCCCTTGCAATGCCTGCTGCGCCGTGCCAGCTGGCAGAAGAAGAGCGAGTGCAAAAAGTGTATGCCTCATTTGGACCTCTCCTTCGTGTAGTGTCGCGTTGAAACAGTACGCATCTGGACCTAACCTCCGCTGCCGTTCTTGTGGCACGCGTAGCAATTCGTGCTGTTATACACATATCCGTTGACTTTAGGGTGACTGAAGTTCGCTGAATTGCCACTGCCATGGCAGGTCGCCGTGCAGGTGAACACCGCGTAGTCAGCGGAGTTGGTATGGCAGGTGGTGCACACCGAGTTCGCTTTGCCATGCGTCATGGGGAAGAACGTGTGATAACTAGCAGGCAAGGTCGCAGGGAGCCAGGCGGTAGTCGTGTGGCAAGTGGTGCAGGTAGTGGGCCAGCCCGCTGTCACGTGATTCGGATTTGTTGTTCCGGTAAAGTCCTTGGTGTGGCAGGAGTAGCAATCGGTGGGCGTGCCTGCGAATACGTTGCTAATGTGGCATAGGTTGCAGGCAACAGTTGTGTGTGCGCCAGTTAGCGGGAACGGCGTACTGCTGTGGTTGAAGGTCGCTCCAGTCCAGTTGGTCGTTGTGTGGCAAGTGTCACATGTTGTGGGGAAACCTGCAGCCGCATGCGCTGGATTCGTTGTTCCATTCCAGTCCGTCTGATGGCAGCCGTAACAGGCCGTAGGCAGGGTTGTGTAGTTGTTATTGGTGTGGCATGTTGCGCAGGCCACGGTGGTATGAGCGCCCGTCAGAGGGAATGTCGTCGTGGCATGATTGAACGTGGACGAGGTCCAGTTTGTTGTCGAATGGCAGATCGAGCAATCAGTCGGGAAGCCTGAAGCCACGTGATTGGGACTTGTGGTCCCTGTGAAATCCGCTTGATGGCAGGAATAGCACGCTGTGGGTGTTGCGGTGTAATTGTTGTTGGTGTGGCACTGGGCGCATGTCACAGTCGCATGAAATCCAGTGAGAGCGTAGTTGGCGTACAGCGTGTGATTGAAAGTAACCGATGTCCAGTTGCTGGTTGTGTGGCACGTATCGCATGCAGTAGGAAAGCCTGCCGCTACGTGGCTGGGATTGTTTGTTCCAGTAAAGTCCGTTTGGTGGCAGCCGTAGCAGGTAGTTGGGAGAGTTGTGTAGTTGTTATTGGTGTGGCATTGAGCGCAAGCGACGGTGGCATGTGCACCAGTCAGGGGGAACACGGTCGAGTGATTGAAGGTTGACGAAGTCCAGTTTGTCGTCGAGTGGCAAAGGGTGCAATCGGTCGGGAAGCCTGCGGCCACGTGAGCGGGATTTGTGGTCCCCGTGAAATCGGTCTGGTGGCAGCCATAGCAGGTGGTTGGAAGGGTCGTGTAGTTGTTGTTTGTGTGGCAGGTCGCGCAGGCTACTGTTGCGTGCGCGCCGGTCAGCGGGAACGACGTGGTGTTGTGGTTGAAGCTGGCGCCGGTCCAATCCGTCGTTGAGTGGCAAGTGGCGCATGTGGTGGGGAAGCCGACTGTAGCGTGCGGCGGATTATTGGTCCCGCTGTAATCGGTTTTGTGGCACGAGTAGCAATCGGTAGGTACGGTTGTGTAGTTGTTATTCGTGTGGCACTGTGCGCAGGGCATCGTCGCGTGGAAGCCGGTCAGCGGGAACACAGTCGAGTGATTGAACGTAGACGAAGTCCAGTTGGTGGTCGAGTGACAGAGAGTACAGTCGGTTGGGAAGCCTGCGGCCACATGGGCGGGATTCGTGGTTCCCGTGAAATCCACTTGGTGGCAGCCATAGCAGGTCGTTGGCAGCGTGGTGTAGTTGTTATTGGTGTGGCATTGTGCGCACGTGACAGTAACGTGCGCACCGGTCAGCGGGAACGCTGTGTTGTTGTGATTAAAGGTCGCTGCTGTCCAGGCCGTGGTGTTGTGGCAAGTAGCACATGTGGTAGGGAAGCCCGATGATGCATGGGGTGGACTGTTGGTTCCATTCCAGTCAGTTGTGTGGCAGGAATAGCAATCAGTTGGCAGTGTTGTGTAGTTATTGTTCACATGGCACTGTACGCATGTGACCGTGATATGCGCACCGGTCAGCGGGAACGAGGTCGTGTTGTGATCGAATGTCGCGCCGGTCCAGGCCGTTGTATTGTGGCAAGTGGCGCAAGTTGTGGGGAAACCGACGATGGCATGAGGTGGGCTTGTTGTGCCATTCCACGCCGTTGTGTGGCAGGAGTAGCAATCGGTAGGCAGCGTTGTGTAGTTGTTATTCACGTGGCACGTCGCGCACGGCACAGTGACGTGCGCGCCGGTCAGTGGGAACGTCGTTGTGTTGTGATTAAACGTCGCCCCACTCCAGTCCGTGGTCGTGTGGCACGTAGCACAAGTTGTGGGGAAACCCACTGCGGCATGGGGCGGATTGTTGGTCCCAGCGAAATTAGCTTTGTGGCAGGAGTAGCAATCGGTCGGCACTGTCGTGTAGTTATTGTTCGTATGGCACTGTGCGCATGGAACCGTAAGATGTGCGCCGGTCAGCGGAAAGGCCCCCGTCGAGTGATTGAAAGTAGTCTGTGTCCAGCCGCTTGTTGTATGGCAGAGCGAGCAGTCGGTCGGGAAGCCCGCAGAAACGTGATTTGGGCTTGTGGTCCCCGTGAATGCTGCCTGATGGCATGAGTAGCAAGCAGTGGGCGTAGAAGCATAGTTGTTGTTGGTGTGGCACTGTGCGCAAGTTACGGCCGCGTGCATGCCGGTCAACGGATAATTCGCATAGAATGCGTGGTCAAATTTGGCGTTGAGCCAATTGCTCGTTGAGTGGCAGACGGCGCAGTCGTGCGGCAGGCCAAACTGTGCGTGGGGCGGATTCGTACTGGAGTCATAGTCCGCTTTGTGGCACCCGGAGCTATAGCAGGTTGCCGGCGTTGATGCGTTGAAAGTATTGTTAGCATGGCAGTCGATGCAAGCTAGGGTCGAGTGCATGCCAGTGAGTGCGTAGCCCGTGAATTTCAGGTGGTCGAACTTGGCGCCAAACCAGGTGTCCATGGTGTGGCAGCTTTCGCAGGTGGTCGGAAAACTCCCTGCTACGTGATTGATGACCGGTGTAAGGAAATCCTTCTGATGGCACGAGTAGCATGCCGTCGATAGACCCTGGAACTGCCCGCTGGCAGCTCCCTTGTGGCATTCGTTGCATTCCACCAGGGCATGAGCACCGACAAGTGGGAACCGATTATCGTGGTTCTTGATTGCATTCAGAGATACATTCCAGCCCTGAACCGTGTGGCAGCTTTCACAGTTGGCTCCGAATTGGCGGCGGTGAATGTCGGCATGGCAGTCTGCGCAATGCGTGCTGGCATTCTTGAAGACAAGGCTTGTGTGGCACTGCGTACAGCTGACTTTCTGGTGCATGCCCCGCAATGGATAACCAGTTTGGTCGTGATTGAACTCAGGATTTGTCCGGATCGGCTTCCAACTTGTGTATGTGTGGCAGTTCTGGCACGGGGTGGATATCGGGCCATGAGGGTTGGTCACTTTCGCTTGCGGACCGCCAACATCTGGCCTCGCGTTCGGCGCCAGATGTTGCGCCTTTTCTGCCGGTTGTTGAGATACCAGGCCAGCGCTCAATGTCAGGAGCACAATCCCGATAGTTAGGAGCCAGTGTCTCCCGTTCATCATCATCTCCAGGTGTTCCCGTGGAACGCTTACGGTTATGACTTGTTCCGTCACCGGATGCGGCGCCACTCACGGCCAACCCGATTACCAACAACTCAGTTACGAAGGCATGGCCTACTCCTGTGCAAGCAATTAGCCCTGCGCTTACGCAAGAAACGGATTCACTGAATCCAGATCAAAGCGGAACTACAAATACCTGTCAGTTATTGGAATTACTTCGACCTCAAAACTCGGCTTGTACTGGTTCACCTGAAGCATCTACGCAGCTTATATGCATTCAGATAGCCAATCTCGCTACCCTACGGTTACCCGGCATGACCGCGATTCCAATGGTCGCTTTGCCCAAAAACAACAAATCGCTAAGTACATAAGAATGAAGGCATTTCTAGTTTCAATCAGGCAAGTGGCAATTGGTGAGCTAGATCACCAATTGCCTCGAAAACAGCTTACAACAACTGCCGAATTCAGTACATCGCAAGAGTGACCATGTAAAATCTGCACGGTCAATGTAAAAGTTGCCTACCACTAGGCGCTATTCCCGAAGTTTGGGGACGCCCTTGTCGTGGCAAGATTCGCAGGTCGTGGGCGTTGGCTTGTAGAAGAGTACAAGTTTCTCCTCTACTGGCTTCTTCAGCGTGTGGCAGGCTTCGCATGTAACCCCCTCGTGGCCTCCCTTGAGAGAAAATGCCGTCTTTTCATGATCGAAGAGCGACGGCTTCCACCGGATGCTGTTGTGGCAACTGGCGCATTCGTTGCCCTGCGCGCCGAATTGTCCGGCGTGTGGGTTCTCGTGGCAGTCGCTACAGGAGGTAGACGCTTTGCTGAACTGAACATGCAGCATGTTTAGCTCCATGTTTGGCGGCTTGTGACAATCGATGCACGTCACACCACGGTGCGCACCCAGCAGCGGGAACTTTGTTTTCGCGTGGTCGAATTTCGACAGGTCCTTCCATTCCTTGGTCGCATGGCAGGCCTCACATCCCATTGCCTTTCCACTGCCATCGTGTGCAGCCATGCGCTCTGCAAACTCGCCATGGTGAACATCTTCATGGCAAGTAGTGCAACTCAGTTGCTTGAAGTGGTAAGGCGTAACCTTCGCACCAATCGAAGGCTTGTGGCAATCATTGCAGGCCACGGCCACATGGCTTCCGGTGAGCGGATAATCTGACTTCTGATGCTTGGCCAACGTAAAGTCAGAAACCTTGAAGGTAGATCCACTATGGCATTGCTCGCAGCGGTTGCGCCACGGTTCGCTTGCAAACTGGCCCTCGTGCTCGTCCTTGTGGCAGTCCACGCAGAGCGCGAACTTGATCTTGTAACGTGTTGCCTTACCGGCCGGCCTGTGGCAGTCGGCGCATTTCAATTTGGCATGCGGAGAAACTAGCGGGAAGCCGGTCTTGGAGTGATCCGCCACCGTGAATCCGGATGGACTCCACCCACTTACCGTGTGGCAGCTTTCGCAGCGGCCTCCGTCAGGGCGCTTCAAAAACTGGCCTCCGTGCGGGTCTGGCTTGTGGCAATCAGAACAATTGGCGAAAGCGATCTGTGTCTTGAAGTCCGCATGCTGATGGCAGGTCACGCAGGCGACCTGAAGATGCTTCCCAAGCAGTGGGTAATGCGTCTTCGAGTGATCGAAAGTGGTGGTAAAGTTTGATTTCTTCCAGGTTGCCGTTGTGTGACAAGAACTGCAACTTTGCTTGAACTCGCCCTTGTGGGGATCCTGGTGGCAGTCTGAGCAGGTCGAAAATGGGGTTCCGGCATAGCGCGGCTTGCCATCTGCGCCTGATGTGTGGCACTTCTGGCAGGCTACTTCCCGGTGTGCGCCGGTTAGTGGATATCGCGTCTTTGAATGGTCAAAATGCTCCGTGTCAATTTTGGCCGCCTTCCAGTCGACAGCCGAATGACATTGGGTGCAATTTGGGCCGAAACGCCCTTGGTGCTTGTCCTCATGGCAACTGGTACAACTAGGTGAAAGACCGAGCCATGTGCGGCTCAGGTCTTTGTTTGAAAGCAGCGCGCGCGCCGTCGGGGAGATATGTTGAACGCTGTGGCAGTTGCGGCAACTCACGCCAACGTGCTTGCCGTCCAGTGTGTACCCTGTTTTCGAGTGGTCGAATCCCGTCGACGTGGGATTCCAGTGCACCATCTGGAAATTCACGCCATTGTGATCGGAATGGCATTTCACGCACGCCGAACCCGGTGGCCCTGATCGCGGAAAACTGGCGTGAAGCCCGGTGTTCTGCTGCAATTCGGAGGCAATCTCCTTATGACATTCGAGGCAGTGAAAGGACGGAGCCCTGGCGGAAACTTCGTGGCACTTGATGCAATTGGTATCCCCGTTTAGGCCCTGATGAGCCTTGGCAAGCGGCCCTGGAGAAATCTGCGCGTTGGCAATCTCCATGGACGCGAACAGGAGAACACAAACCAGCGCCCAGCCTAGAGATCGGGCTGCTTCAACTAGGCATTTACTCCTTCGCCTATCGGCACGCATCAAAGTAGGAAATTGCAGCTCCACCTTGCTCATCCGCACGATCCTCACCCATTTTCCATGGTGCTCTCAGGTCTTATAAGACCTATTGGCGGTGTTTGGCCAATTCAGAGGAACAGCTTAGGAATCCCGGTTCTCGATTCAGGTAACTCAAGGCAGGGGAGCAATCGGGGAAAATGATTCATCGCACCCCAAACAAGCGCACGAAACAAAATTTCCGTACCGTTGGCTGGCAGGCAGAACCTGCTCTGGCTGGAGTATGCCAGTCCTGACCCATTCCGCGCAACCTCTTGCATGGTTTCTGCATATTGGTTGGGAAAGGGACTTTCTCCAGAATGAAGAAGATGACCTTACAGGTGGCCCGGCGGAACTGACGCCACGGCCGGACGCAGCAGCTGTGCACGGAGGCGCATCCCATTCACTTGGCCTATGGCAAATAAACTGGTGGCGATTGCAGTCCCTATTACGGCCAGCATCGCCCTCCCCTTGAAGTCCAACCTCGGCCGGGCATATTCGATCATGGTATGGACCATCCTTTCTTATGGCGGCTATCCGGGCTACGGGAGATGCAAGCCAGCGGTCATCCCAAAAACCAGACCAGCATACATTCTTGAGGCGCAGGCATCCACGCCTGCACTACTCGGACTTCTTGATGAAGAGCCATGTCAGGAGCCCAGCTTTGTCTATTTGGCTGTTGTAGTCCCAGCCAATATATGATGAAAAGTCGGAGGCCTCCGCGCAGCAGAATCCTCCCCGAAGCACGCCTAGACATTGGCAGCAGGGACAAATGAAAAAAGTTGAAACCAGGAAAGTTGAGCTGTTTGATACCAGCCTCCGGGATGGGATGCAACAGCCAAACCTTGATATTTCCATACCCAATGCAGTCATGCTCCTTCAGCGCATGGCGGCCTTTGGCGTTCGGTACGCCGAAATCGGCTTTGCCGGTGCAAATCAGTTTGTTGGAGATTTGACAAGGGCTCTTGGCTCTGTCGAAACCGGGGCCATGAAGCTGGCATTGTTCGGCAGAACTCGCGGTCGCGGTGCCAGGGTTCAGGAATGGCCCGACGTGCAATTCATTGTTAGCCATAAAGATCGCGTTTCCGTCGCAGTTGTTGTCGTCAAATCCAGGCTGCTGGATATTACAAAGTCGCTGGAGACTACGCCGGAAGAAAACCTGCTCATGACGAGCGACACCATTGCCTGCCTTCAAGACAAGGGCCTTGAAGTCATTGTGGACTTTGAACACGCCATGGATGCAGCCTATGGTCGTCGTGAAAACGGCAATCTTTGTGATGACGATTTCAGTAAACGCAGCCAGGACTATTTCCACCAGATTATGGCACAATGCGTCGGCCAGAATGTGAGTCGGCTAGTTGTTTGCGACACGACGGGGGGCGCGAGTCCCGACGAAGTCGCTCGGGTAATCGACGTTCTTGCGAAGAGTCATCCCAGTGCGAGCTTTGGATTTCACGGCCACACGGATAGAGGTCTCGGAGTCGCTAACAGCCGTGCCGCTATTCTTGCTGGTGCCGTTCAGGTTCAGGGCACGCTGCTCGGGACAGGCGAGCGCTGCGGCAATGTCAACCTGACCACCGTCATCGGTAGCATGCAACTCAGAGGCGAAGCTGAGTTTGTCACTGCCGAATCGCTCGTGGGACTCACCAGCCTTGCGCATTCGGCTTATGCTGCATTCGGGCTTGAGCCACCGCACGGCACCCCCATTGTCGGGCCCGGTGCTTTCGGCACCTGGGCTGGCATGCATGGCAGCAGCGAACGCAAGAACCCCGGGGCATATCTCTGGTGCGATCCAGCCAGAGTCGGCGCAAACCCGGTTATTGGGGTCAACGCGCAATCGGGGAGAGCAAACGTCGTTCTGCTCTCTGAGGCGCTAGGAGTGCCTCTTGACTCATCGAAGGCCCAGACTCTCATGGACGCAAACCAGTCAATGATTGAAGGCGGAGCCTTCACGGTCAGTGAAGTTTCCTTCCGGCTCGCCTGCATGAGGGTACTTAAAACCCTGCAAGATTGCTTCAGCGTAAAGAGTTGGAGAGTGCTGGACGAGTCCGACGAGACCGGGAATAGATATGTTCAGGCTTCAATGCAGTTGTCCATCGGTGAATCCACTGTTGTTACTACGCGTGCTGAGGGGGCAGGTCCGGTCGATGCGCTCACCAAGGCAATGCGGCAGGAACTGGAGAAATGGTATCCGGCCATCGCACAAATGCGCCTGGGCACCTTTACCGTTACCGCCATTGACGTATCTGCCCAGGACACTGCGGCTCACGTGCGCGTCACTGTAAGCTTCCACGCCGACGGCCATGAACCATGGATCACCGCCGGCGTCAGCAGCGACCTGAACCAGGCCGCTCTGATGGCCATCGTAGATGGCTTCCACTACTGGCTCTTGAAGAGCTCGGCAGCCTGAAAAACCCCTCCGCGTACCTCGCCTGCAA